>Ga0307986_10000542_pt1 | contig 28007 bp, 20 predicted proteins | sample EllFjometageno82_FD_203170 | JGI IMG/M metagenome (GOLD analysis project Ga0307986, IMG submission 203170) | Marine microbial communities from Ellis Fjord, Antarctic Ocean - #82 | ecosystem: Environmental > Aquatic > Marine > Unclassified | place: Southern Ocean | collected 2014-10-09 | reverse complement strand
ATATTTTAAAATATTTCTTTTTTTTAGCTACAACCATGGGTACAATCATAATATCTGGTGGAACAGGAAAAAAAGAGCTCTCAATAAAAGATACTACAGCCAAGCTATAGTCAGCAAATTTGCTAGTCGCTAATTTTACGCATTTATCAAAAAGGCTTTTCAACATTTTTTTATTTATAAAGTAATAAAATTTGAATACTATTTAATTATAAATTTTAAATGTTTAATTACTAAGGGCGAATGGTGGAACTGGTAGACGCGCCGGACTCAAAATCCGGTGGTAGCAATACTGTGAGAGTTCGAGTCTCTCTTCGCCCACCACAACTTTTGAGAAAATGTTAATAAAATTGATAATGATAAAAACTTTCTTAATCAATTAGCTAATAGATGTGAAAGCCAAATAAAACAAGGAGTGTTAGTGAGCACGTATAACTCGAGATTTAATAGAAGTAATACTGTGACAACTTTAGTTTTTCTGAACTGACTAAATTATGCAAATAAATAAATTAAATAGTCTTGTAGAATTATATTTTAAAAAATGTGACGAAGTAGATTCAAAAAAATCTTTTTTAAAATGGTTAAAACCAAGTGAACCTACTTACAACTGGGGAGATATAAGGGAAAATATTTTTAAACTTTCTTTTAAAATTAAAACTCTGATTAATGAAGGAGATAGATGTTTAATTTTATCAGAGAATAGACCTTATTGGTTAATGTCGGATATTGCAGTGATGAATGCAGGTGGCATTTCAACACCAATCTTCACAACATACTCATCTAATGATTACGAATATATTTTAAGTGACTGTAAGCCTTCATTAATAATTGTTTCAAACAATAATCAATTTCAAAAAATAAAAAAATATATCGATTTAGATAAGCAAAAAATTATATCTTTTGAAAAGATAGAAATTAAAAGTTTATTAGTGCAAGATATTTTAAATGAAAATAACTATAAAGAAATTATTAACGATAAATTAAAAAGAAATATGCCAGCATGTATAATTTATACGTCTGGAACCACAGGCAACCCTAAAGGAGTGGTGTTAAGTCACGGTGGAATTCTATCTAATTGTGAAGGAGCTATTGAGTTACTCAAACCATTAACAAAAAAAAAGAATCCAATATTTTTAACGTGGCTACCTTTATCTCATTCATACGAACATACGGTTCAATTTATACAAATTATTGTAGGTGCAGAAATTTATTATGCAGAAAACTTAGAAAAACTTATATTAAACATGACACTTGCTAAACCAACTATCATGACAGCAGTTCCAAGATTTTATCAAAATTTATTTACAAAAATAAATATGAATTTTGAAAAACAAAAAGGAATTAAAAAAAAAATTATTAATATCACTTTAAATTTAGGAAAGAAAAAGCTAAAAAAAGAAAAAATGAATTTTAGTGAAAAATTTATGAATCTCATTTGTGATATTTTAGTTAGGAAAAAAATACAAAATCAATTTGGAGGTAACCTTCAAGCTTTTGTTTCAGGCGGGGGAGCATTAGACAAAAATATAGGAGAATTTTTAAATGCAATAGGACTTCCAACTCTACAAGGTTATGGTCTGACTGAAGCATCTCCCGTAGTTAGCTGTAATTTACCAGATCTAGTAAAGATCGAAACTGTAGGACCTCCATTTAGATCTAACGAAGTAAAAATTGCCGATGATGGAGAAATTCTCATTAGAGGTGAAAATGTAATGATAGGTTATTGGAATCAGAGAGAGGAAACAAAAAAAGTCATTAAAGAAGGATGGCTTCATACAGGAGATATTGGTGAACTTGATCACAATAATTATTTAAAAATAACTGATAGGAAAAAAGATATTATTGTAAGTCTTGGGGGAGATAATATTTCCCCAAGTAAAATTGAAAATATTTTATGTCTGAATCAATTAATTAAACAATCTTTTGTTTACGGAGATAAAAAGAATTATTTAGTTGGAATTATTGTGTGTGATAAAGAAACAAGCAAAGAACAAATTAAACCAGTGATTGAAAAAATTAACAACAACCTATCATTAACAGAAAAAATAAAAAATTTTATTTTAATTAAAGATGAATTTACAATTAACAATGGAATGTTAACACCAACTCTAAAATTAAAAAGAAAAGAAATTACAAAAAATTATAAACAAGAATTAGAAAATCTTTATTGAAATTATAGTTAATATGAAAATTATTTTGCTTAAAAAACATTGGTATCATTAACTTTTCTAATTTTATTAAAAAAATAAAAAAAATAAATTTAAAAATTTAAAATTAAGTAGAATTTGTAAAATAATTTATGTTTGACATGAATCTTTTATTAATTAATGTTTAATTAATAAACGAATCATTAAGATTTGTTTTAACAATAAGGGAGATAAAAATGGCTAAAAGAAAAAAAGCGAAAAAGAAAACTAAAAAAAAAGCTAAAAAAGCTAAAAAAAGAAGAAGATAGTTACTACTTTTTTTTAACTAAACGCCCTTTTGATTGTTTAATTAAAAGGGCGTTTTTTTTATTCTGTCTCTGTTATGTTTTGATTTCTGCCTAAAGCTTTATCCATTTTTTTTGAAACTTCTTCAGGGGATATTTTTAAAACCGACTCAAATTCTGATTTCAATCTTTCATAAGCTTTTTCAAACAACTGTCTCTCACTATATGATTGGTCTGCAATAATATCGGAATTTTTATTAAGATCTTTAACAACCTCAGCTAATTCATAAATTTTTCCTGAATTAATTTTTTGATCATATTCTTGAGCACGTCTACTCCACATTGTTCTTTTAATTTTCGGCTTACTTTTTAAAATTACTATACATTTATTTATTTGATTGATCGTAGAAATCGATCGTAAATTTGTCTGCTGATTAATAGGAACAGTCAAAGTTAATTTTTCTTTTTCTATATAAATTTTATAAAACTGTATCTCTATTTGTCCTATAGTTGCTTTTTCGACAGCTGTGATTCTGCCAACGCCATGTTTTGGATAAACGACAAAATCTTTAATCTCGTATAGTCTTTTTTCGGTGGGCTGTTTTTTTATCTTCTTAATTTCAATTTTTTCTTCTGGAGTGTAGGTATTCTTATTTGGTATTTTCAACGGTAGAATTTCAGTTTTTTTGTTTTTTTTAATTACAGATTTTTTTTCTACAATTTTTTTAACTTTCTTAAATTTTTTAATTTTCTTTATATTCCTAACTTTCTTTGTTTTTTTTATTTTTGGCATTTTATTCACCTGGTTTTTCTGAAAAATATTTACTATGTTTATCTTTTATGTCTTTAAATTTTTCGTGATCAATCATCGGATTTTTTATCTTTGTGATATTAGGCCATATTGCAGAAAACTTTTTATTTAGCAACAACCATTTATCTTTATCTGCTTCCTCATAATTAGTGTCTGCTGCTATTGCGTTGATAGGACACTCTGGTTCACAAACGCCACAGTCAATACATTCGTCAGGATTAATAACAAGCATATTTTCTCCTTCATAAAAACAGTCAACTGGACAGACCTCAACACAATCCGTAAGCTTACACTTGATACATTCGTCTTTTACAATATAAGTCATAAAAATATTCTAATTAAACTATTTAATATTTAACGCAAGTAATTTGCTAAATGGATTAGCTTTGTCTTTGTTTGTCATTACTTTTTCTTTACTTTTTTTATTATTTGGAGAAAAATAATAAGTATCAGTATCTTTTGATTTTTTATAGTTCATTAAAATCATTAGTTTAAAAAAATTTTCTTTAGAACAACCTAATAAATTCATCATATCAATGGTTATTTTAAATTTCTTGTCTGTAGTATTCTCAATTATATTTATAAATAATTTTTCAAGTATATCTACACGTATAAAGAAATCTTTAAACTTTTCAAACCCACATAATAATAAAAATTTTTCATTAAAACTTTCATTTATTACAAAATTTAATCCAAATTTTGGAATATTTAAACTAGATGAAATATTATTATAAATTTTCCATAATATTGTTCTTAGTGTTACAGCTTTAGGTTTCAACATTTTAGGTAGGTAGATATGGTAACGACCAATCTTGACCCCCATATCCCAAAGTTTTTTTCTCTCATCTTTTAAAATAAGTTTAATAATTTCATCTACATTCTTTCGTTTTAGTACACCGTTATTTTCATAAAGTTGATAAGCCAGAGCTCTTAAGTATTGATTTTCAATTTTTATTTTTATTAAATTCGTTAAATCACCTAATACTTCATTAATATGTTCAGATATCCAATTTTTTAAAAACTGTTCTAGTTCTCTTTTTTCACCGAGGGGTAGCGAGTCATCTGCTATAATTTCAATCTCTGGTGTCAGATAGCCTTCCCCTTTTTTTATTTTTGCTATAGGATTATTTTGCCAGATAATTTTATTTTCAGTACTAATAGATAAATTTTTTTCTTTTATTATAGACTTTGTTCTATTTATTAATTCTATTTCCACACCTTTACGAGCTGCTTTTTTAATAGACTTAAGATCTGCATCTAGATTTTTTGAAGTGAAATCTATTATAAACTTTAAACCTTTTAATTTACCAATGTATTGTTTATCAATTAAAACTTTATGATCTTTATCTACCTCTGTTTCTAAAATTACATCTTGTTTTAAACCTCTCGCTAAAATACTAATTTTTTTATCTATAAAACTTTTGGTAAGTTCCTCATGTAGTCTACCTGATAAATGATCTTCAATACTTTTTGTTAATTGAATCCAATAATCTGCATTTTCAACCCAATTTTTTTTATTAGCTACGTAAGACCAGGTTCTAACGTTTGAAATTCTATTTGCTAAAACATCTATGTTACCATGTTGCTTCTCTAATCCATTTAATTGTGCTTTCATGTATTCGTTTGGAATTCTTTTTTTCTTAATAGATAAAAATTTAAAGACAGCATCTACAACATTAATGTGTTGACCGTATGCCTTTTTTTCAAAATCTGGAATTTGACAACATTCCCATAATAATCTTAAGTTCCTGCTGTAAATATTATTTTCTTTATTTTTTTTAAGTAAAAACCTTAATACAATTTCATCTATAGATTCATTTATTCTAATAAAATTTTTATCAGATGGTTTTTCTTCTAATGATAGGATTAATTTTTTTTCAGTTTCAAAATTTAGATTTGAATTTCTCCAATAAAGCATTTTGGTATTCGGTAGAGTATGATTTTCTATTTTTTCTATTTCATCAGAGTTTAAAGTTTCACAATCTCCTGTAGTTCCAAAGTTTCCACTATTTTTGTATCGCCCAGCTCTACCTGCAATTTGTGACATTTCAACTAAATTTAACCTTCTTGTTTTTTTTCCATCAAATTTTTTTAAATTAGAAAAGTAAATTTGATCTATGTCCATATTTAACCCCATACCAATAGCATCTGTAGCAACTAAATAGTCAACATCACCTGATTGATACAACTCCACTTGTGAATTTCTAGTCTTAGGGCTTAACGAACCCATTATGACAGCTGCTCCTCCTTTTTGGCGTCTAACCAATTCTGCGATTGCATACACTTCTTCTATGGAGAATGCTATAATTGCTGTTTTTCCGTCTAAGCGAGAAATTTTTTTATAACCACTATATGATAATTTTGAAAATCTTTCTTTTTTTACAAACTCTACTTCACCTACTAAATTATGAATAATATTTTTCATAATTTGTGAACCTAAAAACATAGTTAGTTTTTCACCTCTTGCGTTAAGAAGTCTATCCGTAAAAATATGTCCTCGTTCTTTATCGGCACACATTTGAATTTCATCAATAGCTACAAAATCTACAACTTTATCTTTTGGCATAGACTCGACCGTGCAGATAAAAAAATCAGCTGAATTAGGAATTATTTTTTCTTCACCTGTAATTAGAGCAACTTTATTTAAGCCAATTTTTTTTACACATTTTTCATACACTTCACGAGCTAACAATCTAAGAGGCAATCCAAAAATTCCAGATTCAAACTCTAACATTTTTTCTATTGCATCATGGGTTTTGCCCGTATTAGTTGGACCTAAAAGAGCAATAATTTTTTTTTGAGAATTTTGCATTATGTGTTTGATAATTTTTTTTATACTATATGTAGACCAGAAATGAGAACAAAATAAGAGTAAAACATGACCGAATCATTTTGTCAAATGTTCTAATTTTTAAGATCTATAATATTTTCCAAACTCCAGAAGCAGTCACCGCAATACCTTCAAAATTAAACATCTCGCAAGTTATAAAAATAAGAGAATTAGTTTTTTTTTGAATTTTGACTTTTCCACTAAGTGTTTGATTCAAAAAAACAGCAGAAATAAATTTTATTTCCAAAGATATAGTTACACATCTTTTATCACTTATCATGTGAGCTGCTGTACCCATTCCTGTATCTGCTACCGTGGAAAGAAAGCCACCGTGTGCTGTTTTTCCAGTATTCAAATGAATTTCTTTAACAACAACAGAAAATTCAAAATTATTTATATCAATTTTTTTTAGGTTCAATCCACCGATGTAACTCATGAAGCCTGTATTAGTTTCGTTCATAATTTTTTTTATCATACATTGGTATAATTTGTGAGAATATTACTGCGAATAATATTAAAAATATTCCCAAGATTTTTACTTCATTTAAAAATTGATCTAAAATTAACCATGCAAAAAGTGCTGCAAACACCCCTTCAAGGGAAAATACAATTGCTGCAGGGGCAGGAGTTAGATTCTGCAGAGTATAAGTTTGTAACAAAAATGCTAACCCGCTGGATAAAACCCCCACATATAGTATTTCATAAAAATCTTTAAATATATTAGTTAGTATAAAATCCTCATAAATAACCATCGGCAAAATTGTAAATAAAAATGCAACGAAACATTGTGACATTGCAATAGTAATAGGAAAATTAAAAAAATTAACTGTTTTACGTATATAAATTATATGAATAGCCCAACAAAAAGCACTTAAGATGCCAAGCATGTCTCCATATCTAACAGAAATATTTTTTATTTCAGTTAAAAGCAATCCACCTATTACACAAAGCACAACAGCAGGCCAAATAGTCCAATGGATTTTTTTTGAAAAAATAAAATAAGATATGAAAGGAACTATTAATACGTACATAATAGTAAAAACTCCTGTATTTGCAACATCAGTATATATTAATGAAATTTGTTGCAATGCTTGACCTACACCTAATATAAATCCCAAAAAAATTAAATAATAAATAGCTTTTTTCTTATCGATATTCCTCTTTTTTATTTTTTTTAATTCAAAAAAAAGAAAGAAGGGGAGTAATGTTAAAAAACCAACTAGAAATCTCCCGACATTAAAAGTATGAGGGCCAATAAAATCCATGCCCATAGCTTGAGCAACAAAAGCTGAACCCCATAAAACTGATGTTATGATCGCACAAATAAGAGAAAAAATATTTTTATTCACAAAAAGTGGATATTGTAAATTTACTTAAACAGCAAGTTTGAATGCAAATTTTTTTCCTAAGCTTTGACTTAAATGCACACAAAATCTAGCTCCTTCTGCACCATCGATAAATCTATGATCATAAGATAATGAGATAGGTAATATTTTTCTTGTAATAATTTGTCCGTCTTTTTTAATCACCTTGTCGTATGACTTACCAACTCCGAGTATGGATAGTTCTGGAGCATTAATAATTGGAGTAAAAAAAGTTCCCCCAATCCCACCTAAGCTAGAGATGGTCATTGATCCCCCAAAAAATTCTTTTTTATCAATTTTAAGTTCTCTACATAGCTTGCTAACCGTTCTTAGTTTTTGACTTATTCTCTTAATGTCTAATTGATCTACGTCTCGAATTTTTGGAACCATTAAACCATGCGGTGTGTCTACAGCTACGCCTATATGAAAATATTTCTTATAAGTAACTTTTCCATTCTCGGAATCTATTGAAGCGTTAAAGTTTGGATACTCTTTAAGAGCATTTACCATCGCTCTCATAATAAAAGCTAACGGAGTGATAGATATTTTTTGCCCCGTGTATAAATCTCTTATAGAACTTCTAAATTGTTCCATTTCTGTAATATCTATTTCTTCGTGCTGAGTAACATGTGGAATCTCTGTCCAAGATCTAACAAGATGAGGTCCAGAAAGTCTTTTTATTCTTGGAATGTCTTTTATTTCAATCGCACCAAATTCACTATGTTCATATTCATTTTTTATAATTATTTTCTTTTGAGCTACACCAATTTGATCATCATTTATCTTATCTTTTATATAGTCTTTAACATCTTCCTTAGTTACCCTACCAGATCTTTCAGAACCAGATATTTTAGAAATATCAACACCTAGTTCTCTTGTAAATTTTCTTACATTTGGGCTGGCTGATTTTACCAATGCTTCTGTTCTTAAAGAAGGTAGCTGAGTATCTTTTCTTTTATTATTTTTAGGAAAATTTATAATTTCATTTTCTTTTTTTGATACTAATTGAACTTTTTCTTTACTTTCTTCATCACAAACAAGTGATAAAATTGTTGTTCCTTCTGATATTTTATCTCCTACTTTAATATTAATTTTTTTAACTGATCCGCTAAAATTTGAAGGTACTTCAACAGATGATTTATCACTTTCTAAAGTAATAACTGATTCATCTTTTTTAATTTTTTGGCCTTCTTTTACCAAAATCTCGATTACCTCTACTTCTTTAAAATCACCAATATTTGGAACGACAATTTTCTGCTCAGCCATAGTTACAATTTTGTTGGAAATGCTTTTTTTTTATCAATATTATATTTTTTGAAAGCTTTTTCCGCACTATCAGAACCTAATAATTGTTCTTTTGCTAAAGCGCTCAGCGTATAAGCAACTATATGCTCTTTATCAACTTCAAAAAATTTTCTTAATTTTTTTCTAGTATCACTTCTTCCGAATCCGTCTGTGCCCAACGAGTAAAAAGGTTTATCAGTATAAGGTCTGATTTGATCTGAGAATGCCCTTACATAATCTGAAACAGCTATAACTGGACCATCTCTTTTTTCTAGACATTCTTCAATATAGCTTTTTTCTTTTTTATTACTTGGGTTTAAAAGATTTCTTCTTTCAATTTCCATTCCATCTTTTCTTAACTCACTAAAACTAGTAACACTCCAGATATCTGAATCCACACTATATTCTTCAGATAGTATTTTAGCTGCTGCTATAGCTTCTCTTAAAATTGTACCAGAACCCATTAATTGAATTTTAATTTTCCCTTTGTTTCTATTTTCTTTAAACAAATACATACCTTTTAAGATTCCCTCATCGGCCCCTTTTGGCTTTTCAGGGTGTGAGTAGTTTTCGTTCATTGCTGTAATATAATAAAAAATATTTTCATTTTTTTCATGCATTCTTCTTAAGCCTTCTCTAAAAATTACTGCCATCTCATAAGAAAAAGTTGGGTCATAGGAAACACAATTTGGGATCATAGAAGCTAAAATATGGCTATGACCATCTTGATGCTGTAAACCTTCGCCAGCAAGTGTTGTTCTTCCTGCTGTAGCCCCTATTAAAAAACCTCTAGCCTGTGCATCTCCCGCTGCCCAGGCAAAATCACCGATTCTTTGAAATCCAAACATTGAATAAAAAATGTATACTGGAATCATTTCTATGTCGTGGTTAGTGTAGGCAGTTGCCGCTGCAATCCAAGAGGACATGGCTCCAGCTTCTGTAATTCCTTCTTCTAGTACTTGACCGCTTTTTGTTTCTTTATAAGAACTTAGTTGCTCAGAATCTTCTGGTTCATATTTTTGTCCTTCATGTGCATAAATTCCTATTTTTCTAAAAAAACCTTCCATACCAAAAGTTCTAGCCTCGTCTGGGATAATCGGGACTAATCTAGGCGCAACATTTTTGTCTCTAAGAAGATTAGTTAGCATTCGAACAAGAGCCATCGTTGTAGACATTTCTTTGTCGCCAGTAGATTTCATAAAACTTTCAAAAATATCTTTAGGCGGAGCCTTAATAGGTTTTGCAAGAGAAGATCTTTCAGGAATAAAACCACCAAGCTGTTTTCTTCTTTCTTTCAGGTATTTTATTTCTTCAGAATTTTCAGGCGGTTTGTAATATTCAATATTTTTTACTTGTTCGTTGGTAAGAGGAACATTAAATCGATCCCTATAATATAGTAAATCCTGTTCATCTAATTTTTTTTGTTGGTGTGTTGTGTTTATACTTTCGCCTGATTTACCCATTCCATAGCCTTTTACAGTTTTAGCAATAACTACAGTTGGAGAACCCTGATGTTGCATAGCAGCATGATAAGCGGCATAAACTTTATGTGGATCATGACCGCCTCTATTTAGTTTCCAAATATCATTATCAGTCATAGAAGAAACTAGTTCAATTAATTCAGGATACTTGCCAAAGAATTTTTCTCTTACATAAGCCCCACCTTTAGCTTTCATTGCTTGATACTCTCCGTCCACAACTTCATTCATACGCTTCATTAGTAGACCCGTTTTATCAGCTTTTAAGAGCGGATCCCAATAAGAACCCCATATGACTTTTAAGACATTCCATCCAGCACCTCTGAAACTACCTTCTAACTCTTGAATAATTTTCCCATTTCCTCTTACAGGACCATCAAGTCTTTGAAGATTACAATTAACTACAAAAATTAAATTATCTAATTTTTCTCTGGCTGCTAAACTGATAGCACCCAAGGACTCTGGCTCATCTGTTTCACCGTCCCCTAGGAAAACCCAAATCTTTCTACCTTCATCTTTTAATAAACCTCTATTAATTAAATATTTTAAAAATCTAGCTTGGTAGATTGCCATGATAGGACCGAGTCCCATTGACACAGTTGGAAATTGCCAGAATTTAGGCATAAGCCACGGATGAGGGTAAGAAGAAAGACCACCGGTATCTACTTCTTGCCTAAATCTATTTAATTGTTTTTCTGAAAGTCTTCCTTCAAGAAATGCACGAGCATACATGCCAGGTGCAGAGTGACCTTGAAAATAAATCAAATCACCACCAAAGTCTTTATTTTTTGCTCTCCAAAAATGATTCATACCTACGTCATATAAAGTTGCAGCAGATGCAAATGTTCCAATATGACCACCAAGCTCACTACTAACTTTATTAGCCCTAACAACCATAGCAGCTGCATTCCACCTTACATAAGCACGTATTTTTTTTTCTATATTTTGATTACCTGGAGATTTAACTTCTAGTTCTGTGGGAATTGTATTTATATATGGTGTTGTTCTAGTGTCAGGTAAAACAAGTCCAGCAGCATAAGCTTCGGATACAACTTTATTTAAAAGATAACTAGCTCTTGAGGGGCCATCATTTTCTATGACAGCATTTAAAGATTCTATCCATTCTTTTGTTTCCAATGGATCAACATCATCCTTAGAAGAAGATTGATCAAGAACTTTTTTTATATTTTTTATATTTGTAATATTTTCAGAGTCTATTTTTTTTACAGTTTTTTCCTCGGTTAAAACGACATTTTTCTTAGAATCTTTTTCTTGTTCAAGATTAGACTCACCACTCTCTATTTTGGCTAATAAGCTACCCTTGGCAACCTTATCTCCAACTTTAATATTAAGCTCAGTAATCTTACCAGCAATCGGAGAAGGGACTTCAACACTTGATTTGTCACTTTCTAGAGTAACGATTGGATCATCTTTATTGATTTGATCCCCAACTTTTATTAAAACTTCAATGATTTCAACACTATCAAAGTCACCAATGTCAGGAACAGATATATTTTGTGTCATAAATTTAACGCAACTTACAAAATATATAATCAAATACAAACAATAAAAATACTAAAAAAGTTATATAAAGCTATGTTTAATCACTATAGTAACTTTTTCGATAAATTTTTAGTATTTTTAAACAATTTTAGAGATTATTTTTTTTATTTTGTTTAAAAATTTTTAAATATTTTAGGTGCAAAATATTTGATAAAAGTATTTATTAAAATCACATTAAGCGCCTGTAGCTCAACTGGATAGAGTGCTTGGCTACGGACCAGGAGGTTCTGGGTTCAAATCCTAGCAGGCGCACCAAAAATTTGAAAATAAAAAAAAATCTTTAAAAAAAATTAAACTTTTAATTATATTACTTTTATCTATCTCTATTAAAGTTTTTAGAGTTTATAAAACCAATTGTTACTGCCAGCATAAAAAAAATTATTATAGCATTGCTTGTTGAAGAAAAACTTCCTGAACTTTTTAATGGAAAAAATTCTGTGACAGTTATTAAAAAAAAAGGAAGAGAAAATAATTTTTGGTTTAAACTTGAGCTAAATCTATAAAATTTAAAAAAATCAAAAATGCAAAATACAAAAATTAAGTAAATTAAAACTAAACCTATAACACCCACATCTACCAACAATTCTAAAAAATAATTATGCGGATGGTTGTTACACAACTGATTACGATCATGTTTAGTCGGCGTACAATTGATTTTAAAAGATTTAATGCCAGTCCCAAATACTTTATTTTTTTTCCATACTTGAATAGCTGAATTAAAGTGCAAAAAATATAATCCTCTATCACGTAAAACAAAGAACCCCTGTTCGTCTTCAATTTCTTTTTTATTAACTAGCTGAGTTAAAATTATTTTTGAGCCATTAAAAGCAAGAACTATATTAGTTTTCATTCTACTCTGTGGAAGAAATTTAAACACACTGAAGCCAATAAATAAAATGACGAGAAAAAATAAAATAATTTCTTTTATTTTTTTTTGTATAACGAAATAAATTAGAATAGATAAAATGTACAGCAACAATGGCATTCTGTTTCCAGTTAGTAATATTATGCAAAAAAATATTATAAAAAGAATTAATGGAATTAAATGCTTTTTATTATTTTTCGGCAGAGCAATCATAGCTATAATAAAAAAAAGTGAAAATTTTTGAAGAAATCCACCCGCAACCCATTCTTGCCCGAAGAAGCTCGAAGGGCGTCCAGCTGTAATAGGGTATCCAATTAAATTTTTTCCAAAAGTTATTTGTATTAAAATATCAAAACCAATCAAAATCGCAAAAAAAGAACACGAAATAAAAAAAAATTTTAAATTAAAATCTTTTTTTTCAACTATTTTATTTATTACTAAAAAAAAAACCAAAAACCTTAAAAAAAAAAAAGATTTAAATATATTTTCACTATAAGTATCAATAGTGGCATTTCTTCCTATCCAAAAATAACTGTACTCATCTAAAAAGATATCATTGGTTAAAATTGGTATGTTTGTAACTAGAGTAATTAAAATTAAATAAGAAAAAAAACCGTACAATAAATACAGATATTTTTTTTTATTCATTTTAAATATATCAAATCTATAAATTACAATTCCCAATATGCAAATTAAGACAATATTTATATTTGTAGCTGAATTTCCAAGTATCAATGATAAAGGAATCAGTGCAATTAATAAATTAATTAAATTATTATTAGTAAAGATTTTATTTTCAATAACCATAAACAAGTATTATAAATCCTAAAATAATTCTGTAAACCACAAATGCAACTAAGTTAAATTTTTGTAAAAATTTAATAAAAAATTTAATTGTTATATAGGAAAATAAAAATGATAAAAAAATACCTAATATATTTAACAGAGAAACAGAAAAATCATTATTTATCATTAACCTTTGTGTGTTGAATAAGCCAGCGGCACCCAACGCTGGAATTGACATTAAAAAAGAAATTTTAGCAGCATCTACTCTATTAAAATTAAAAAATTGTGCACCGCTCATCACCACGCCAGATCTACTTACACCAGGTACTAATGATAAAATCTGGAAAAGGCCAATGCGTATAGCTGTGGAGTAATTATAATCTTTATCAAGAGATTTTTTTACCTTGAACTTATCACAGTAATAGAGAACAATCCCAAAAATAATTGTAGACCAACCTATTACTTTATGGCTTCGTAAATAATCTATTAAATTAAACTTTATTAGTAAAAAACCAAAAATTACCACAGGTACAGAACTTAAAATTATTTTTAATAATAATTTTTTATTAGTTGCATAGTTGAAAATATCTTTTTTAAAATACAATATTACAGCTAGCAAAGAACCAAAGTGAAGACTCACATCTAGAGTTAAATTTTGGTTGTTAAAATTAAAGTATTTAGAAACTAATATTAAGTGTGCCGATGAACTTATTGGAAGAAACTCTGTAATGCCCTGAACTAGAGATAATATAATTACTTCAAACATTTTACTAATTTTATAAAACTATTTAAATTTTATTGATATGCATATTTGATATGCAAAAAAAACATGCAAAAAAATCAGTTTAATTTGTATTTAAGTCAATAATATTTACCTTTTATAGCTTTTAAGTACATTTTTATAAGGTAAGTTCAGTTACATTATGAAAAAAAAAATGCTTCAATTCGTAAGCTTAAAAAAAATTAGTCCTGACAAAAGAGTAACCGGTGAAAGAAAAAAAGATTTTCATGAAATTTATAAAGAATTTATTACAGATAAAGCAGAAGAACAGTCAAGCAGGTGTTCCCAATGCGGAGTACCATTCTGCCAAGTTCATTGTCCGCTACACAATAACATTCCTGATTGGTTAAAATTAACTGCTGAAGGAAGATTGCAAGAAGCATATGAAATGTCACAAAGCACAAATAATATGCCGGAAGTTTGTGGAAGAATTTGTCCACAAGATAGACTGTGCGAAGGTAATTGCGTTATTGAACAATCTGGACATGGAACAGTTACAATTGGTTCAATAGAAAAATATATTACAGATACAGCTTGGGAAAAAAATTGGGTCAAACCAATAGAGGTAAAAAAAGAACTTAACCAATCAATAGGAATTATAGGCGCTGGTCCTGCGGGACTAGCGTGCGGCGAGGAATTAAGAAAAATTGGTTACCAGGTAACTATCTATGACAGATACGACAGACCTGGTGGTTTATTAATTTATGGAATACCGAATTTTAAATTAGAAAAATTTGTTGTTGAACGACGTACGCAACTTTTAAAAAAAAGTGGAATTAAATTTGTTCAAAACTTTAATGTGGGAGAAGACAAAAATTTACACGAATTAAAAAAAAATCATAATGCAATTTTAATTGCTACAGGGGTGTACAAGCCTAGAGAAATAGATATCCCAGGAAATAATTTAAAAAATATATTTCCTGCCATGGATTTTTTAACCGCTTCAAACAAAAAGGGTTTAGGCGATAAAGTTGAATTGTTCGACAATGGAACGTTAAACACTCAAGATAAAGATGTAGTTGTGATAGGTGGTGGAGATACTGCAATGGATTGTGTAAGAACAGCAGTACGTCAAAAAGCAAAATCAATTAAATGTCTTTATAGAAGAGATAAAGAAAATATGCCTGGTTCAGCAAGAGAAGTTGCAAACGCAATAGAAGAAGGCGTAGAATTTATTTGGCTAACTACACCTAAAAAATTTATAGGTGATAAAAAAGTAGAAGAAGTTCAGGTAAATAAAATGAGACTCGGTTTACCTGATACATCAGGTAGAAAAAAACCTGAGATTGAAGAAAATTCGGAATATAGCATTAAAGCTGATGTTGTGATTAAGTCTTTAGGTTTTGACCCTGAAAATCTTCCCGCACTATTTTCAGCACCAGAGTTGTCAGTTTCTAGATGGGGAACGATAAAAATAGACTTAGATACTATGCAAACAAATATTGACGGAATATTTGCTGCAGGAGATATTGTAAGAGGAGCTTCCTTAGTTGTTTGGGCTATCAAGGACGGAAGAGATGCTGCACAAAATATTAATAATTACCTTAAACAAAAAGTTGTAGAAAAAAACAAAACAAAAGCAGCGTAAAATGAATAATTATAAAAAGTATTTAAAAAATAAAAATTTTTTACAAGACAACTTGGCTTACGACCCAAGTTTTGAACACGATGCTTGTGGCGTTGGTTTAGTTTCAACAATAGATGGTAAAAAATCTAGGAAAATTGTTGAATATGGAATCGAGGCATTAAAAGCTATTTGGCACCGAGGCGCGGTAGATGCCGATGGCAAATCAGGAGACGGAGCAGGTATTCAGCTTGAAATTTCACCAGATTTTTTCAAGGAGAAAATTTCAGCTACTGGTCATAGTCATGATGAATCCAAAAGAATATGTGTTGGAATGGTTTTTCTTCCTAAAACAAATTATTCAGATCAAGAAAGATGTAGAGAAATAGTAGAGTCAGTTTTACTACAAGAAAATTTTTATATTTATGGATGGAGGCAAGTACCAGTAAACCCCAAAGTTCTAGGAACAACTGCAGATCAAAATAGACCTGAAATAGCTCAGGTGCTTTTTAAAAAAAATAAAGAATTAAAAACTAACGATTTAGAAAGAGAATTGTTTGTTTCAAGAAAAAAAATTGAAAATAAAGCTAGAGAAATTCAATTAAAAGATTTTTATATATGTTCATTTAGTTCAAGATCAATTGTTTACAAAGGTATGTTCTTAGCAGAATCAATTGATGATTTTTATCCAGACCTAAAAGATAAAAATTTTACATCTAGATTTGCAATTTTTCACCAAAGGTATTCTACGAATACATTTCCTAGTTGGGATCTCGCACAACCATTTCGAGCTTTAGCGCACAATGGAGAAATAAATACTGTTCGAGGAAACACCAACTGGATGAAAATTCATGAGCAAGATATGTCAAGCCCATTATTTAAAAGTATTGAAGATTTAAAACCTGTAGTTATTCCAGGAATTTCAGATTCTGGTGCGTTGGATAATGTATTTGAATTGTTAACACACTCAGGAAAATTAGCGCCACTTATAAAACTTATGATGATTCCAGATGCTTGGTCTAAAAGAAGCAAAACTGTTCCAAAAAATCATCAAGACCTATTTAATTTTTTAAATAGTTCCATTGAGCCATGGGATGGTCCTGCCGCTATATGTGCAACTGATGCCAAGTGGGTTTTAGCAGCAACAGACAGAAATGGTTTAAGGCCCTTAAGATACGCAATTACCTCAGATAATTTATTCTTCGCTGGTTCAGAATCTGGAATGATTAAACTTCCTGAAGAAAAAATTATAAAAAAAGGAAAACTAGGACCAGGCCAAATTATTGCAATCGATTTAAAATTGGGAAAACTTTACAACGACAAAGAGATCAAAGACTATATCGCGAAAGACTACAAAAAATATAACAAGCAAATTATTGATTTAGATAAAAAAATTTCCACAGAAAAAGAAAAACATGAATTTTCAATAAATGAATTAAAAAGAAGACAATACCTAGCGGGATTAAGTGTTGAAGATCTAGAATTAATTCTACACCCAATGGCTGAGCACGGCAAAGAGGCTATTGGCTCCATGGGAGACGATACGCCAGCTGCAGTTTTATCAAGTTATTACAGGCCTATATCACATTATTTTAGACAAAATTTTAGCCAAGTAACCAATCCTCCCATTGACTCTTTACGAGAAAATAAAGTGATGAGTTTAAAAACAAGATTTGGAAATTTAGGAAATATTTTAGATTTTGACAATTTAACTGAGGAAAATATTTACGTATTAGAGAGTCCAGTTTTAACTAACTCTGAGTTTAAAAAATTTAAAAGTATTTTTAAAAGTAAAATTATAATCATTGATTGTACTTTTGATGTCAATACTCCATTAAAAGATAGAATAGAGAAGATTAGAGATGAAGCAGAAACTGCAGTGCGAGAGGGTAGCACTAATTTAATTTTGTCCGATAAAAAAATTAATGCATTGCGAGCTAGCATACCTTCTGTCTTAGCTGTTGGTGCGGTACACTCACATTTAGTTAAATTGGGTCTAAGAGGATACTGTTCAATTAACGTTGAAAGTTCAGATATTCTCGACACACATTCTTTTGCAGTTTTGATTGGCGTTGGAGCTACAACAATCAATCCTTATTTAGCCATAGAAAGTATCTATGAAAGATTTCATAAAAAATTGTTCAATAATTTAGATTTTGAGGTGTGTGTAGCTAGGTTCAAAAAATCTATAGATGACGGTCTATTAAAAATTATGTCTAAGATGGGCATTTCTGTAATTAGCTCTTATAGAGGAGGGTTAAATTTCGAAGCTGTAGGTTTAAGTCGAGCTATCGTGACAGATTACTTTCCGGGGATGAGCTCACGTATTTCAGGAATTGGTATCGCTGGCATTGAAAAAAAAATTAAAGACCACCATAAAAAATTTATTTCAAACAATGTTATCGCTTTGCCTATTGGGGGCATATATCGATATAGAAAAACAGGAGAAGACCATCAATTTCAAGGAAACTTAATTCATATTTTACAACATGCTGTAGGTATAGGCTCTTATGACCACTATAAAAAATATTCTAAAGGAATTCATGATCTTGCACCTATTAGTCTTAGAGACTTATTAAATTTTAAACAAAAAAATAAACCAATAAATATTGAGGAAGTAGAACCGTTAGATCAAATACTAAAGAGGTTTGGTAGCGGAAGCATGTCCCATGGTGCATTATCAGCTGAGGCACATGAAACCTTGGCAACTGGTATGAACAGAATTAAAGGAGCTTCTTGTAGCGGAGAAGGAGGAGAAGACTCAAGGCGTTTTAAGAAATTACCAAATGGTGACTCAGCAAATTCTAGAATAAAACAAGTAGCTTCTGCAAGATTTGGTGTGACTATTGATTATTTAAATAATTGTAATGAAATTGAAATTAAAATTGCCCAAGGAGCTAAACCAGGTGAAGGGGGGCAGTTACCAGGATTTAAAGTTAATAATGAAATTGCAAGATTAAGACATTCAACGCCTGGAGTAACTTTAATCTCTCCACCACCTCATCATGATATTTATTCTATCGAGGATTTAGCTCAGCTAATTTATGATTTAAAACAAATTAATCCAAAAGCTAGAGTGGGTGTTAAACTAGTGGCCTCAACTGGAATTGGCACAATTGCTGCTGGTGTAGCAAAAGCTAAAGCAGATGTTATTTTAATTTCAGGTCATTCAGGCGGTACAGGAGCTAGCGCACAAACTAGCATTAAGTATGCTGGCATTCCATGGGAGATGGGCTTAACAGAGGCAAATCAAATTTTAACGCTTAGTAAATTAAGACACAAAGTAACCCTAAGAACCGATGGTGGTCTTAAAACTGGAAGAGATATAGTTATGGCTGCTATGATGGGGGCAGAAGAATACGGTATGGGAACATCATCCTTAATTGCAATGGGCTGTATTATGGTTAGACAATGTCACTCAAACACTTGTCCTGTTGGAGTTTGCAGCCAAGATAAATTATTAAGAGAAAAATTTAATGGGACACCTGAAAAAGTTGTAAATTTTTTTACATTTGTGGCAACTGAAGTTAGAGAGATTTTAGCATCACTGGGTTACAAGTCTATAAATGAAATAATTGGAAGAACAGATCTTCTGACTCAAATCAATAAGGGCTCGCCAAATCTCGATGATCTAGACTTAAATCCTTTACTTGTTCAGGCAGATCCAGGAGATAACCCACGATACTGCAAAGACGTCTCAATTAATGCTGTACCAGATACATTAGATGAAAAAATCTGGTCAGATATTAAAAATAAAATAAACAATAAAGATAAATTTAGTTTTGACTATAGTATTGAAAATACCCACAGATCAGTTGGAACTAGGCTTTCCCACTATTTATATAAAACGTTTGGTAATAATAAACTAAATGAAGATTCAATATCAATTAAACTCAATGGCTCTGCTGGGCAATCCTTAGGTGCTTTTTTAATTAAAGGATTAAAAATAATAGTTGAAGGCGATACCAATGATTATGTTGGAAAAGGTCTTTCTGGAGGAACGATAATTATACGTCCTTCTAGAAAAAGTAGTTTAGTTTCCAATGAAAATACAATTATAGGAAATACAGTTTTATACGGTGCAACATCAGGTAAACTTCTTGCATCAGGACAAGCAGGTGAGAGATTTGCCGTTAGAAATTCTGGAAGTTTAGCGATCGTAGAAGGATGTGGCGCCCATGGGTGTGAGTACATGACAGGAGGAACCGCAATAATACTTGGTCTAGTTGGAGATAATTTTGGCGCAGGCATGACCGGCGGTATAGCTTTTGTTTATGACATTAAAGATAATTTTGAAGATTTTGTTAATTCGACATCTATTATTTGGCAAAAAGTTGAGACTAGCTATTGGAAAGATTTCTTAAAAAATAATCTTAAAGACTTTTTAAAAGAAACAAATTCTAAAATTGCTAAAAAAATATTAGATAATTATGAAGAAGAAGTTTTAAATTTTAAACAAGTTTGCCCAATAGAAATGCTAGATAAATTAGATAATCCTATCACCCTAAAGAACACAGTTAAGAAAGTAAGCTAAATGGAAAAAATCAACATTTTTTGCTTTGGCTTTGGTCAAGTTGCAAAAAATTTTATTAAAAAACTTAATACCCAAAATATTAAAACTAATTTAACAATCACTTCTAGAGAAAACACAAGCAAGAAAGTTTTTGATGGAATTGAATATGACAGTTTTCAATTTTCACAAGATTCATTTGATAAAAAATTGATTAAAAATCTTGAGTCTTCAAATTATATTTTAATATCTATACCTCCTGTTAATAGCGAAGATATTGTTATAAAAAAATTTCAACAAATCTTTAAAGAAAAGGAACTTAAGTGGCTTACTTATTTATCTGCAACAAGTGTCTATGGAGATCATAAAGGCGAGTGGGTTGACGAAAAAAGCAAAACTAAACCAACCTCATTAAAAGGATTACAAAGACTGAAAGCAGAGAAATTATGGATCGATTTAGCTGAAAATCAAAACCTACCCGTACAAATTTTTAGACTATCTGGTATTTATTCCCATGAGAGCAATGTTCTAAAAAAACTTAAGTCTGGCGATGCCAAAATTATAAAAAAAGAAAATCAATTTTTTTCAAGAATACATGTCGAAGATATTGCTGAAGTATTATTTAAATCTTTAGAAAAATTTAAAGCTAAAGAAATTTATAATATATCAGATGATAGGCCCACTTCATCGGAAGAACTAATTTTATATGGATCAGAATTATTAAACATAGAACCTCCTGCAATAATTGAATTAAAATCAATAGAAAATGAAATAGTAAAGAATTTTTACAAAGACTCTAAAAAAGTTAACAATAAAAAAATGAAAGATATTTTTAATTATGAATTAAAATTTCCTACTTACGTTGAGGGGCTAAACGACATTCACAACAATATTATTTAATTCTTTAATTATTTTTTTTAATGGACTTTTATCAGATAAACTGTGATCTCCATTTTTAATTATTACTAGTTTTTTTTTAGCACCTGTGAAAACTGACAGAACCTTTCTTGAAAACAACACTGGAACTACTTCGTCTTTTTTTCCATGAAACATAGTAACATGAATTTTGGTATTAATTTTTCTTGATAAAACTTTATTTTTTCTTCCATCTTTTATCAACTGATATGTAACAGGATACTCATATTGTCTTTTTTTAAATTTCGAGTCCCCATGTTTGATAATACTTATGCCTTTTTTTTTAATCTCTCCTTTTATTTTTTTGGTAAATTGTTTCCACATTAGTCTTTCAAGAAACTCAGGCGCAGAACCAATACCCACAAAACCTTTAATTTGTTTTTTGAAATACTTAAATTGATTTAAGGCAATCCATGCACCCATACTTGAACCAATAAGTATAAATTGATTTTTTTTAACAATTCTTTTTATTGAATTTTGAGCATCATTAGACCACTCACTTATGTTCCCTTTAGTGAACTCCCCTGATGATTTGCCATGACCCGAGTATTCAATGGCTAAAAAGCCCAATTTATTATTAACTGCATATTTTTTAAAAGCCTGCGGTTTTTCTCCATCGATATCAGACATGAAGCCTGGAAGAAAAATAATATAAAGTTTTTTTTTATAATAATTGTCTAAATATCTGAGTTTTTTGGTCTTAGAGATTTTAATATATTTAAATTTTTTCATTATTTTTTATACAAGGTTATAAATCGGGTTTGTTAATATATAATATATATTATGTCGACTAAAATAAAAGTACTTCAAGTTATTCCTAAATTAGGATTTGGAGGTGCTGAGACCGGTTGTTATGATCTTGCACATTATCTAGCAGAGCAAAACTGCAAGTCATTTTTAATTACTAGTGGTGGCCAACTTTTAAGGTACGTAAGAAGAGACAAGGTAAAAGTTATACGTTTACCGGTTCATTCAAAAAATCCAATTATAATTTTTTTTAACTTTATAATTATTTTTTTTATTCTATGGATATATAAAATTGATATTGTACATGCTCGAAGTCGTGCTCCTGCCTGGTCTTGTCTATGGGCTTGTTTTTTTTCTAGAAAAAAATTTGTAACTACTTTTCATGGTACTTATAATTTTTCAGGTAAATTTAAACACTTTTATAATAGTGTAATGGTTAGATCGAAATTGATTATTGGAGGTTCAAATTTTATTTTTAGTCATATCAATCAAAATTATCAAAAATATTTTGATCCTAAAAAAAAAAAACTAATGGTTATTTTTAGAGGAATTAATCTAGATTTTTTTGACATAAAGAATATATTAGAAGAAAAAGTAAACATCCTAGCATCAAGCTGGAAAATTGATAAAAAAGATTTTATTATTCTGCTCCCTGGACGTTTAACAAGGTGGAAGGGACAAGAAATTTTTATCGAAGCATTAGGTTTGCTTATGGAGGAAAGTAGTCATAAAAATTTTCATGCCATTATCCTAGGGTCCGATCAGGGCAGAGAAGTTTATTCTAAAAAACTTTCACTTTTAGTTGAAAGATTTAGGCTTGGAAAAAAAATAACTTTTATTGAGAACTGTAAAGAAATGCCATTAGCTTATAAGTTAAGTGATCTTGTTATATCAAGCTCCATTGAACCCGAGGCATTTGGTAGAGTGGCAGTAGAAGCTCAAGCCATGCATAAACCTATCGCAGCAAGTGATATAGGAGGGTCTAAAGAAACGATACTAAATGGTAAGTCAGGTTTGTTGTATAAATATAATGATCCAAAAGAATTAGCTAAAGTGATAAGTAAAATTATGAAAATGGACAAGCAATCATTAAATTTAATGGGAGAAATTGGGAGAAAAAATGTAGAAAAAAAATATAATGTTGATCAAATGTGTCAAACTACCTTTACAGAGTACAAGAAACTACTTACATAAAACAAGCAATGCCTAATATTCAACTTTTAGACGGAAAAAAAATATCTTTTGAAAAATCCATAGATGGATTTGAGCTCGTGAAGAAAATTAGTAAGTCTCTCGAAAAAGAAGCTCTTATCATGTCCGTAAATGGTAAACTTAAAGATTTAAGTTTTGAAATCAAAAAAGAGTCAAAAGTAGAAATTTTTACATCTAAAGACAAAGAAGGACTAGAAGTCTTACGCCATGATGCAGCTCATATTCTAGCAATGGCAGTTCAAGAAATATACCCAGAGACTCAAGTTACTATTGGCCCGGTAATAGAAAATGGATTTTATTATGATTTTGCAAGGAAAGAATCATTTACAGAAGATGATTTAAAAAAAATTGAAAAAAAAATGGAAGAAATTGTCGACAGAAATGTAAAAACCTCCAGACATGTTTGGAAAAGAGAAGATGCAATAAAACATTTTAAAAAAATAGGAGAAAAATATAAAGCAGAAATTATTGAGAGTATTCCAGCTGGGGAAGAAGTTTCGATTTATAGCCACGGAAATTGGAGTGATTTATGTCGGGGACCGCATTTATCTTCTACTCGAAAAATAGGAAAAGCTTTTAAGCTTATTAAAGTTTCAGGGGCCTACTGGAGAGGTGATTCAAAGAATGAAATGTTACAACGAATTTATGGAACATGTTGGGCTTCAAAAAAAGAATTAGAGGAGCATCTTCATAGATTAGAAGAAGCTGAAAAAAGAGATCATCGCAAGCTGGGAAAAGAAATGGATTTATTCCATTTTAGAGAAGAAAGCCCAGGAGCTGTTTTTTGGCATGAAAAAGGCTGGATTCTTTTTCAAAGACTCGTCGAATATATGAGAATGAAACAAAGACTCGCAGGTTATAAAGAAATTAACACGCCTGAAATATTAGACAGAAGTTTGTGGGAAAAATCTGGTCACTGGGAAAAATTTGGTGAGCACATGTATACCTCAAAAACTCCAGATGAAAAAATATTTGCAATTAAACCAATGAATTGCCCGGGCTGTGTACAGGTATTTAATCAAGGTTTAAAAAGTTATAGGGACTTACCGTTAAAATTGTCCGAATTTGGAAAAGTTCATAGATACGAACCCTCAGGCGCTTTACATGGACTATTAAGGGTTAGAGCTTTTACACAAGACGATGCTCACATTTTCTGTACTGAAGATCAAATAACTCAAGAGTCTTTAACAGTAACTAATTTGATTTTAAAAATTTATAAAGATTTGGGTTTTGAAAATATAATATTAAAATATTCAGATCGGCCAGAAAAAAGAGTTGGAGAGGACAGCGTTTGGGATAAATCTGAAGCAGCACTTCTTTCAGCTATAAAGAAATCAAAACTTGAGTACACTACAAACAAAGGTGAGGGTGCTTTTTATGGTCCTAAAATTGAGTTTGTTTTAAGAGATGCAATTGGTAGAGATTGGCAGTGCGGAACGTTGCAGGTAGATCTAAACCTTCCTGGGAGACTGGGAGCATCATATGTTGACAAAGATGGAACAAAAAAAGTTCCGGTGATGTTGCACAGAGCTTTATTTGGGTCGCTAGAAAGATTTATTGGAATTTTAATTGAAAATTATGCCGGCAAATTGCCTTTCTGGCTAACGCCTACACAAGTTGTAGTTTTACCAATAGCAGAAGAAAATAATAATTATGTAAAAAACTTATTTGAAGATCTATTTAAAGAAGGTATAAAATGCGAAGTGGATTTAAGAAATCAAAAAATCAATTACAAAATTAGAGAACATTCTTTAGCAAAAGTTCCTATGATTTTAGTTTGTGGTAAAAAAGAAGTTGCTGAGAATACGGTAACCGTCCGTAGACTTGGATCTGAGAAACAGGAAACTTTTAAAAGAGAAGACTTAATAAAAAACATTTTAGACGCTAATAAACTTCCTTTAAATTAAGTGTCACATTTTAAACCAAATTATTTTCAAAGAAGAAGTAGGCCACAAGGACCAAAGTCCAACCATCAAATAAGAGCTATTGATGTTCAGGTTATAGGTAGTGATGGAAACAACGTGGGGATTTTACCTTTAAAAAAAGCAATAGAACTTGCGAAAGAAGAAGGCCTAGACTTAATTGAAATTTCACCTAATGTAAATCCACCTGTCTGTAAAATTATGGATATGGGTAAATATAAATACGATTTACAAAAAAAAACAAATATTGCTAAAAAAAAACAAAAAGTAGTTGCTTTAAAAGAAATTAAAATGAGACCTGGTACCGATGTCCATGATTACAATTTTAAAGTAAAAAATGCTAAAAAATTTTTGGTTAATAAAGACAAAGTTAAGTTCACAGTTAAATTTAAAGGAAGAGAGATGCAGCACATTAATCTAGGCAAAGATTTAATGAATAGAATTATCGAAGACACAAAAGAGGTAGGTAAAATAGAGACTCACCCTAAATTTGAGGGTAGGCAAATGATAATGATTATTCAGCCTATTTAGTTAAGATAATATCGTCTTGTAAAGAATATTTAATCTATATATAAGGCCTCAATATTTATGCCTAAATTAAAAACTAAAAGTTCAGCAAAAAAAAGATTTAGATTTACTGCTTCTGGGAAAGTAAAAAGACCACAAGCGGGTAAAAGGCATGGAATGATCAAAAGAAGTAACGCGCAAATTAGAAGACTTAGAGGTACTACGATAATGTCTGATCAGGACACAAAAATTGTTAAATCGTACATGCCTTACAATAGATAGAAAAAAATGGCTAGAACAAAACGTGGTGTAGTTAGCAGAGCAAAACATAACAAAGTTTTAAAAAGAGTTAAAGGCCAATACGGTAGAAGAAAAAATACTATTCGTGTAGCTCGTCAAGCTATGGAAAAAGCGATGCAATATGCTTATAGAGATAGAAAAACAAAAAAAAGAGAATTTAGATCGTTGTGGATTCAAAGAATTAATGCTGGAGCAAGAGCAGAGGGAATGACATATGCTCAGCTTATAAATGGTTTAAATAAGTCTAAAATTAAATTAGACAGAAAAGTATTGGCGGAATTAGCCTACAATAATCCAGAAGTCTTTAAAACTATAGTAAAAAAAGCTCAATCCTCCCTTAACTAATTAGGGTCTTTGATTTATCTTATATTAATAAAAAGAATCAAAAAACTCTATGAGTGATTTAGATAATATAAATTCTAGCTTCGAGCCAAAAATTAGTTCTGTAAAATCAAAAGAAGAACTACAAAATTTAAAAACTGAGTTTTTTGGCAAGAACGGTAAGATTACAAATCAATTTAAAATTTTAGGATCTATAGAAGTAGAAAAGAGAAAAGATTTTGCTTCTTCTTTAAATAAACTTAAAGACAACTTAATAAGTCAATTAGAAAAAAAATTTTTAGATTTAGAAACAATAGAAATTAACGAAAAACTAAAAGACCAAAAGTTAGACGTAACATTACCTGTAAGACAATTTCAAAGAGGAAAGATCCATCCCGTTTCACAAGTGATTGATGAAATAACGTCAATTTTTTCTGAGATTGGATTTTCTGTTGCTGAAGGACCAGATGTAGAAACAGAGCACAACAATTTTACAGCTCTAAATACTCCTGAAGATCATCCAGCAAGAGATATGCATGATACTTTTTATCTAGAGGAAAATAAAAAAATTCTTTTAAGAACTCACACATCTCCTGTTCAAATTAGAACAATGTTAAATGAAAAACCACCATTCAAGATTATTGTGCCAGGCAGAACATATCGTTGTGACAGCGATCAAACACACGCACCTATGTTTCACCAACTAGAAGGTTTACATATCGATAAAGATATCACCATGAGTCACCTAAAGGGTTGTTTAGATTATTTTATTAAAGAATTTTTTGAAGTTAAGAATGTTAAAATGAGATTTAGACCAAGTCATTTCCCATTTACAGAACCGTCAGCAGAAGTTGATATTGGGTATAGAATTGAAAACGGAAGAATAGTAATTGGTGAAGGAGACAAATGGTTAGAAATACTAGGTTGCGGAATGGTACATCCAAACGTACTTAGAAATGTAAAAATTGATCCAGATAAATATCAAGGTTTTGCTTTTGGTATGGGTATAGATCGTCTTGCAATGCTTAAGTATGGTATTAACGACCTCAGAGGCTTTTTTGAAAATGATTTTCGTTGGTTAAGTCATTTTGGTTTCGATCCACTGGATGTACCTACAAATTATAGAGGTCTAAGTAAATGATAATTACAATCCCATGGCTGAAAGAGCATTTAAACACGATAGCTAATGAAGCTAAAATTTTAGAACAACTGACTAAAATTGGTCTAGAAGTTGAATCTGTCAAAGAAAATTTAGGGGAGCTAAGTGAATTTAAGATTGCTAAAATATTAAAAGCTGAGAAGCATCCAAATGCAGATAAACTTAAGGTTTGTGATGTAAGTCTTGGTGGCGGAACAATTGTAAAAGTTGTATGTGGAGCATCAAATGCTCGAGAAGGACTGTTAACTATCTATGCTCCTCCAGGAGCAATAATTCCAAAATCAAAATTTAAATTAAAAGTTGCTAGCATAAGGGGAATAGAATCCAGCGGGATGCTTTGCTCTGAAAGCGAGTTAAATTTATCTACCGAGAGCGATGGAATTATAGAATTAAAAAATAAAGCTAATGAAATTGGTAAAAACTATTTTAAAGGCAAAAGTGAAAAAATAATAGACATATCAGTAACTCCGAACAGGGCAGATTGCCTAGGTGTAAGAGGAATAGCTAGAGACTTAGGGGCCGCGGGTTTAGGCAGCCTAATAAAAATAAAAAAAAAGACACTAAAACAAAGTTTCAAACAACCTATTAAAGTTTCAATATCAAAAGAAAAGAATCAAGGCTGTTTAGCATTTGGCAGTTGCTACATTAAGAATATTACCA
>Ga0307986_10000541_pt1 | contig 28051 bp, 31 predicted proteins | sample EllFjometageno82_FD_203170 | JGI IMG/M metagenome (GOLD analysis project Ga0307986, IMG submission 203170) | Marine microbial communities from Ellis Fjord, Antarctic Ocean - #82 | ecosystem: Environmental > Aquatic > Marine > Unclassified | place: Southern Ocean | collected 2014-10-09 | reverse complement strand
TTAGAAGGCATAGCAAAAAAAACAGGAGCTAGTGTCGCCGATACAATTATTCTAGCAGGTAATGTTGGTTTAGAAAAAGCTATTAAAAAAGCTGGGTCTAAAGTAAAAGTTCCGTTTTCTGCGGGTCGTGGTGATGCAGCTCAAGATCAAACAGATCAAGATAGCTTTAAAGTATTAGAACCTATTCATGATGCTTTTAGAAACTGGGCTAAACAAGAGTACTCTGTAATGCCCGAAGAGTTAATGCTTGATAGAGCGTCTCTTATGAATCTCACAGCAAAGGAGATGACTTGTTTAATTGGCGGTATGAGAGTGTTGGGAACGAACTATGGCGGATCCAAGCAAGGTGTTTTTACTGATAAAGTTGGTGCTTTAACTAATGATTTCTTTGTTCACTTAACAGACATGAAATACAAGTGGGAACCGACTGGTAAAAACTCTTACAACATTATAGATCGTAAAAATAATAAAACTAAGTTTACAGCTACAAGGGTTGATTTAGTTTTTGGCTCTAACTCTGTCCTTAGATCTTATGCCGAAGTATATGCACAAGATGATAACAAAGAAAAATTTGTTAAAGACTTTGTTAGTGTTTGGACTAAGATCATGAACGCTGATCGTTCATTAGCTAATTAACAGTATATAAAATTTAATTCAATTAAGCGCTATTTCTAATTTATTTTGGAAGTAGTGCTTAAATAAAGCTTAAATTTTTAGCCTAAAAGTATGTTTCTTAATTTTAAAGTATTTTTAATAGGAAATATTTTTTAAACAATTTTTTTCCCAATTAACTAGTTCTCTTAGACTCAATAAATAGAAAGTAATAACAATTAATAAAAAATTAATCATTAATGCAGTTAAAAGTACAATTGATTTATCTGAAAAAAAATATACTAAAAATGAGTAAATAGATAAGTTCAAAATTATTTGTCTTTTAAAAACAGTCATAATATTTAATGAGTGAAGAAAAAGTTTCTTAAAAGAAGTTTGTGAGGGTCCAAAATATCTTTTACCTTTATTTGTTTTAAGAAATTGTTTTTTTAACTTTAATCTTTCTACACTAGCTGAATAATTTCCCCATATAGTTTTTGATTTTAATAAAATTAAGACTGATTTCTTTGGCAATAAGTTATATCCACCATGATTCAACCACTTATAGGTAAAGAAAAATGTTACTACTAGGTGGGTATAATAAAGTATTTTGAAAGCTAAACCTTCGTTTCTTTTTATTCTTTTGCAAAGAATTATATTATTAGGTTTTTTAAAATTCATATTAATAATTTGTGATAAATATTTTGGATTATCTTCTCCGTCAGAATCCATAGTAATAACTGAGTCAAAAAAAATATTTTTTTTTACTAGATAATATAAACCTGAAATAATAGCTCTATCGTGACCTATATTTTTTTTTAAATTTATGATCTTAATTTTTGAAATTGATTTGTTAGTTTTATAATTAATTTTTTTTTTTTTATGAGAATTATCATTAACAACCAAAAACTTGATTTTAATTTTTTGTTTAACTTTTATTTTTACTTTCTTTATTAGTTCGCCCAATGACTTCCAATCGTTATATAATGGCAAAAGTATAAATATTGTTTTCATATTTTGTTATTCTATCTAAATTAATGTTTAAAAGTTATTTTTTATTCAGTAAGAATTATATTAGGCCTCAAGCTCTATGTCCCAATACAGATAGTCCATCCAGCTTTCGTGTAAAAAATTAGGTGGAAAATTTTTTCCATTTTTATGTAAATCAGCAACCGTTGGTTTGAAGGGTTTTTGAAAAAGTATAAGATCACAATCTTTATAAAGTTTGCCACCTTTCTTTACGTTGCAAGTTGAGCATGCGGTCACTACGTTTTCCCAGTCTGTTACGCCGCCTTTTGATTTTGGAAGAAGGTGGTCGAAAGTTAAGTTTTTTCTCACACCACAATATTGGCAAGTAAATTTATCCCTTAGAAAAACATTAAATCTTGTAAAGTTAGGGTTTTCTGATGGTTTAATAAAATTTTTAAGAGCAATTACACTTGGTAAATTCATTTCAAAAGAAGGGCTTCTAATTTTTCTTTTGTAACTTGATACTATAGTTACTCTATTTAAAAAAACTGACTTAACAGAATCTTGCCAGCACCAGATCGATAAAGGATAATAGCTAAGAGGTCTAAAGTCTGCATTTAGTACTAATGCGGGACACTTTTCTAATGGCACTTTTTCATTAGCTGAAATAATCATTTCAAAAAGTTACCTGATTAACTAAATGTTATCAAGTTATAAAATTATTATATTCTATAAATATTAATATAGATTCTTTTTTAAAAACTCTAATCCGAAACTTGACCCTTCAACTGGAATTCGATGCTCACAATTTTTAAATATTCTTGTTTCTATTTTATAGTTATTTTTATTAAAAAAATCTTTTGCTTCTAGCAAAAAACTCACAGGTACAACTTCATCTTTATCTCCGTGCATCAAAATTATATCTGGCTGAGAATTTATATTATTTTTTAAATGGCTCGTATCAATTATTTTCCCTGAATATCCTATAATAGAATTAATTCTATCTTTTCTTTTGATGCCAGTTTGCAAACTAATCATACAACCCTGGCTAAATCCACCTATAGCAACTTTTTCGCTGATAAGATTATTTTTTTTTACAACTTCATCTATTAAAGTATTCAATTTAATTTCAGCTACTAAAGATTTTATCAATACTTGATCCTTAGTTTGATCCATTAAATCAAACCATTGAAAACCTGTGTCACTTACAGCACATCTCTCTGGAGCATCAGGACAAACAAATAGTGTGTCAGGTAGATAAGTTCTCCAATAACTAGCTAACAACGAAATATCTTTACCGTCGCCTCCATAACCGTGACAAAGTATAACAGCATTTTTAGGTTTCTGTTTTGAAAGAGGATTTAAAATAGTTGTGTTTAACGAGTAGCTCATGATAGTTAATTATGTCTGATTTTTTATTTAATTTTATAGGTTTTATTTTATTAGGTTCAGTTGCAATTGTTTTAATACTAGGCATTTATACTTTATTTAAAGGAGGTGATACTAGTAAAAAATATTCAAATAAACTTATGCAACTCAGAGTCCTTCTTCAGTTCATAGCAGTAATAGTTTTGGTTCTCCTGGCCTATTTTTTTAAGAACTAAAGATATTTCTTTAAAAGATTTATAAAAGAATCATCAAAAAAATCTACTTCTCCAATAACTCTACCGAACTCTCTACCGTTTTTATCAATCAGAATACTTGTTGGTACCCCACGCATATTAAATAGTTTAACTAAAGCAAATTTAGTATCAAAATAAATATTTAATTTTTTGATATTTAAATCAGTAAAAAAAAATTTTGCTTTATCTTTATTTGGTTTTTCTAAATTTATCGGATAAATTAAGATTTCTGGATATTCTTTTGATAGTCTCTCTAAAGATGGCATTTCTTTTTTACATGGAGCACACCAAGTCGCCCAAAAATTTAAGATCATGATGTTGCCTTTTTTTTCCGTTAAATCAACTTCACTAAGATTAAAATCTTGAAATTTTAGTCCTTTAATTTCTAAAGGCTCTTTGTGGATTAATATGTTTTTAGAATAAGTCACTTCACTTAAGAGTTGCTGAGAACAGAAAAAGATAGCAAATATGTGAATATAGATTTTAAAAGATTTACTAATTATCATATTAATTTAAATTATAATTAACATAGTAAAATGAAAAATAAAAATAAAACAGTGTGGTCAAAAAGACTTAAGAGTAAATCCTCTAAATCTTTTCAAAGAATTGGGTCTTCTATCAACATAGACAAAAGACTCTATAAGCAGGATATATTTGCTTCTATTGTACACACTCAAATGCTTATTAAACAAAAAATTATTCCTTTTAAAGAGGGTAAAAAAATTATCAACGGATTAAAGAAAATAAAATCTCTAATTGATAAAAGTAAATTTACATTTCATGAAAAATATGAGGACATTCACTTAAATGTAGAAAAAAAATTATTTGATATTATTGGCCCATCCGCTGGGTTCATGCACACGGCAAGATCAAGAAACGATCAGGTAGTTACAGACTTTAAATTATGGGTTAAAGAATCTTCTAAGGACATTCTAAAAGATATTACAAATGTAATGAAGATGCTAATTAAAAAAGCTGAACAGAATGTAGATACTGTTATGCCTGGGTTTACACATTTAAAAAATGCTCAACCTATTTCATTTGCACATTATCTTTTAGCTTATTACGAAATGTTAAATAGAGATAAAAAGAGATTTCAAAATAATTTAGATCTTTTAGATGAGTCTCCGTTGGGTTCAGCTGCTTTATCTGGCACCTCGTATAAGATTGATAGAAATTATACTTCTAAAAAACTTGGTTTTAAAAAACCTACAAATAATTCAATCGACTCAGTTTCTGATAGAGATTTTGCAATTGATTTTTTATACGCTGCAGCTATTTGTGCAATGCATTTGTCAAGATTAGCAGAAGATTTTATTATTTTAAACTCTGATGCTTTTAAATTAATTTATTTTAATGATAGCGTATTAACTGGGTCATCAATAATGCCTCAAAAAAAAAATCCTGATCCTGCAGAACTAATTAGAGGAAGAGTTGGAATAAACTACGGAAAGTTAAATTCAATTTTGACAATAATGAAAGGCTTACCTATGTCTTATTTTAAGGATTTACAAGATGATAAAGCATTGGTTTTTGAAGGTTACGATACTCTGAAAGACACTTTAACGATGTCATTTGAATTGATTGATAATTTAAAAATTTCAAAGGAAAGAATGTACAAGATGGCTAACGAAGGCTTTACTACCGCAACAGATTTTGCTGACTATTTAGTGAAAGAAAAGAACTTAACCTTTAGAGAGGCATATGGTATTTCCTCTCAATTAGTAAATTTTGCAGAAAAAAAAAACAAAACTTTAAATGAGATTTCTTTAAATGAATTGAAAAAATTCTATAAAGATTTAGATAAGAGTGTTTTAAAAGTGTTTGATGTAAGAAACTCAATGAATTCAAAGAATTCTTACGGTGGAACTTCTTCAGGCAATGTAAAAAAAATGATAAAAAAATATAAAAAAAATACTAAATGAAACTAATTTTTCTTTTATCTTTTAGTATTTTAATTTTAGAAAGTTGTGGAAAAAAATCTGATCCTCAGTATCAAGGTAAAACTCAGCACGAAATAAAAGTAATTTCATAAAATATATGTCACATTTCAAATATCTCAGAGAGAAATTATTCATAGAAAATATTTCTGTGTTAAATATTATAAAGAAAAATAAAACTCCTTTTTATCTTTATTCTGCAAAGAAAATAGAAGAAAATTATATTAATTTTGTTAAAATCTTTAAAGATGTAAATCCTCTTATATGTTTTGCCGCTAAAGCCAATACTAATTTAACAATCATGAAGATGTTAGGAAAGTTAGGGTCTGGAGCTGACGTGGTCTCCGGTGGAGAACTTATGAAAGCGTTAAAGGCCGGTATAAAACCAAATAAAATTGTTTTTTCAGGTGTGGGGAAAACAGAAGATGAATTAAAATTAGCTATTAAAAGTAAAATATTATTAATAAATGTTGAGTCCGAAAGTGAAGCAATATTAATAAATAAAATAGGTAAAAAAGTTAATAAAATAATATCTATCGGTTTTAGAATAAATCCAAATGTTGACGCCAAAACTCATAAAAAAATTTCAACTGGTAAATCAGAAAACAAATTTGGAGTATCTATAAAAAACTTTTCTTCTTTTTATAAAAATATTAAACAATTCAAATACTTAAAAATTGACGCTATAAGTGTTCATATAGGTAGTCAGATTCTGTCTGACACTCCTTACAAAAAAACACTAGACGTTCTGTCTAAAGTTATAAGAAGTTTAAATATAAAACTAAAATATGTGGACTTAGGTGGTGGTTTTGGAATTAAATACCAAAAAAAAGATAAACAAGTTAATTTAAATAATTATGCAAAACTTGTTCATAATTTTAAAAATAAACTAAACTGTAATATTATTTTTGAACCTGGTAGATCTTTAGTTGGTAACACAGGAATTTTGGTGAGTAAAATTCAATATATAAAAAAAGGTTTAAATAAAAATTTTATAATTATAGATGCCGGGATGAATGATTTTATGAGAACCGCTTTATACGATGCTAGTCATGATATTGTACCAATTATTAAAACAAATAAAAAGAGTCAAGAACCTGTGGAATTTGTTGGTCCAATCTGTGAATCTACATGCAAATTTGTAAAATATAAAAAATATCAAAAAATTAAAGAAGGTGACTTTGTGGCAATAACAAATGTCGGTGCTTATGGTTCGTCATTATCCTCTAACTATAATACCAAACCTTTTATCGCTGAGATTATAGCTGACAAAAATAATTTTAAGATTATCAGAAAGAAGCAAGATTTATTAAAATTAATAAACTCTTAATGCAATTTATAAAATCTTTATTTTTTAATATTTTTTTATACAGTGGTATAACTCTAGTTTTTTTTCTGGCTATTCCAGCTTTAATTTTACCTGCTAAATTTACTTTATATTGTGGAAAATTTTTAGCTTATTATATAATTCTAATATTAAGATTATTTTTAAATACTAAAGTTATGTTTCATGGACTGGAAAATTTAAAAAAAGTGGACAAATTTTTTGTAGCCTCTGCACATCAATCAATGTTTGAAACTTTTGTTCTTCAAGCGCCATTGAATTTTCCTATTTTTATTTTAAAGAAAGAACTTTTAAATATACCTTTGTTTGGTTGGTACTTAAGGAAAATTGGATCAATTGAAATAATTAGAGAGAAAACAACGAAAGAAAATTTGAATTTTTTTGATAAAATAAAAAACACTATTCATAAATATGATCGACCTCTTTTAATATTTCCACAAGGTACGAGAGTTAAGTTTAATGACAGAAGTCCTTTTAAAAAAGGAGTAGGAAGAATCTATGACTCGCTTAAAATACCATGCATTCCTATTGCTTTAAACTCTGGAAAAATATGGCCAAAAAATAGTTTTATGAAATATCCTGGTGATATTCATATTTCTTTCTTGGAACCAATTGAACCTGGTTTAGAAAAAAATATTTTTCTCAAGGTTTTAGAGAGAGATATTTATTCAGAAACTGAAAAATATTCTTAATCTTTTTTTCTACCGAAATCTGGCTTGTTCGTATCTTGACCAGCTTTAATAATCTCTTTTCTTACTTCCTTAGTAGAATTAAAAATTTGAAAAAGTTTATCTCCATTTTTATCATTTACAGCTTTTTTTAATTCGTTCAGTTTTTCAATAAAACTATCTATGCCTTTAGATATGTTTTCACTATTATCTAAAAAAATATCTCTCCACATTAAAGGGTTAGATGCTGCTATTCTCGTAAAATCTCTTAAGCCACCAGCACTAAACTGAATTACATCTTGTTTTAATTTATCTTCTACGCTTATTACCGTTCTAACAATATTATAAGCAATTGCGTGTGGTAAATGGCTAGTCAAAGACAGAATTTCATCGTGTTCTTCTGGTGTCATAATTTTAACTTTACTACCAATTGTCTCCCATAAAGCTTTTAAACTTTTTACAGGTTGTTCTGCACAATTTTTAGGCGGGGAAATAATGCACCAACGATTTTCAAACATTTCAGCTTGCCCTGCCCTAGGACCACTTTCTTCTGTTCCTGCAATTGGGTGTGAAGGTATCCAATGAACATCCGTTAAATTAATGTTATGGATTATCTTCATAACCTCTTTTTTGACAGATCCTGTGTCTGTTAAAATAACATTTTTTTTTAAACTATCTTTTATCGATAAAATAATTTCTTTATAACTACTGAGAGGCGTTGCAATAATTATTAAATCGGAATTAGTAACGCATTGACGTATGTCATTAGATACATTTGTACATAAATTTTCTTTCTTCAAATATGAAGTAACTTCTTTTGAGCTATCAAAAATCTTAATTTCTTTTGCCAAATTTTTATTTTTAATAGCCCTTAAAATTGAAGACCCGATTAAACCACAACCAATTATAGAAACTGTATCAAACATTTAGAATCCTCTTTAATTCAACTATTAATTTTAAGTTTTCTTTACTATTGCCAATAGTAACTCTTAAGGAGTTTTTAATTGAATATACATCCATTTGTCTTAATAAAATTCCTGCTTTAGCTAAAGCGTAAAAAACTTGTTTTGACGTTTTTTTAGCTCTGTCAAAGTTAATCAGGGAAAAGTTAACGCTAGACATGTTTGTGTGAATATTTAATTTCTTAAAAGTATCATAAAATTTTTTAGACCATTTTCTTACATGTCTTATTTCTTTGTTTAACCAGGCTGTATCTTTTATTGCAGCTGAAGCTGTGAATAACGCTGGTCGACTAACATTGAAAGGTGGTTTTATTTTATTCAATGAATTAATTATATTTTTTGATGAGTAACCCCAGCCTATTCTTAGTCCTGCTAAACCATATATTTTTGAAAATGTTCTGGTAACAACAACGTTCTTATATTTCGAGAATAGTTCTAGTCCGCATCTATAGTCTTTTGAATTCATATACTCAAAATAAGCATCGTCTACAACTAATAAAATATTGCTACTTAGTTTTTTTCTTAATCTCAATATTTCATTTTTACTAATATATGTACCCGTAGGGTTGTTAGGGTTTGCAATAAAAACAATTTTAGTTTTACTGGTTACACATGAAAGTATGGCATCTACTGAGGGCGTAAAATTATTTTCTGCCGCATAAACTACTTTTGCAGAATTAAGTTTACTGTAGATTCTATAAATAATAAAACTAAATTGTGGCACTACAACTTCGTCATTCTTATTAAGAAAGGCTTTACAAATAAGTTCGAAGAGTTGATCTGAACCATTGCCTAAAATTATTCTACTTTCATCCAATTTAAATTTTTTTGCAATAGTTTTTCGTAAGAAAATTCCATCTGAATCTGGATATCTTTTAAAATTTTTTGAAACTTTAATATATTCTTTTACTGCTTTAGGACTTGGGCCCAATGCAGATTCATTAGCAGATAATTTTATTTTAGCAAATTTTTGCTTAAATAAGCTTAACCCAGCAACATATTTTTCAGCGTTAAGACTTTTAGCTTTTGGTAATTTCATAATTTATTTAAGTCTTATCTAAAAAGCTTTATTATTTCTATGTTCATTTTAGTTTCTTATAAAATTGACAATTTTCTACTGGTTTAGTACAAGTTTATAGCGCTGATTTAACCAAATTGCGGGCGCATAATAAAATTCGCTAAATAGGGTTCTGCCCAGTTTAGTTGGGCCTTTTTTTTATATGAACTATAAAATTGAAAATATAAAGCAAATAAGTATAACAAAACCACTTAAATTAGATTGTGGTCAGACTATAAAAGATTTTCCTATAGCTTATGAGACCTACGGAAAGCTTAATAAAGAAAAAAATAATGCAATTCTAATTTTTCATGCTCTTTCGGGTGATCAATTTGTGGCGGGTATTAATCCAGTTACTAATAAGGATGGTTGGTGGAATACGGCTGTGGGTCCAGGAAAAGCTGTTGATACAGAAAAATATTTTATAATTTGTGCAAATGTTTTAGGTGGATGTATGGGTTCATTTGGACCTAAAAATATTAATGCCACAAATGGTGAGCCATATGGTTTAAAATTCCCAGTAATTACAATAAGAGATATGATTAGAGCACAGGAATCATTGTTAGAATACTTTGAGATTGAAAAACTTCTGAGCGTTTTAGGTGGCTCAATGGGTGGAATGCAACTTTTGCAGTTTTGTGCTTTATACCCCGATAAAACTTTTTCAGCAGTGCCTATTGCAGCAACCGCAAGTCATAATGCCCAACAAATTGCTTTAAATGAATTGGCTAGACAGGCAATAATGTCGGATCCATTATGGAACAAAGGTAACTATTACAAAGATAAAAAAATTCCCAAAAATGGTTTGGCTGTAGCGAGAATGGCTGCTCATATTACTTATATGTCAGACAAAGGCTTACAAGAAAGATTCGGAAGAAAGCTACAAGAAAAAAAGGATTATGAATTTACATTTGATGCAGACTTTCAAATAGAAAGTTATTTGAGACATCAAGGCAATGTATTTGTAGATAGATTTGATGCTAATTCATATTTGTATATATCCCGAGCTATGGACTATTTTGACTTATCAAAACAATTCAAAAATGGCTTAGTTGGAGCGTTTCAAAATCATAAAACTAGATTTTTGATTATATCTTTTTCTTCAGATTGGCTTTACCCCACAAAAAACAGTAAAGATATTGTAATTGCTTTAAATGCATCTGGTACTAATGTTGCTTTTGCAGAAATAAAAACAGATAAAGGTCACGACTCTTTCTTAGTTAATGAACCGGAATTCTTAGAAACTCTTAAAGGTTTTTTAGACTCCAATTTTGAAATATTTAAAAATGAAAAATGAATTTAAAATAATTGCAAATTTACTTCCTATTCAATCTAGGGTGTTGGATGTTGGTTGTGGAGATGGAACTTTAATCGAATTTCTTATTAAACAAAAAAATATTGATGCAAGGGGCATAGAACTCGCAGAAAATAAAGTAAAAAAATGTATATCTAGAGGCTTATCTGTAATCCAAGGAAATGCTGAAACTGAACTTAGTCAATTTCCTGACAAGGCTTTTGACTTTGTAGTCTTGAGTCAAACACTTCAAGCATTTTATCAACCAGAAAATGTTTTAAATGAATTGTTGAGAATAGGAAAAAAAGTAATAATTTCAATACCTAATTTTGGATATTGGCGGGTTAGAACTAGTTTGTTGTTTTTTGGTAAAATGCCAGTTACAAAATCTCTTCCAGACTCTTGGTATAACACACCTAACTTACACATGTGTTCTATAAAAGATTTTTATCAATTTTGTGATGAGAAAAAAATCAAGATGAATAAAATTATTGGTATTAATAATGAAAAAATATCTTCCATATACCGAATTAATCTAGAAATGAAAAATCTACTTTCTGAGGTCGGTATATTTTTAATTAGTTAAATGTTGAACATAAATATCGTACCCTGCTTACAGGACAATTATAGTTTTATAATTCATGACACAGAAACAGATATTGTTGCTGCAGTTGATCCCTCGGAATTTATACCTATTGATAATTTTATTAAAAAAAAATTTAAAAAAATTGATTATATTTTTAATACCCATCACCACATTGATCATACAGGGGGAAATTTGTATTTACAGAGAAAGTACAAAGCCAAAATTATTGGTTCTGAGAAAGATAAAAAAAGAATTCCAGGAATAAATATAAAATTATCTGATAATGAAAATTTTAAACTAGGAAGTGTAGATTTTAAAATTTTTCTTACACCAGGTCATACTAATGGTCATATTTGTTTTTACGCAAAAAGTGAAAAAGTTGTTTTTACTGGTGACACTTTATTTTCACTAGGATGTGGTAAAGTTTTCGAGGGAACATACGAAGAAATGTTGATGTCACTTAATCGTATAAAGAAGCTACCGATAGATACTAAAATTTATTGTGGGCATGAATATACTCAAAAAAATTTAGATTTTTGTACTAAATATGAAATTAATAATAGTAGACTAGAAGAGAAAGAGAGGATTATAATGTCAAGATTAAGTAAAAAAGAGCCAACAATTCCTGTAACCGTAGAAGAAGAATTAAGTACAAATATTTTTTTACGTTGTGACGTTTTTGCTGTAAAAAAATCTTTAGGTATGGAGAATTCAACAGAACTAGAAGTGTTTAAAAAACTCCGCAATTTAAAGGATGTTTTTTAACCTCTATCACCTTGACTTGAAATCTTTTCAAGTTATATTGCTTTAATTTTAAAAAAAGAAAATTTATGTCATTTGCAATATTTGAAACTGGTGGAAAACAATACAAAGCAACTGCTAGTAAAATTTTAGAAATAGAAAAACTTGAAACTGAAGTGGGTAAAACTATTCAGTTTAAAAATGTTTTGTTATTAAACGATAGCAAGACTACCGAAATTGGTAGTCCAAATATTGATGGTGCTATAGTAGAGGCAAAATTGCTAGATATCGTAAAAGATAGAACGGTTTTAATTTTTCACAAAAGAAGAAGAAAGCATTCGAGAAAAATGAATGGTCACAGACAACGACATTCTAAGATTCAGATTACAAAGATACTTTCAAAAGATGGTAAGATTATAGCTGAAGCAAAACCAATTGAACTGAAAGAAAAAAAAATTATAGAGCCCAAAAAAACAAAGAAGCAAAAAAAAATAGCTACAAAAAAAGTTTTAAAGAAATAGGAAAATAAATGGCAACAAAAAAAGCTGGTGGATCGTCACGTAATGGCCGAGATAGTGCAGGTCGAAGACTAGGAGTTAAAATGTATGGTGATCAAAAAGTTATTCCAGGAAATATTATAGTAAGACAAAGAGGAACTCGTATCCATCCCGGTGAAAATGTTGGTATGGGTACAGATCATACTTTGTTTTCTTTGATAAAAGGCAAAGTTAAATTTAAAAAATCAAAATTAAACAGAACTTTTGTTTCTGTTATTCCCAATTAAGCATATAAATAACCTAAGTTATTTATTTTAAAATCTACAATGAAATTTTTAGATCAAGCTAAAATCTATATTAAGGCTGGTAACGGTGGTTCTGGATCCGCAAGTTTCAGACGGGAAAAGTTTGTTGAGTATGGGGGTCCTGATGGTGGAGATGGTGGCAATGGTGGTTCTGTTATTTTTGAAGCAGAAAGAAATTTAAATACATTAATTGATTTTAGATACGCTCAGCACTTTAGAGCAGAAAATGGTTGTATAGGAACTAAAAGAAAAAGAACTGGGGCAGGTGGAAAAGATTTAACAATCAAAATTCCAGTAGGAACCCAGATTTACGAAGAAGATAACAATACATTAATTTATGATTTTACAAAAAATAAAGAAAAATATTTAGTGGCTGCTGGTGGTAATCATGGTTTAGGAAATGTTAGATTTAAAAGCTCGACTAATAGAGCTCCTACCAAAAAAACAAATGGGAAAGTAGGAGAAGAATTCTGGGTGTGGTTACAATTAAAGGTTATAGCAGATATAGGAATAATAGGAATGCCAAATGCCGGTAAATCAAGTTTGCTTGCAGCAATAACACGTGCTCGACCTAAAATAGCAAATTATCCTTTTACAACAATCGACCCTAATCTTGGTGTTTCTTATTATGATAATAAAGAAGTTACACTAGCAGATATACCTGGCTTGGTAGAAGGTGCACATGAAGGTACTGGCCTAGGTGATAAATTTCTGCGCCATATAGAAAGGTGCAAAATTTTGTTACATTTAATCGACCTGTCAGAAGATGACCTTGATGAAAATTATCTAAAAGTAAGAAATGAATTATCTAAATATGACAAAATTTTAACAAAAAAGAAAGAGATTATTGTGTTTAATAAATCTGATTTAGTTGAAAAAAAAGATATGGAAAAAAAATTAAAAAATTTTAAAAAAAAAATAAAAAAAAAATATGAAATAATTTCAGTTATTGCAGATAAAAACTTAATTAATTTAAGAAAAATATTGTTAAAAAATGCAGATAAATAAAGCAAAAAAAATAGTTATAAAGTTAGGCTCATCTACTATTGTTAATAGTAGAGGTAAGTTTAAAAAAAAATGGCTCTTAAGTTTAATTCAAGATATTAAGCAATTAAGAAAAAATAACCAAGAAATAGTTATTGTTTCCTCAGGTTCCATTGCACTTGGACAAGGTTACTTAAAAATAAAAAATAAAAAAGTTAAACTTGAAATGAGTCAGGCGATAGCTTCAATTGGTCAAATTCATTTAATTAATGAATTTCAAAAACTTTTTGAAAAAAATAAAATTAAAATTGGCCAAATTTTAATAACACCAGATGATACTGAAAAAAGAAGAAGGGCAATAAATGCTAGAAGAACTTTCGAAAATCTTTTTAAGCTAGGAGCAATACCTATTGTTAATGAAAATGACACCACAGCAACTTCTGAAATTAAATATGGAGATAACGATAGGTTAGCAGCAAGAGTAGCTCAAATTATAGGTGCAGATTTACTCATAATCTTATCCGATGTTGATGGATTATATGAAGAAATATCAAATAAAAAAAGTTTAATTAAGGAAGTGGATGTGATTAATGAAAAAGTTTTTTCCCTGGTTAGTAAAAAGATTAATACTTATGGGTCTGGCGGCATGCTAACAAAGTTGGAAGCAGCAAAAATTTGCATGAACGCTGGTTGTAATATGCTAATTGCCAATGGTAAAAACTTTAATCCTATAAAAAAAATTATTAGTAAAAAACAACACACATGGTTCAAACCAAAAATTTCTAATTTGGACGCGAGAAAGAAATGGATAATAAGTTCACTTTCATCATCTGCCAAAATTTTTATTGATCAAGGTGCTTCTAGAGCTTTAAGGTCTGGAAAGAGTTTGTTGCCAGCTGGTATAACTAAAATTATCGGTAATTTTAAAAAAGGTGACAATATACTTATTGTAGATAATAATAACATTGATATTGCAAGAGCGCTATCTTCTTTTACTTCTGAGGAAATTAATAAAATTAAAGGTTTGCAGAGTAGTCAGATAGAAAATATTCTTGGTTACGCAAGTAAATCAGAAATAGTACACAAGGATGATATTGTAATATTATGAAAAAATTAAAGCAAATAGGAGTACATGCAAAAAAAGCTTTATCTCTGCTAAATAAGATTGATGGAAAAAAAATTAACAAAGTACTTTTAAGCTATAATCGACTTTTGTTAGAAAATAAAAATCAAATTCTTCAAGAAAACATAAAAGATGTAAAAAATGTAAAAAGAAAACATCTCGTAGATAGACTAATATTAAATGACAAAAGAATAGACGGTATACGAAGCTCTATAAATCAAATTTTTAAATTTAAAAGCCCTCTAAATAGAGTCTTGGAGGCGTGGAAAAGACCAAGTGGTTTAAAAATAAAAAGAGTTACAACCTCAATGGGTGTAATAGGAGTGATTTATGAAAGTAGACCAAACGTTACAGCAGATGTTTCAGCTATGTGCTTAAAATCTGGTAATTGTGGAATACTAAGAGGGGGCTCCGAAGCTTATAATTCAAATAAAGTATTAGCTAATCTTTTTAGAGAATCTTTAAAAATAAATAGTGTTGATCAGAATTGCATTCAATTTATTGAAAACAAAAATCGAAATGTTGTAAATTACCTTTTATCTAATATGTCAGAATATATAGATGTAATTGTACCAAGAGGGGGAAAAGAACTTGTAAAAAAGGTTCAGCAGCTTTCAAAAGTTCATGTAATTGGCCACCTTGAAGGCCTTTGTCATATTTATGTAGACAAAGATGCAAACACCGCAATGGCTACAAAACTAGTTGCTAATGCCAAAATGCGGAGAACTAGTATATGTGGAGCTGTTGAAACATTGTTAATAGATTCTAGGTCAATAAAAAAACATGGGGTTCCAATTATTAATAAACTGACATCATTGGGTTGTGAAATAGTTGTAGATAAAAAAATTAATCAAATATTTAAAAACAAATATAAATTAGCAAAAGAAATTGATTGGAAAACTGAATATTTAGATGCGAAAATTTCTGTTAAATCTGTTAATGGGGTGGAGGAAGCTAAAAATCATATATTAAAGTACGGTACGATGCATACTGACGCTATTATAACTAATAACTCTAAAACAGCAGAAATATTTTTAAATGGTGTTAATAGTGCAATTGCGATGCATAATGTTTCAACACAATTTGCTGATGGAGGTGAATTTGGTTTCGGGGGAGAAATTGGAATTTCAACAAATAAATTACCACCAAGAGGGCCAGTTGGAATTAATCAACTAACTTCTTACAAATACATAGTGATTGGAAAAGGGATTGCTAGGGCTTAATCAAAAATGATTAAATCTAGAAATAAAAGAATTGGAATTTTAGGCGGAAGCTTTGACCCTCCACACCGGGGGCACCTTGAAATCTCAAAACTAGCAATAAAAAAACTATTTTTAGATCAGGTTTATTGGTGTGTAACAAAAAAAAATCCACTTAAAAATAAAGCTTTTTTCTCTCTTACTAAGAGAGTGGAAAAAAGTAAAATTATAACAGATAAAATAAAAAAAATTAAAGTTAAGTTTTTTGAAAATAAAATAAAATCAATTAATACTATAGATCTAATAAAATATTTAAAAAAAAAAAATAAAAAAAATATTTTTTTTTTAATGCTTGGTTCTGATAACTTAATTAAATTTCATAAATGGAAAAATTGGAAAAATTTGTCAGAATTAACTGAAATTGTGGTATTTTCGCGAAAGGACTATGATAAAAAAGCTAAAAAATCTGTTACAATTAAGCAAGTGAAAAAAATAAAATTCATTAAACACAAACCTATAAATATTTCTTCTACTCAAATTAGAAAGAAACTATACTAAGGCTTAATGAAAATATCAGAAATTAAAAATCAAATTGAAATAATTTTAGATAACAATAAAGCTACAAATATTATTTCAATTGATCTTAAAAAAAAATCTTATATAGCAGACTATATGATTATAGCCTCAGGTACTTCATCTAGGCACCTACAATCTTTATCTCAGAATTTAGTTACAGAGCTTAAAAAGATAGGTGTTTATAATTGTAGAATGGAGGGATATTATAGTAATGACTGGAAACTTGTGGATGCAATCGACATTATAGTTCATCTATTCCATCCTGAAAAAAGAGAATTTTACGATCTTGAAAAAATGTGGTCTGAGCCAATACCTAGAGAGAAAGCACTAATATGAAAAAAGTAAATATTATAATTTTAACTTTTATGTATATTTTTATAAGTTGTAATTATGCTTACACAAAAAATTCAAATGAACTGTACGAAAAAATTGATTTATTCAGTGAAGTTTTAGAAACTATAAAACAAGAATATGTTAATGAAATTGATCAGGCAACGGTCATGGACTCAGCAATTAATGGACTCTTACAATCCTTGGATCCCTACTCTGCATACATGAGCCCTAAATCATTTAATGGTATGCAAACTGATACTAGAGGTGAATTTGGAGGACTTGGAATTGAAATAGGAATGGAGTCTGGTGTTGTTAAAGTTATTTCTCCAATAGCTGACACGCCTGCATCAAATGCAGGAATAAAATCTGGAGATTATATCGTTCAGATTGACGGTCAACAGGTACAAGGAAAAACACTTACTGAAGCTGTTGAACTTATGCGTGGGCCAATTGGATCAGAAATAAAATTAACTATTAGAAGGAAAAATGAAAAAAAAGCTCTAGAGTTTAAAATTAAAAGAGCTGTTATAGAAGTTAAGTCTGTTGAGGCAAAAATAATTGGTGAAAAAAAAAAAATAGGATACTTAAGATTAAAATCGTTTAACGAAAATAGTGATGAACAGTTATTTAATAAAATTAATAATTTTGAGAAAAAAAATAAATTAACTGGATATATTCTTGATTTGAGAAACAACCCAGGAGGACTGTTAACTCAAGCTATAAATATAACTGATTTTTTTTTAGATGATGGTGAAATAGTATCAACTAAAGGAAGAAAAATTAGCGAGAAAAGAAGGTTTTTTTCTAAAAAAGGAGATAAAATAAATAATAAACCTTTAATAGTGATTACTAATAATGGATCAGCTTCTGCATCTGAAATTGTATCTGGGGCATTAAAAGACCATAAGCGTGCAATTATATTAGGTGAACGTACTTACGGAAAAGGTTCTGTACAATCTATTATACCACTTAAAAATGGTGGTGGCTTAAGACTAACTATATCTAAATATTATTTACCTTCTGGAAAATCCATTTCAGATGTTGGTGTCTTACCTGATATATTTGTTGAAGAAGTTGGAAAAGATTTTAAAATTAATACTGATACAGATAATCAATTAAAATATGCGATTGATTTGCTTAATTCTTAAGAATGGATCATAAAACTCTACCATTAAGAATAGGTGTTGGAATAGCTGTGCTTAATTCACAAAATAAAGTTTTTGTTGGTAAAAGAAAAGACAACCCATTTGATAAGTGGCAAATGCCACAAGGTGGGGTAGATTTTAACGAGCCTTTGTTGAAAGCAATGAGAAGAGAGCTATTAGAAGAAACTAGTATAAAAAATATAAAAGTTTTAAAAGAATTCGATGAATGGCTCGAATATGAGTTACCAGAAAAATTAGTTGGCAAAATATGGAAAGGAAAATACAGAGGTCAAAAACAGAAATGGTTTGTGGTTAAATTTTTGGGGAATGACAATGAAATTAATATAAATACAAATAATCCTGAGTTTATAGATTGGAAGTGGGTAAATATAGACCTTTTGCCGAATTTAATCGTACTTTTTAAAAAACATGTTTATGAAAAAGTATTAGTCGAATTAAAAAAAGTTATTAATTAATTTGTTGAAGTGTATCTAGCTTGTGACTTATAATATATTTTTCTTTATCTTTAATCTCTGAGTTTTGTAAGACAAATTTAGATTCATCGATCATTTTTGTTACATTTTCTTTTGTAAGTTCTTCTAGCTTAATTGTAGATGATGTCAAAATTAAAAGTTTATTATTGAAAAATTCTACAGTTCCTTCTTCAACATAAAATTTCTCAATTTTACTTTCGATCTCAGCCTCTATTAATCCAGGCCTTAAAAAAGTAATTAATGAAATATGATCTTTCAAAATTGTCATTGATCCTTCGTAAGCAGGTATTGTTACTTGCTTGACTTCGGTGTTCAACAGAGTTTGGTCAGGACTAATTATTTCTAAATTAAATTTTTCAGACATTGCTATTTGCCGTCTTGAGCCATTTTCTCTGCTTTTTCGACCGCTTCTTCGATTCCACCAACCATGTAAAATGCAGATTCTGGAAGGTGGTCGTAATCTCCTTTACAGATTGCGTCAAATCCTTTGATAGTTGATTCTAAATCAACTAGTTTTCCAGGAGAGCCTGTAAACACTTCGGCAACAAAGAAAGGCTGCGATAAAAATCTTTGGATTTTTCTTGCTCTTGTTACGGTAATTTTGTCTTCTTCTGATAATTCATCCATACCTAAAATTGCTATAATGTCTTGTAAAGATTTATAAGCCTGTAGTGTTTGTTGAACCTCTCTTGCTACTCTATAGTGCTCTTCTCCTACTATCCTTGGGTCAAGAATTCTTGATGTTGAATCTAAAGGATCTACCGCCGGATAAATTCCTATTTCAGCTATCTGTCTTGAAAGAACAGTTGTAGCATCTAAGTGTGCAAATGAAGTAGCTGGTGCTGGATCTGTTAAATCATCTGCTGGAACGTAAATCGCTTGCACAGAAGTGATTGACCCTTTGCTTGTCGATGTTATTCTTTCTTGTAAATTTCCCATATCAGTAGCTAGAGTAGGTTGATATCCTACGGCCGAAGGAATTCTTCCTAATAACGCTGAAACTTCAGATCCTGCCTGAGTAAATCTAAAAATATTATCAATAAAAAATAGCACATCTTGTCCCTCTTTATCTCTAAAATATTCGGCAACAGTCAATCCTGTGAGAGCAACTCTTGCTCTGGCTCCTGGAGGTTCGTTCATTTGACCATAAACTAATGCAGCTTTAGACCCTTCACCATCAGGTTTAATTACTCCTGACTCAATCATTTCATGGTATAGATCATTTCCTTCTCGAGTTCTTTCTCCTACTCCTGCAAATACTGAAAAGCCACCATGTGCTTTTGCAATATTGTTTATTAATTCCATAATAGTAACAGTTTTACCAACTCCTGCTCCACCAAATAAACCTACTTTTCCACCTTTTGCATATGGGGCTAGAAGATCAATAACCTTAATTCCTGTAACCAACATTTCTGTTTCGGTAGACTGTTCAGTAAACTTAGGAGCCTGTCTGTGGATTGGCCATTTTTCTTTAGTTTTAACAGGTCCTTTTTCATCTATTGGTTCACCAATAACGTTAATTATTCTTCCGAGCGTTTCCGGACCTACAGGCACCTGTATAGGCTCTCCCGTATTAGTAACTATATCTCCTCGTTTTAAACCCTCTGTAGAATCCATTGCTATAGTTCTAACACTACCTTCACCTAAATGCTGGGCAACCTCTAGTACTAGTTTGCTTCCCTCATTACTAACTTCAAGTGCTGTATATATTTCTGGTAAGTCACTATCGAAAGTTACGTCGATAACCGCGCCAATAATTTGAGTAATTTTTCCTGTTTTGTTCATAATTATAAACTTTCTGCTCCTGATATTATTTCGATTAATTCTTTGGTTATTACAGCTTGCCTACTTCTATTGTAATTTATTGTTAACTTATTAACCAAATCTCCTGCATTTCTAGTCGCACTATCCATTGCTGTCATCCGAGAACCCTGTTCACTAGCAGAATTTTCTAAGAAAGCTTTAAAAACTTGTGTTGAAATATTTTTTGGAAGTAGATCTTCAAGAATTTCGTCTTCGTCTGGTTCAAATTCATAAAAAATATCTTCATTTTTTTTGGAATCATTTTTTACTTTAGTAGGAATTATTTGCTGTGCCTCTGGTATTTGAGTCATTACATTCTTAAAATTATTAAAAAATAAAATACATTTATCAAATTCATTTTTATAAAATAAATCTAAGATTATTTTTCCAACTTCATTAGCTTCAATAAAAGAAATTTTTTTTTTATTTTTAAAGCTTAATTTTTTAATAATATATTTTTTATATTCTCTCTTAAGTTGGTCATAGCCTTTTGAACCAACTATAATGATTTTTAAATTTTTTCCTTCTATTAATATTTTTTCAAAATATTTTTTTGCTAATCTACATATGTTTGAATTAAAACCCCCACACAAACCTCTGTCAGATGTCATTACTACACATAGATGGGTATTATCTTTTCCTGTTCCAACTAATAGTTTTGGAGCATTCAGAGGATCACTTATAGAATCTGTCAGATTTAAAATTATATTCTGCATTTTTTCACTATAAGGCCTTCCTTTTTCAGCACTCTCTTGTGCTTTTCTAAGCTTTGCAGCTGCCACCATTTTCATTGCTTTAGTGATTTTTTGCGTAGACTTGACGCTAACAATTCTTTTTCTTAAGTCATCTAAACTAGGCATTATTTTTTACTTTTTTTATACTCTTCTATTATTTGAATTAATGAATCTTCGAATTCTTTCTCTAATTTTCCTGTAGTCATGATTGTGCTTAAAATTTCATTTTTTTCATTTTTAATTTTTTCTAAAATATCATTTTCAAAGTTTTTGATTTGATTCAATTCCACGTCATCTAAGTATCCTTTGACTCCTGTGAATACAGAGATAACTTGTTCCGCTACAGTTAAAGGTGAGTATTGATTCTGTTTTAAAAGTTCTGTTAGTTTTGAACCACGATTTAAAAGCTTTTGAGTAGACGCATCTAAGTCAGAACCAAATTGAGCAAAAGCTGCCATTTCTCTATATTGAGCTAACTCTAATTTTATTGAACCGGCAACTTTTTTCATTGCCTTGGTTTGCGCGGCAGATCCCACTCTTGAAACTGACAATCCAACGTTAACAGCAGGTCTGATGCCTTGGTTGAACAGTTCTGTTTCTAAAAATATTTGACCATCAGTAATCGAAATTACATTTGTAGGTATATAGGCAGAAACGTCTCCGGCTTGTGTTTCAATTATAGGTAAGGCCGTTAAGGAACCGCCACCATTAATGTCACTAAGTTTTGCAGCTCTCTCTAATAGCCTACTATGTAAATAGAATACATCACCTGGATATGCTTCCCTTCCAGGTGGCCTTCTTAATAATAAAGACATTTGTCTATAAGCAACAGCTTGTTTTGATAAATCATCATAAATAATTAACGCATGCATTCCATTATCTCTAAAATATTCACCAATCGTGCATCCTGTATAGGGAGCTAAAAACTGAAGGGGTGCTGCATCTGAAGCAGTCGCCGCAACAACTGTTGTGTACTTCATGGCTCCAGCATCTTCCAAAGTTTTAACAATTTGAGCTACCGTTGAACGCTTTTGACCTATGGCTACATAAATACAATAAAGTTTTTTCTTTTCATCGTCAGATTCATTAATTTTTTTTTGATTAATAATTGCGTCAATGGCAACTGCTGTTTTACCAGTTTGACGATCACCAATAATTAATTCTCTTTGACCTCTGCCAATTGGAATTAAAGTATCGATTGCCTTTAATCCAGTTTGCATCGGCTCACTTACAGACTGTCTTGGAATTATTCCGGGTGCTTTAACTTCTACTCTTTTTCTTACTATTTTTTCACTTAAATTTCCTTTTCCATCAATTGGGTTGCCTAATCCATCTAAAACTCTTCCTAAAAGTTCTTTCCCAACAGGTGCGTCTACGATCGAGCCAGTTCTTTTTACTGTACTACCTTCTTTTATTTTTCTGTCGTCTCCAAAAACTACTATTCCAACATTGTCACTTTCTAAGTTAAGTGCCATACCTTTAGATCCGTCTTCAAATTCCACCATCTCTCCAGCTTGTACATTATCAAGTCCAAAGACTCTTGCTATTCCGTCACCAACAGATAAAACTTTTCCTATTTCTGAAACCTCAGCTTTTTCACCGAAATTTTTTATTTGTTCTTTTAATATTTTAGTAATTTCTGAAGGATTAATTTGCATATTATGCCTCTAACATTATTTGTTCGTATTTTTTTAATTTATTTCTAATAGAAGTGTCCACCATTAAACTTCCTATTTGCATTTTTAGACCGCCAATTAAATTTTCATCAACTGTATAGTCAAATGATACGCTAGTTCCTGTTGCTTTTGAAATCTCTATGTTTAAATTTTTAAGCTCTTCGTTTGTTAAATTTTTTGAAGAAATTAAAGAGGCTTTTAACTCTCCTCTTTTTTTTGAAGCTAAAGATAAAAAATTTAGAAAAATAGTATTTAAAAAAAATATTCTTCTTTTAGTAATTAAAATAAATAAAAAATTTTTGATAATTTTTGACAAACTCATTTCAACTGATACTTTGTCTAACACTTCTAGTTGAGTTGATTGAGATTGAGTAGGATTTTTAATAAAATTTTTTAAGTCCTCACTAGTATTATAAATAGCTAAAAGCTCTTTAATATCTTTCTCTACAGCTTCTAATTCCGAGTTCTCTTTAGCAAGCTCATATAACGCCAAAGCATATCTATTAGCTGTTTCTGAAGAAAATGACTTATTAGAACTCACTTTAATACTCCTAAGTTAGAAAATTTGATTAGAATGTGGTTTCCTACCACAAGGACAGGTATCGATCAAGGTGGTTAGATTGTTTTAGGCAAAGTTAATAGGATCAACATCAACCGTAAGTTTTATTTTTTTAGAGATAGTTAAATTTTCAAGAATTTTACCCACGCTTTTTTGAATTAAATTACTGTTTTTTGATCTTAATAAAAGACGTGTTCTATACTTTTTTTTGACTTTGAATATAGGAGAGTCTACAGGCCCTAAAACGTCGAGTTGATTTATAGTACTTAATTTTTTTTTAATTTCTTGTGCCGCTCTAAAACTATCCTGACTAGAATTAGCTGAAATAATTAAAGCGATAAGCCTTGAGTAAGGTGGTAAATTTTTATCTTTTCTAATATTCAATTCATTGTTTAAAAATTTTTCAGGGTTGTTTTCCAATACATCTTTTAATGTTTCGTTTAGAGGTGTTACAGTTTGATAAATAATTGTTGATTTTTTTGAAAAACGACCTGCTCTTCCACTCAATTGATTGTAAAGCTGTATATTTTTTTCAGTTGTCCTTAGATCATATCCCATACCAGAAAAATCTGCGTCTACTACAACAATACAGTTTAATTTAGGAAAATTAAATCCTTTCGAAATTAATTGTGTTCCTACAAGAATATCTATTTCATTTTTTTCTATTTTTTTTAAAATAGATTCTGTTTCATTTTTTTTAATTAAAAAATCACTTGAAAATATTTTAATATTTTTTTTTGGAAAAATTATTTTTAATTCGTCGTATATTTTTTCAACACCTGGACCATACATGCGAAAATCACAAATCTCTTTGTCATCCTTGCAATTTTTTTCTTTCTTAACTTTAACTCCACAATGATGACAGATAAGTTTATTTATAGATTTGTGATAAGTTAAATAAATTGAACAGTTAGGACATAAGTGTTTAAAACCACATTTTTTACAGATTAAAAAAGGGGCGTACCCTCTTCTGTTTAAAAAAAACAATACTTGTTCTTTATTTTTTAAATATTCTTGAATCAATTCTATAGTTTCAGCTGCTATAAATTGATCTTTTTTAAGTAAAGATTTTTCAAGATTTACTACTTTGGCTTCCGGTAGTGGAAAATCTCGATAGCGATTTATTAGTCTTGTGTGATTATATTTTTTATTTTTAATATTATTAAAAGTTTCCAATGAAGGAACAGCAGAAACTAAATGTATAGGTATATTTTCAAAGGAAGCTCTTGATATCGCCATGTCACGTGCGTGGTAAATAATGCCCTCATCTTGTTTATATGACGAGTCATGCTCCTCATCCAACACGATCAACCCTAGATTTTTAAATGGCAATAACAATGAAGAACGAGCTCCAATTACTAAATTTAAACTATTCTTAGCAATTCCTTGCCAAATTTTTCTCTTACTTTTAAGTCCTATTTTTGAGTGCCAAATTGCTGGCAAAAAACCAAAAAATTCTTCAAATCTATCTTTGAATTGATTGGTTAGGAATATTTCAGGCAACAATATGAGTACTTGATAACCTTTATTTAGAATTTCTTTTATTCTTTCAAAATAAACAATTGTTTTTCCTGATCCTGTCACACCCTGTAATAAGGATACGTTAAATGTATTGCCGAATTTTCTAAGTTCCATAAGGCTTTTTTTTTGGTCTTTATTTAAAACAAACTTAGATTTATTTTTTTTTAAATTTTCTTTGTCATTCTCTTCAATTTTAATTGAATTTTTTTTATCACCTAGGCACATTTTAAGCACCATACCCTTTGAGACTAAGTTGTAAGCAGAGAACCAATTAATATAATCTATTAAACTTTTATTAATTTTAAAATTGTCTATTTTTTTTTCTATTTTCTTTATCTTAAATTTCTTTAAAGAAGGCTTGATTTTATCCCAAACAACACCAATTTCTTGACTCTTGCCAAAAGGAACGATGACTAGGTCACCTGGTTCTAGATCTCTTAAAATGCCAGAATCATACGTAAAGGGAAAGTTAAATATTTTGGGTATTAAAACAGGAACTTTCATTTTAAGAATCTAATTGATATTATATCAATTAAAAATGAATTGCTCTTTTATCAACAGATAGAGCAGCTTCTTTTACCGCTTCCGTGTGTGTGGGATGAGCATGGCATGTTCGAGCAATATCTTCGGCACTGGCGCCAAATTCCATTGCTAAAGCCATTTCAGCTATCATGTCACCAGTATGTGGGCCAATCATATGAACACCCAGAATTCTGTCTGTTTTTTTATCGGCTAATATTTTTACAAAACCATCTGTTTCATTGTTAACTTTAGCACGCGAATTCGCCAGAAAAGGAAATTTACCAACTTTATAATCTATATTTTCTTTTTTAAGTTGCTCTTCAGTTTTTCCAACAACTGCAACTTCTGGTGATGTATAAATAACACCAGGTATAATGTCATAATTAACATGCCCAGCTTGACCTGCAATAATTTCAGCAACAGCAATTCCTTCTTCTTCGGCTTTATGAGCAAGCATTGGACCTTTAATTACATCTCCAATAGCATAAATATTATTTATCGAAGTTTGCAGTTTTTCGTTTACTTCAATCCTTCCTTGCTTATCTTTTTTAATTCCTATTTTTGTTAAGTTTAATCCCTCTGTGTAAGGTTTTCTCCCAACCGAAACTAAAACTTTGTCAGCTAAAATTTTTTCTTCTTTTGATGTTTCGTTGTTTGTAAAAGCAACTTCAACTTGATCACCTTTGTTGCTCACGGCTGTTACTTTTGAATTTAATTTAAATTTAAACCCTTGTTTTATTAAAATTTTCATAAATTCTGATGAAATCTCTTTATCCATTCCAGGAGTAATGTGGTCTAAATATTCCAAAACAGTTACGTTTGATCCAAGACGTGACCACACAGAGCCCATTTCTAATCCGATATACCCACCACCTATTACTATAAAATTTTTAGGCACTTCTTTTAGCGCAAGTGCTCCTGTTGAAGATACAATATTTTCTTCATCGATTTCCATACCAGGCAACGTAGATGGGCCTGAACCTGTGGCAATAACAATATTTTTAGACTTATACGACGTTTTTTTTTCTCCCTCATAAACAACAACATCATTTTTAGAAAACACTACACCTTTGCCTTTAATATATGTTACTTTATTTTTTTTAAATAAAAATTCGATTCCTTTAGTTAAAACTTGAACTGATTTATTTTTATTGGTCATCATCTTGTCTAGGTTAAGTTTTAAACCTGTAAATTCTATTCCTTGCTCGTTAAAATTTTTTTGGGCTTTGTGATAAGTCTCAGATAAGTTTAAAAGACTTTTAGATGGTATACATCCTACATTAAGACAGGTGCCACCTAGTGTTCCTCTGGATTCAATACACGCAGTTTTCAAGCCTAATTGAGCTGCACGTATGGCACAGACATATCCACCAGGACCTCCACCAATAATAATTACATCAAAATTATTTTCCATAACTATAAATTTAAAAATAGTCTTCTAGGATCTTCAAGACACTCTTTTACTACTTTTAAGAAAGAAACTGCTTCTTTTCCATCAACAATCCTATGGTCATATGACAAAGCGAGATACATGATCGGTCTAATAGAGACACTTTTATTGATCGCTACAGGCCGTTCTATAATATTGTGCATACCTAATACTGCTGACTGAGGTGGGTTTAAGATAGGTGTTGAAAGCATTGAACCATAAATACCACCGTTTGTAATTGTGAAGGTTCCTCCTTGTAAATCATCAATAACAATTTTTCCATCCTTTGCTTTTTGTCCAAGTAAATTGATATTTCTTTCAATTTCTGCAAAAGACATCTCATCTGTATTTCTGAGAACAGGCACAACTAAACCTCTATCTGTACCAACAGCTATACTTATATTGTAATAATTTTTATAAACAATTTCATCTCCTTGAATTTCTGCGTTTATAACAGGATAGTTTTTAAGTCCAACAACACATGCTTTTACAAAAAAAGACATGAAACCTAGTTTAACATCATATTTTTTTTGAAACTCTTCCTTGTGTTCACTTCTCATTGATATAACTGCACTCATATCTACTTCATTAAAAGTAGTTAGCATAGCTGCATTTTCTTGAGCCTCTTTAAGTCTTTTAGCTATCGTCATTCTTAATCTTGTCATTTTAATTCTTTCCTCAGGTCCGTGTGTAGTTTTTCGTTCTGAAGGTTTTGGGATAGTGCCCATTAAATCTAGAAGATCTTCTTTTAAAACAACTCCATTTTTACCTGAACCTTTAACCTCGTTAAGATTAATATTCGACTCTGTTGCTAATTTCCTTGCGGCAGGAGAAATAATGTTTGTATTTGAATTTCTTGAAACTTTTTGTTCACCGTGAACTTCTGTCAAGATAAGAGGTTCTTCTTCACTTTCTTGATTTTTCTCTTTTTTTTTAATAACCTCAACACTTTCTTCTTCTCTAACAATTTGTGGTTTTTTTAAAGGAGGTGAATATTTTTTTTCTTCCGCGGCTGTACTTATCTCGGTGCTTTTTGATTGTGTAATGGTTCCTAACAAAGCTCCAACATCTACAGTTTGTCCTTCTTTAACAGAAATTTTTTCAATTGTTCCACCAGAGGGTGCGGGTACTTCAATATTAACTTTGTCGGTCTCTAATTCGACTATTGCTTCGTCTGCAATAACTTTATCACCTTCATTTTTTAACCACTTAGCAACTGTAGCTTCCGTTACAGATTCTCCAAGTACAGGCACTAATATATGATCAGACATTAATTAATTTTTCCAATAACCTTTTCTAATATTTCTTTTTGTTGTGCAAGATGTTTATTGAGGTTTCCTGTCGCTGTTGAGGCAGATGGTCTTCTTCCAATATAT
>Ga0307986_10000539_pt1 | contig 28138 bp, 20 predicted proteins | sample EllFjometageno82_FD_203170 | JGI IMG/M metagenome (GOLD analysis project Ga0307986, IMG submission 203170) | Marine microbial communities from Ellis Fjord, Antarctic Ocean - #82 | ecosystem: Environmental > Aquatic > Marine > Unclassified | place: Southern Ocean | collected 2014-10-09 | reverse complement strand
CTTCTTCTTTACGACCTTCTTCTTTACGACCTTCTTCTTTACGACCTTCTTTTTACCGCGCTTGCCGCGCATGGGTGCCGCAGCCAATAGTTCTATGCACTCTTCCAGTGTCAAAGACTTCGGTTCACGATCTTTCGGCACGCGCGCGTTCTTTTCTTTGTTCGTAATGTAGGGACCGTAACGACCGTTTAGTACCTGAATGCCCTGTTCCTCAAAGTCCAGAATAAGGCGATTAGCATCGGCGAGTATTTTCTCTGCAACGAGTTCCAATGCACGAGGTAGTTCTACGGTATACGGGTCGTCTTCCTTCATTGACACGTATTTGTCGCCATAGCGAATGTAGGGACCGAATCGACCAACGCTGGCTGTTACGGGTAAACCATCTTCGGTTTCTCCCAGTTTTCGAGGCAGTTTGAATAATTCCATCGCAGTTGCCATGTCGATATCAGTCATTTTCTGGCCGGGACGAAGGCCCGCGAATTTTGGCTTATCTTCATCATCCTTGGTGCCGATCTGAACGAAAGGACCGTAACGACCCATGCGCACAGTTACCGGTTTACCGCTTTTCGGGTCGGTTCCGAGCTCTCGAGCTTGTGCAACCTGCTCTCGAGTAACGGACGTTTCCTTCTCCTCGCAAAGTGCGTGGAACGGTTTCCAAAACTTCTCAAGCAGTGGTACCCAGTCTTTCTCGCCGAGCGAAACGAGATCGAGTTCGTCTTCAAGGTTGGCGGTGAAGTCGTAGTCGACATACTGGGTGAAGTGCTCCGTAAGAAAGCCGATGACAATGCGGCCGATGTCTGTCGGCAGAAATCGCTTAGCATCCATCTCGACGTATTCACGATTCTGCAATGTTGCGATAATGCTGGCGTATGTCGATGGGCGGCCGATGCCATATTCCTCGAGAGTCTTAACGAGGCTAGCTTCTGTAAATCGCGGAGGCGGCTCAGTAAAGTGCTGCTCCGGTCGAAGTTCGTCGAGCCTAATAACGTCGCCTTCTTGGATTTCTGGCAACAAACGATCGCCGTCATCATCTTTAGAATCGTCTTTGCCTTCCTGATACACCGCCATGAAGCCAGGCTCGACCAATACTGAGCCGTTGGCTCGCATACGATGACCATCGTCAGCCGGTCCTGCGGCCATCTCGATGGCAACGGTATCAAATACAGCCGGTACCATCTGACACGCCATCGTGCGCTTCCAGATGAGTGAATACAGCTTAAACTGGTCCTCATCGAGCACCGCTTTCAGGTCATCGGGTGCTCGTGCTACGGAGGTGGGCCGCACAGCTTCATGCGCCTCTTGAGCATTCTTCGCCTTGGTCTTGAATTTGCGCGCTTCTTCTGGAACGTTGTCGGCGCCATAGCGTTCCGCAATAAGCTCTCGAATCTCGGCCAGTGCAACTGCGGCCAATGTGACCGAGTCAGTACGCATGTAAGTGATCAAACCAACTTGGTCTTCGCCGGGAAGCGCAATGCCCTCATAAAGTTTTTGCGCGATACGCATCGTACGCTGTGTGTTGAAGCCGAGCTTCCGGGAGGCTTCCTGTTGCAACGTGGACGTTGTAAACGGAGCGGTCGGATTGCGACGACGCTGACGCTTGGTTACGCTCAGTACGTCAAACTTGCCCGCCGCAGCATCAATAATGGTTTTCTCAACCGCGCGCGCGGCGGCTTCATTTTCGAAGCTGAACTGCTCGACTTTTTCACCTTTGTAGCCAACAAGCCGCGACGTGAATCCTTGTTCATTCTTGCTGACGTCGGCCTTAATCAGCCAGTATTCGCGCGCTTTGAACGCTTCGATCTCGATCTCGCGCTCGACGATCATGCGAAGCGCAGGGCTCTGTACGCGTCCAGCAGACAGGCCGCGTTGGACTTTTTTCCAAAGTAATGGAGACAAATTGAAACCGACGAGATAATCCAGAGCTCGACGCGCTTGCTGTGCTCCAACCAGGTCGGTCGAAATTTCGCGAGGGTTGGCTACCGCATCGCGCACGGCCTGTTTCGTGATTTCATGAAACACGACCCGATGTACTGCAATGTTGTCGAGAATCCCCTTTTCCTTAAGAAGCTCCACTAAATGCCATGAAATGGCTTCGCCTTCGCGATCCGGGTCAGTCGCGAGATATAGGCCTTCAGCGTTTTTTAATGCCTTGATAATGGCTTTAACGTGTTTCTCATTACGCTCGATGATCTGGTATTTCATCGTGAATTGGTTTTCTGTATCAACAGCACCTTCTTTTGGTATCAGATCGCGCACATGACCGTACGAGGCCAGAACGTCGAAGTCCTTACCCAAATACTTACTGATCGTGCTCGCCTTGGCAGGCGACTCTACTATTACGAGATTCTTCGGCATTGGATGATTCGCGCCCTTATATCCAGATATCTAGAATTTATCGATCTAAAAAAACGAAACCGCGGACTGTGCCGCGGTTTAATTACGTGCTTGGCAGCGAACTGTCAAGGAAATCGAGTAATCCTGCTAGTGAATAGAGCCCGCACCTTCGTCGAAAACGAGGTCTTCCATGCGAGCGTAGTTGAGTTCTTGGCCCGGTTGACTGAACAGCACCATCAGGACAACCCATTTGATCTGTTCGACGTCAATATCCGCAGATTCGAGCGCCAGCAGGCGATCAACAAGCAATTCACGCTGCGGTGGCGACAAGATTCCCGTTTGTTCGAGGTAAATGATATAGCCACGACAATGCGCATCGAGCCGCTCGTGCTCGACGTCATTGTAAATACGAGTGCCGTGCGCGGATAAATTGCCATAGTTCAGACTTTCTTGATGGTCTGTTAGGCCATCAAGCCATACTAGTGCGCGCTCGATTTCGTTATCACCAAAGCCCGCCCGCAACAGTTCAAGCCGCAGTTCATTTTGGTCGGGTTCGGGCTCTTCTTCTGTGTCGACGTAGGTCTCAAACAGGTACATCAGTACGTCGATAACGTTTTCTTTCATGCTTAGAGCAACTCCTTACCAAACAATACGGCAGCCAGCGTGACCGAGATCAGCTGGAGACTAAGATTTTAGCAATTTTTTGCTAAGAGATATAATTTGCGATTATTCCATACAAAGTAGGTTTGGGCCTGTAACTATCAGGCATTGCTATACTATGTCGTTCTGGAGCGCTCGAGGCTGCTGTAGTTCACATTTCCGACCACAATTTGCCTTCGGATGGGCCTATTTGAGGCGATATTGCCTAATATTTTATTTAATAAAGTAAAACATTTAGGTCGCTTTTTAGGTATTTTACGCGAAATATTGTTTTGATCAATTATGTTTCACCGGGTCGATATTGACTCAAATTGACGCCAGCTGGCTTATGTTCAAATTATGGCAAAACTGAAGATTCTTGAATTTCCTGATTCCCGCCTTAGGACCAAAGCGACCTTAATCGATGTCGTTGACGACCAGTTGCGTGCATTTATCGACGATATGTTCGAAACCATGTATGAGGCGCCAGGTATTGGGCTGGCAGCTACTCAAGTGAACGTTCACAAGCGAGTGTTGGTGACTGATGTATCAGCCGAAAAGAATGAACCGCTTGTCCTGATCAACCCTCTGATCCTCGAAAAAGACGGCGTCATCGTTACAGACGAAGGTTGTTTGTCAGTTCCCGGCTACTATGAAGAGGTCGAACGTGCAGAACACATCAAGGTTCGCTTTCTCGATCGACAGGGCGATGACGTCGAGCTCGAGGCCCACGGACTGCTCGCTGTCTGTATCCAGCATGAGATGGATCACCTCGACGGCAAATTATTCGTAGATTATCTGTCCGAGGCAAAGCGCTCACGTATTCGCAAGAAACTCGAAAAAGAGCACCGTCAGCAGGCCGCTGTTGTCGCCTAGGCCATTATCGTTGAGCGTACCCCGCATTGTTTTTGCCGGTACGCCGGAGTTCGCACTTGTTTCGCTATCAGCGCTTGTTGATGCTGGGCACCACGTCGTTGCTGTCTACACCCAACCGGACAGGCCAGCAGGTCGCGGTCGGCGATTAACCGCGAGTCCGGTGAAGCGCTATGCTCTGGGCCGAGGCATTGACGTCCTGCAGCCTCTGACCTTGCGAGATACCACTGTTGCAGAAGAGCTGGCGGCGCTAGAGCCGGACATCATCATCGTCGCAGCCTACGGATTGATTCTGCCGCAAAAAATTCTCGATATTCCCAGATGTGTTTGTCTTAATGTACATGCATCCCTGCTGCCACGATGGCGGGGTGCGGCGCCTATCCAAGCGTCAATACTCGCCAATGATGAGGCCACCGGTGTGAGCCTGATGCGCATGACAGCTGGCCTAGATTGTGGCCCGGTTTTTTCGAGTAGTAACGTGAAGATTGGTGAGGATGAAAGCGCTGGCGAATTACACGATCGATTAGCGCTACTTGGCGGCGAACTGCTTGTGTCGGATTTGCCAGGAATTCTTGCTGCTGATCTTGACGGTATTGAGCAGGATGATTCGTTGGCGACCTATGCGGCGAAAATTCAAAAACAAGATGCGGCCCTCGACTGGAGCTTGCCAGCTGACGAATTGCAACGCCATGTTCGGGCCTACAATCCGGTGCCGGGAGCTTTTTTTTTCGGCAAAGATGAATCGCGAATAAAAGTCTGGACGGCTAGTGTTATTTCCGGCGTCGATGCTCCACCCGGGTCATTCATTCAGTACGATGCTAGCGGCATTGTCGTCGCCTGTGGCCGCGACGGGTTGCGACTCGAGTCGCTGCAGCTAGCAGGGAAGCGTCGCGCTGACGCGCAGACATTTGTCACTCATGTCGATTTACGATGACAAAATCGACGGGAGCAAAAGTTAGGGCAGTTTCTGCCGAGATCGTTGACGCTGTCGTCAGTGGTGGCCAGTCTCTCGATACCGCCATCGCGCAGAACGAACAGCGCGTCGCGGCAGACGACCGCTCGCTGTTGAGGATGCTGTGTTACGGCTGCCTCAGACATCATTGGCAACTGCAATCCTGGATAGACCAGTTGATCAGTAAGCCACTTCGGAAGCGCGACCGGATTATCAACGCCTTGCTTGCCGTCGGACTCTATCAAATTACTGAAATGCGCATTCCCGATCACGCTGTTGTCTCCGAGACCGTGGAGGCGGCACGAGAGTTGAGACGGCCAAAACTGGCGGGATTAGTCAATGCCTGCCTGAGACGATTCGTGCGTGAAGATTTAATCGCAGCAAAGATAAAAGACGAACAGTCTGAATGGAATCACCCGGCTTGGTTGATTGATCGAATTCGAAAAGACTGGCCGGATGATTGGCAGGGCATCTTGAGGGCCAATAATGAACGTGCACCGATGTGGTTGCGGACAAATTCATCGCGCGGCAACGTCGATCAATACATTGAACGATTGCACGCCGTTCAGATTGAAGCCGATAGACTTGACGGAGTTGAAGATGCCGTGCGCCTAAGAACTCCACAGGCAGTAGAAAACCTTCCAGGATTCGAAGTAGGTGACGTTTCGGTGCAGGATGCGGCGGCCCAGATCGCAGCGCGCTGGCTGTTACGGGACCTGAGCGGCCATGTTTTGGATGCTTGTGCGGCCCCTGGCGGAAAAAGCGGTCATTTATTGGAGATTGGCGGTGATCAGTTGACGTTGGTTGCGGTGGACAGCGACGAATCGCGCCTTTCAGGCGTCAGCGAAAATCTTCGCCGAATCGGTCGGGATGCAACTATTATAGCCGCCGATGCATCGAAACCAGAGAGTTGGTGGGATGGCGTAGTGTTTGACGGCATTCTTCTTGATGCTCCGTGCTCGGCATCAGGCGTCATCCGCCGGCATCCGGATATCAAGATACTGCGACGAGCGAGCGATCTTAAGAGCCTTGCCAGCCTGCAGCGCATTTTGCTGGAGAAGCTGTGGCCTTTGCTGGCTCCCGGCGGGACACTGTTGTACGTGACTTGTTCGGTTATAGCGGCGGAGAATGATGAAGTGACAAGCCAGTTTTTGAAGGATCACCGTGATGCGATCGAAAACGATATGTTGCCAAATAACAACATCCGCGATTTAATGCGGAGAAAGGCGTGTGGGTTCCAAATTCTGCCCGGTTCGGCAGGTTTGGACGGTTTTTACTATGCGGCCCTGCAAAAAGAGAAGGATTCCTGAAGATACTGATGTTCCGGCCCACCTCAATAAAACGCCTCATTCAGTCGCGTCGCCTTGTGATTGCGCTTCTGGCCGTGCTCGTTTTTGATGCTGGTCTCGCGGAGGACGCCGTTCAACGCGAGGGCTACTTTGAAGTTCGATCTGCCGTGACTCAACCGGTCGGTGAGGTGCATACGCTGGATGCCCGTCTGCAGCTCGTTCTGAGTAATGAGGCGCTGGCCGCGCTGGAAAGTGGTGTGACGTTGACCATCGAAATGCAGATGCAGGTTATTCGTGTAAAGCGCTTCCTCGTCGATAGCGTGGATGCGGAGCTTGCAATCCGTTACGCCCTTGAATACCGGCCACTAAGCCAGCGTTATATCGTCAAGAATCTCAATAGCGGAGAGCAGGACAGCTTTGCAACTCTGTACGCTGCGATTAACAGGCTGGGTCGGATACAGGGTTTACCTGTGATTGATGATGCATTACTGCTTGCTGACAAGTCGTATCGGCTACGTCTTCGCGCGATGCTCAACACGCAGCAATACCCGGCGTCATTACGACTTCTGTTTTTCTGGCGCGGTCAGTGGCAGCTACAAAGTAAATGGTATGAATGGCTGTTAGAACGCTAAAGCGCATTTTCTTCACCTTGATAGGCGTGGCTAGTGTCACGTTGGTTTTGGTAGCACTGTTCTTGCTCACGCAAACCGTGCAACGCTCTGATGATTTCGATCGGCTGCAAGATATTATTTTGGTGGTCAATGTAGCGGGTGGCTGTATTCTCCTGCTCATCCTAATCGGCAATCTCTGGAGATTGCTGCGCGATTATCGCGGTAACGTTCCTGGCGCGAAATTGAAAGCGCGTATGGTCGGAATGCTTGTTGGCCTTGCAGTGCTGCCGCTAATCGTTGTTTTCTACTTTTCGATTCAATTCATCAACCGTGGAATCGACAGCTGGTTCAATGTGCAAATTGAAGAGGGACTCGAAAACGCGATCACGTTAAGTCGAGCGGCGATCGAAATTCGAAAACGGCAGCATCTCTACTCGACAACACAGGTGGCTCAGAAGCTCGCTGTTATGCCCGACCGGCAGGTTGTATTCGAGCTCAGCATGATGCGCAGAGAGAGTGGCGCCAGCGAGATGACTCTGTACGGCGACAACAATCGAATGCTCGCCACCAGTTCGGATTCGACCACTGCGACTTTTCCCAAGCCGCTCAGTGAAGAGATCTCTTTGCAAATGCAGCAGGACCGACCATTTGTCAGTCTGGAGCCGCTAAGTACGGGCAGCTCCGAGATTCGAACTGCCATCTCATTCATCTATCGCGGCAATCGAGCGCGTAAGTCCAGAATTGTGCAGGCTTACTTTCCGGTCGATGAGCGGCTTGGCAATATGATTAACAGTGTTGAGAACTCGTTCTCCGAGTATCAAGAACTTGTGTTCTTTCGTGAAGACCTCAAAGACCTGCTGACCATCACATTGACCTTTGTTCTGTTACTTAGTTTGTTAGCAGCGATTTATGGTGCGTTTGTGTTGTCTCGCAGGCTGGTCGCGCCCATTCAAGATTTGGTAGCTGGTACGCGTGCTGTTGCGATGGGGAATTTCGATACTCGACTGCCAGTCCCGTCACGCGATGAAATCGGATTTCTCGTTAGCTCGTTCAACGATATGACGCAGCGCTTAGCGACGGCACGCCGCGAGGCGACGCTCAGTCAAGCTCTGATCGAGGCAGAGCGTACTAACCTGGAAGTCATTTTGGCACGACTGTCGACAGGCGTTCTCGCCCTTGAATCTGATTTGAAAATTCGTACGGCTAATGAGGCCTCTGGTTCGATTCTGGGAGTTAATCTAGAAAGCAAAGCTGGTGAGTCGATTAAGGACGTCGCCAAGGGTATGCCGCTGATGGAGCAATTCGTGGATGTCGCTTGCGTCCATCTTGATGCGGGCGAAACCGAGTGGCGCGAACAAATTGTGTTACGTGGAGAAGTTGGTCGACGTGTACTGACTTGCGCCTGTACAGCACTACCTGGTGACGACGACAACGCGGCGGGCTTCGTTATTGTATTCGATGACATCACGGCGCTGTTACAGGCGCAACGCGATGCCGCATGGGGTGAGGTTGCCCGTCGACTTGCACACGAAATTAAAAATCCATTGACGCCAATACAGTTGTCCGCAGAACGCATGCGGCGTAAATATCTCGGCACCATGGACGAGGAAGAGGCACAAATACTCGATCGCGCAACGCATACGATTGTGCAGCAGGTCGAGGCAATGAAAGAAATGGTGAATGCGTTCAGCGACTATGCTCGCGCGCCCGACATGGACATCAGTCGTTTCGATATCGACAAGCTCGCTCACGAAATTGTGGACTTGTATCGCGCTCAGGAAAACGAAGTCACAATTATGCTGACATCTGATCCAACAATAGCGCTGGTCGAGGGCGATGCGGGTCGCGTGCGCCAAATGCTTCATAACCTGATTCGAAATGCCGTTGAGGCGCTTGAGGGAACGACCGATGGGCATATCGATGTGCAAATTGGAGATGCAGAGATTGATGACATACAAATGGTTCAGATTCGTGTTGAAGATAATGGGCCAGGTTTTAAGACCGGATCGGCCAGTCAGATCTTCGACCCGTATGTGACGACCAAGCCAAAGGGTACCGGTCTCGGTCTCGCGATAGTCAAAAAGTTGGTGGAAGAGCATGTTGGTACGATTCGCGCTAAGAACAGAAGTGATGGGGGGGCAATGATTAACATCCATTTGCCGCTAAATGAGGCAGCGAGAGAGAAGATGATCGCAAGGGCGCCAGGTCGCGCTGAAACTAGGAGGGGGCAAGCGTGAGTAATTCTCATATATTGGTCGTAGATGATGAGGCTGATATTCGGACGTCGATACAAGACATACTTGGAGATGAGGGCTACCAAGTTACAGTTGCCGCAGATGCCAGTGAAGCACGTGCCGCTCATGAAAAACGGAGGTTCGATCTTGTGCTGCTCGATATCTGGATGCCGGACACCGATGGTATTACTTTGCTCCGGGAATGGTCCGACAAAGGTGACCTGAATTGCCCCGTGGTTATCATGTCGGGTCACGGAACTGTTGATACGGCAGTCGAGGCGACAAGGTTGGGCGCATTCGATTTCATTGAAAAGCCGCTCTCACTTGCGAAGCTGCTGCGTACCGTTGAGGCGGCACTCGAGTCAGCCGGAATACAATCCAGAGCGGCGAAGAATCTGTTGCCGTCTTTGCTTGTTCCTGTCGGTAAAAGCAAAGTCATGAAGGCGCTTCGCGAGCGAGTGCAGCAATACGCTCGCCACGATGGAACCGTTTTATTAAGCGGTGAACCTGGTACGGGCCGCAGCGCTTTTGCACGTTATATGCATGCGCTCAGTCGACGAGCTAACGAACCACTGACCAACATCACAGCGGCATCCCTGACTGATAGTAATGTGGAAGAACAATTGTTTGGCCATGAAGCGGGTGGCGAAGTTATCGCTGGCGCTCTGGAACGCGCGGCTGGCGGTACCCTGGTGATTGATGAGCTTTCGGACCTTGGCGGCACGGCGCAGAAAATTTTGCTGGGTGTTATTGAGGATGGCCGGTTTACGCGCGTCGGAGGGTCGACCCCTGTAAAGATGAGCGCGCGGATCGTCGCGACGGTCAGTGCCGATTATGAGGGTGCAATAGACAGCGGTAATTTGCGACGGGACCTCGTTGCGGGGCTGAGTGTTCTTAATCTTCGAGTACCACCGCTTCGAGATTACTCCGAGGATGTGCCTGAATTGTTGAACTACTATGTGGATAAGTTGGTTGATGTTGAAGATTTGACGTTTCGTCGATTCAGCGTCGCGGCACAGAATCGGCTGCGCAACTACCCATGGCCAGACAACGTTCGCGAACTAAAAAATCTTGTACGGCGCTTGTTATTATCTGGCAGTGGAGAAGATATAGCGCTAGACGAAGTAGAGACTGAAATCAGTGTCGTAACGACACCAACGGATGAACCCCTCGTAAAGCAAGACTTGCTGGCTCTGTCATTGCGCGAGGCGCGTGAACAATTTGAGCGCTCGTATTTGCGACAACAACTGGTGTTGTGCGATGGCAAGGTTGGTCAGCTGGCGAAGCGTGTTGGCATGGAGAGAACGCATCTATACAGAAAACTGCGTTCGTTGGGCGTGGACTTTAAATCAGTTGGGAGTGACGACTAACACGTGTTTTTTGACCGGCTCTCTAGGCACTGGAATTACGCTGCCGTCTGATTGGAAGCGCAGGCCCGGGTTTGAAAAGTCGTCGATACTCAGACCGCGAATCAGCTTGAGTGCTCTTTGTTTCTTATCGAGGCTTGGCCCGGCAGGTCGCAGCTGTATTATCGAGGTGATTTGGCCGTCAACAAAAACGCCGTTGCCATCGAGCGTCGCAGTCAGGATTGGTGCGATACCCTTGATCCCGGTAACACTGATGCCGTAATAAGTGGCGAAGTTACCGAGGCTGTAGGCGATTAAGCGGTCATTATAGCGCTCCATCCCACGAACAACGTGTGGCCCGTGGCCGATTACCAGATCAGCGCCCGCATTCACAGCACCGCGAGCGAACCAGACGACATCGCCCCTGGGTTCATCGTAGTACTCTTCCTCCGCGAACGGGATATGTGTGGCGCCTGTTCCTTCCGCTCCACCATGAAAAGAAACGACGACGAGATCGTGAGTCGCGGCGAACTGACCGATCGATGCGAAAGCAAGTTTATAATTCAGCATCATGTTGGAATTCTTGGTTACGGCATACGCAAGGAATGCAATATTGAGACCGCCATACTCCAACGATGCGAAGTCTCCTTCCCGTCCGGAGTGATGCATACCCCGTGCAGCGATCGCATCCATGCTGCTAGTGCGACCTTCTTCATCGAAATCACGTGCATGGTTGTTGGCGAGACTCAGGACATCGAAGCCAGCGTTCTTGAAATGGTCGGCATAACGCGTTGGTGAGCGAAAAAGGTAACAAGTCTTCGGGTTACTGCATTTCTTGCCCGGCATGCCACCGTCGATGAGCACACCTTCGAGATTGCCGAAAGCGATATCGGCATCGGAAATGATGGCAGTTACATCGCTCAAGAAGCTGACACCGTCGTCATCGGGTAAATGGTTTTCTGGATAATCGGTGCCAATCATCATGTCGCCCACTGATGAGATACTGATTCGCATCGCTGATTTGTCTACTTTTGGCGGCGGCGGTAAAGCAGCTGGCAGTTCTTCGACGGGCACCATTACGGGCCCTAGTGTTGTTAGTGGTGCGCTAGCGCAGGCCGCAATTTGTAGCGCGAGCAGTGCAGTAAAAATGCGGACTAAACTAGTCACGGAGCCTGATACGCATAACGTCAATCTTGGTTTCCCGAAGCTGGCTGCTCGTCATATTCAGTTCTTCAAGGCCTTCGATGGGGCCGATCTCGACCCGGAAATAGTCGCGATTTTTGACTCGTGCGCGTTGTACGCGAGACTCGATTCCGTACAGAGCGAGTACAGCGCGTCTGCGATCTGCGTCGGTGCGTGTGGAGAATGCTCCGGCCTGCAGCATATATACACCGGGTTCGTCGATCGCTACTAGCTCGACATCTTCGTCAACGACTGGTCCTTCATCCGCAATAATCATTTTGGAAGCTGGCAGGTCATCGTAGAAGGTGAAGCGGTCTTTAATGGGTTTGTCTTCAACAGCCGCAGTCGCGGAGACCTCACTATTCTTGTCGATCGCACTCTGCATGCTGGCAGGCTCCTTAACAGTCGTAGCGACTTGGGCTGCCGGTTCGCGATCCTTGACGTAAATGCCAAAAGCGACGGACAGGCCAATCGCCAGGCCAAAGATCATCCACAACCAGCCGGGGTAACTTTTCTGTTTTCTCTGACGACTTGAACTTCGTTTTCTGCGCTTCGCCATTACATTTGTTCCGGCGCAGATACACCGAGAATTCCCAGTCCGTTTGCTATAACGCATTTAATAGCGGCATAGAGGGTAAGTCGTGCATCGCGCAGATCGGCATCATCCACCAATACTTTGTGCGCGCTGTAGCTCGAGTGAAAATCGCTAACGAGGTCGCGAAGGTAGTGCACTAACGTCTGCGGCGCGCGGTTCTTCGCGGCAAGTTCGATAATTTCCGGAAATCGGCTTAAGGCCGACATCAACGACTTTTCCTGATCAGTGGTCAGCATCGAAAGTTTGCGTCGACCGTTATCTGAGTTCCAGCTTATGTCAGATTCATCCGCCTTTCGAAATACGCGGGCAATGCGGGCGTGAGCATACTGAATGTAAAAGACAGGGTTGTCGTTCGACTGCGTCGTGGCAACATCAAGATCGAAGTCCAGATGCTGATCGTTGGAGCGCATGACATAGTAGAAGCGAGCAGCATCGTTGCCCACTTCAGCACGCAGTTGCCGCAATGTATCGAACTGACCTGAGCGCGTAGACATCTGCATTTTCTTGCCGTTGCGATACAGTGATACGAACTGCACGAGTTCAACTTCGAGATCGCTGCCCTGATACCCCATCGCGTCGAGACCAGCTTGAAGTCGCTCTATATAGCCATGATGGTCAGCACCGAGGATGTCGATAAGGTGGTCAAAGCCGCGTTCGCGTTTGTCAAAGTGATATGCGATGTCGGAGGCGAAGTAGGTTTTGACGCCATTTGCTCTAACAACAACGCGATCTTTTTCATCGCCGAATCGTGTCGCCGGAAACCAGGTGGCACCGTCTTTCTGATACAACATGTCACGCTTCTTAAGTACATCCAGCGCGTCGTCAATCCGTTTCGTTTTGGTCAGGCTCTGTTCCGAATACCAGCTGTCAAATACGACGCCGAATTCCGTCAAGTCGTCTTCGATATCGGCTCGAATCGACTCAAGAGCCTGCTGGCGAAAGTAGTCGAAGCCCTCATCACCTTGTAGTTCTTTGGCCCTGGCAGTCAGCGCATCGATAAATGCATCTGCATCACCTTCGGGGGCATCGGCAGGCAAACCGTCCAGCACCGCCGCGAGCTTCGGTGCCTTGAGAGAGGCTGTGTCAATCTCAGCCACAATGTCGCGAATGTAGTCACCGCGATATCCGCCTGTTGGAAACGGTGCAGTGACGCCATTGGATTCCAGCCACCGAAGCCAAACGCTGGTGCCGAGGATATCCATTTGTCGACCAGCATCATTAACGTAGTACTCGCGATGTACTGAAAAACCGGCGGCCTCCAAAAGATTGCCAACGGAGGCGCCATAAGCTGCATGGCGGCCGTGGCCAACGTGCAACGGTCCGGTGGGATTCGCCGATATGAACTCCAGCAGAATTTTGGGAGCATCTTTCTTGGCCTGCCGACCGTATTCAGTGCCGCTGTCGAGGATAGCCTCCAATTCGGAATGGAACGCCGACGGACTCAAATGAAAATTGATAAAGCCTGGGCCAGCAATTTCGACCTTCACGATCTGAGCATTGTCGCTGAAAGCCTCGACGATGCTGGTTGCGATCTCCTTCGGGTTCTTACGAGCAGGCTTTGCAAGCCGCATTGCGATATTGCTCGCAAAATCGCCATGGCTGGCATCGCGTGTGCGTTCGACCGTTGATTCCAGCGACAGGTCTGCGGCGGCCTCGGCGAGTTCAGGCAGAGTTTGAAGCGCTTGGTTAACGAGGTTTGTAACGATGTGTTTCATTGGGCGTTCTGGTTTGTCGAGCGAGGCGGCAATTCTACTCGGATATGTGTAGCTGTATAGACCCGTCTAAAAAAGTTCGACCGGGTCCACGTCGATGGACCAACGAACCTTACGAGCCGCAGGATCACTTTCCATTATAAGTCGCAGCTCCTTCAGGACGCGATGCAGAGTTGAGCGATCGCTACTTTGCAGTAATAGTTGCGCCCGGTAACGACCTGCTTTGCGGGCCATTGGCGCATCGACCGGGCCGAGTACTCGCAACGCGTTATCAGCGTTGTCGTCGAGGTAGCGTTTCGCAATGCCCAGCAGGCGGTGAGCGTCCGAGTGTTGGTGCGCGGCAGATCGGATCAACGCAAGACGCGTAAATGGCGGCCAGCGAGTGATTTCGCGCTCGGCCAGAGCGTTATCGGATAGCTGTCGATAGCCACCGGTCATCAATGTGCGCCAGAATTTGTTCTCGGGGAAAGCAGTCTGGATAAGGACCTCGCCTGGACGGTCTTCGCGGCCTGCGCGGCCAGCAACCTGAATGATCGACTGTGCCATGCGTTCCCCGCTGCGAAAGTCTGTTCCGAATAAGCCCTGATCAGCGTTCACCACACCAACCAGCGTCAGGGCGGGGAAATGGTGCCCTTTCGACAACATTTGAGTGCCAACCAGAATGTCGACCTCACCCGAAGTGGCACTTTGCAATGCCGCATCCATTGCGCCTTTGTGCTGCGTGCTATCGCTGTCGATGCGCTTGATTGCGGCGTTTGGAAATCGATGTTTCAGAGTGTCTTCGAGCCGTTCTGTGCCTTCGCCCAATGGCCTGACGACCTCACCACATTCGTCGCATTGTTCTTTTAACGTACGACAGGCGCCACAGTGGTGACATCGCAACTGCCGACTGCGGGAATGAACGGTCAGTCGAGAGTCGCAACGTTCGCAGCCGGCAATATGTCCGCAAGTGCTGCAGATTAACGTTGGTGCAAAGCCGCGGCGGTTCAAGAAAATCAGGACCTGACCTTCGGTGTCCAGCGTTCGACGGATAGCCTCCGCTAATGGCTCGCTAATGCCGTCAGTTACAGGTGTTCGAACGGTATCGATAAGGCGCAGCGTTGGCGGGCTTGCTCCGCCGGCGCGCGCTGGTAGGAGGATGTGCTTGTAAGTACTGTTGCGGCAATGCTGGAGCATCTCAAGCGTTGGCGTCGCGCTGCCGAGAATGACGGGAATATCCCAATGCTTGGCTCTGGCGATCGCAAGGTCGCGGGCAGAATAACGCAGGCCCTCTTGTTGTTTGAACGACTGATCGTGCTCTTCATCCACAATGATCAGACCGAGCTTGTTCATCGGTGTAAAGATTGCGGAGCGTGTACCGACCACCAGATGCGCGGCACCTGATTGAGCCGTTCGCCAGGCAGCCAGACGAGCGCTATCGCTTAATCCCGAATGTAGCAACGCAGGGCAGAGCCCGAGGCGCTCGCTGAGCCTTGCAACGAGCTGCGGCGTCAAGCCAATCTCAGGCACCAGAATAAGCACCTGTTTGCCTTGCTTAAGAACGTCCTGTACTCGTTGTAAATAGACTTCGGTCTTGCCGCTGCCCGTCACCCCATCAAGCAGATAGGCACCAAATTGATCGCTGCAACGTAATGCAGTTAACGCGTCTTGTTGATGTTCGTTTAGGATAAGGTCCGGACTCGTGGCACAGACCAGTTGCTCATCGAATGTGTCAGCGTGACACTCAAATGATGACATCAGGCCCTTGGCCATCAGCCCTTTTCCAGCGCTGCGCCACTTGGGCAAAATTTCGTTCAACTGATTAGCATCGAAGCCGCCGCCGCCGGCCTTAAGCAAGGCTTCGAGCAGTTTCGCTTGTTTGGGCGCACGTTTCGCTAGGGCAGTAAAATCGAATGAATTGGCCAGTTCGCTTGCGACGTATTTTTCAACGGCTGGGTGCAAAGACCGCCCTTGACGCAACAAGGACGGCAGAGCTGCGGCGACCACCTCACCGATAGGGTGATGGTAATAGTCGCTGGTGAATCGGATGAGCCAGAGGTCCTTCTCGGAAAGGAGCGGCATGTCATCAAGAACCTCGGCACAGCGCTTCAATTTGCTCAGAGGTACGTCAGAGCCATTCGAGTAGCCCATAACTAGACCGACCTGTTGTCGCCTTCCGAACGTCACCAAGACCCGCTGGCCAGCGACCGGCAGCGGCTCGGAAGTTGGGGGAAGGTAGTCGAATTCGCGCGACAACGGGACGTTGACGGCGATCCTGAGTATGGGGTTTTGGCTCACTGGCTTTACATAATATCCGGAAAGGGGCCTTCTACCCTGTCAACTGTGCCGTTGCTGGGGCGTCATTAAGGAGACACAACTTAGATGACCACGTGGCGGAGTCAAGGGGTATGACGTGAGATCAGCGCAAAGACGCCACCAACGTTGCTTAACGGACTGGCGCGAGCTGTCCGATGAGCGCAGGAGTTCGATTCGAGAACGCTACGACATTTACAAGACTTACTCACGTGAAGAGCAAACGCGGATCCGTGAAAATTACCATCGATTCAATCGTATAAACTGAGATTATCGGCAAAAAATACGCGACCGTTAACACGGCATGACACCGGAACAACGTCGGCATGCTCATGAACATATAAAAGATCGACCGAGGCCCAAACCTCGCGACTAGTACCTGCAGAGTTTGCTTTGTGCCCGTTGACGACCTCCGTTAGACTGCCGCAGTCCAAATGGAGGTTTGTGTATGAGGATCGGGGTACCGAGAGAGATTCACGGTGGGGAGCAGCGGGTTGCAACGACTCCGGATGTCGCCACCCAACTTATTAAGCTCGGCTATGATGTTGCGGTCGAATTGCAGGTAGGCGCGGCAGCGAATTATTCAGATAATTCCTATAAAGCGGCTGGTTGCGAAATTACGACAGCAGATAATATTTGGTCGAAATCCCAAATAATCCTCAAAGTTCGGGCACCCGAAAATGGCGAGGTGGAAAAATTATCCGCCGGTCAAACCTTGATCAGTTTCCTCTGGCCTGCGCAAAATCCTGAGCTCGTGAAAGAATTGACTGATCGTGGCGTTACTGCGATGGCAATGGACAGTGTGCCGCGGATATCGCGCGCGCAGAAAATGGATGCACTGAGCTCAATGGCCAATATCGCCGGCTATCGCGCGATTGTTGAAGCAGCACAGCATTTCGGGCGATTCTTTACTGGGCAAATAACGGCCGCCGGCAAAGTACCGCCCGCCATAGTCATGGTTATTGGAGCCGGTGTTGCTGGTCTTGCTGCCATCGGTGCGGCCAAAAGCATGGGCGCGATTGTTCGTGCATTCGATACCCGGCCAGAAGTAAAAGAGCAGGTCGAGAGTATGGATGCCGATTTCCTGATGCTCGATTTCGAAGACGATGAAGGCGGCTCGGGTGAAGGCGGTTACGCCAAAACAATGAGTAAGGAATTCATCGACGCCGAGATGGCGTTGTTTCGTGAGCAGGCCAAAGAAGTCGATATCATCATTACAACGGCGTTGATCCCGGGACGACCCGCTCCGAAATTGATCATGGCCGACATGGTGCACTCAATGAAAGACGGTAGCGTTATCGTTGACCTTGCAGCAGAACAAGGCGGTAACTGCGAGCTAACTGAAGCGGACAAGGTTGTTAAGACAGAAAACGGTGTTTCGATTATTGGCTACACCGACTTACCGAGCCGGATGGCCGCACAGTCCAGCCAATTGTACGCGACCAATTTGCGGCATTTGTTGACTGACATGACGCCAGAGAAGGATGGCAATATCGTTAATAGTTTCGACGACGAGGTCGTTCGAGGCGCGACAGTCTGCAAGGACGGCGAGACAACCTATCCGCCGCCTGCACCGAAACTCTCGGCAGCACCAAAGAAGGCCGAGCCGGCCCCAGCACCGGTCGTCATTAAAGAAAAGCCATCAGTTATGGGTCCGGTCATCGGCATGATTGTTGGTGGTCTGGTGTTACTGGGATTCGGTGCGGTCGCACCGGAATCTTTCATGGCACATTTCACAGTATTCGTTCTGTCTTGTTTCGTCGGCTACATGGTGATCTGGAATGTCTCGCCCGCGCTGCACACGCCCTTGATGAGCGTGACGAATGCGATATCGAGCATCATCGTGATTGGCGCTTTGTTACAAATCAGCGCAACCAACGCGACGATTATGTGGATTGCTGCGGCAACCGTTCTTTTAACGAGTATCAACATTGCGGGTGGCTTCGCTGTCACGCACCGTATGCTCGAAATGTTCCGTAGGTGAGGTTGAGATGATGAGTCAAGGCATAGTTACGGTGTCGTACATCATTGCGACCATTCTTTTTATTCTCGCGCTGGGCGGCTTGTCTAACCAGGAAACTGCACGACGCGGCAACTGGTACGGCATTATCGGTATGACGATCGCGCTGTTGGCGACGATCCTCGGTGTTGTAGAGCGACATTACGAAATACTGCTTGTTGCGCTGCTTATTGGCGGAAGTATCGGCGTCATTCTAGCCCGTCGCGTGCAAATGACGCAGATGCCGGAGCTGGTAGCAGTCCTGCACAGCCTGGTTGGCGCGGCTGCGGTCGCAGTCGGCTACGCGAGCTTCATGGATCCCGGAAGGCTCTCGCACTTTTCCGGTGTTGAGCTGACGATCCACGATATAGAGACGTATCTCGGCGTCTTGATCGGTGCTGTTACGTTTTCAGGCTCAGTTATCGCGTTCGGTAAATTGTCCGGCCGTATCGGCGGCAAGCCCCTTACATTGCCGGGACGCCATTTCTTTAATCTGGGTCTCTTGCTCGGAGCGATCTGGTTCGGACGTGAGTTCGTCCTGCAGTCTGCAATAGGCAGCGGTATGGAACCCTTGATCATTATGACAGTGATCGCGCTGCTATTTGGTATCCACATGGTGATGGCGATTGGCGGTGCTGACATGCCGGTTGTTGTCTCAATGCTTAATAGCTACTCCGGTTGGGCTGCCGCTGCGACGGGATTCATGTTGGGTAACGATCTGTTAATTGTTACAGGCGCTCTGGTGGGTTCAAGTGGTGCGATCTTAAGTTACATCATGTGCCGGGCGATGAACCGAAAGTTCATTGCTGTTATTGCAGGCGGATTCGGAACGAGCGGCGGCACTTCAGCCAGCAGCGACAGCGACGAAGATCAGGGCGAAGTCGCCCCCATCGACGCGCACGAAACTGCCGCGCTGCTGGCGGGCGCGAAAGAGATCATGATCATTCCGGGTTATGGTATGGCCGTGGCTCAGGCCCAGCACACGGTATATGAAATCACGAAGGCGCTGCGAGCGAAGAAGATCAATGTTCGATTTGGAATTCACCCGGTCGCCGGACGCATGCCAGGGCATATGAATGTCTTGTTGGCAGAAGCCAAAGTACCGTATGACATCGTTTTTGAGATGGACGAGATCAATGCAAATTTTCCAGAAGTCGATGTGTCGATCGTAATCGGCGCAAATGACATCGTGAATCCGTCAGCATTGACTGATCCTGATAGTCCGATCGCCGGAATGCCGGTGCTTGAGTGCTGGAAGGGTAAGGCGTCGATTGTCCTCAAGCGCAGCATGGCAACCGGTTACGCAGGAGTGCAAAACCCGCTTTTCTTCAAAGACAACACGCGAATGTTGTTTGGTGATGCGAAAGAAACTCTCGATGAGGTGTTGAAGGTTCTCTAAAGTTGGCATAATCGGAATCATCCTAAGAGGGGCGGATATGCTCGCTGGAATCGCATCCGATATTTCGCAACAGGTTTTAAGGACTGATGTTGCTGGTATGCCTTTGGAGTGGATTGATTACCGCGACGCGGTGCGCCTTTACCACTCTGAGCAGGTAGCGTACGACTGCGGTACGCTTCTCTACACAGTTTTCGGTGGACATAGTTCGTTCGATGGCCGGCGTAGTCGGGTCGATGTTAATTCCATCATCGCAACGCATGGCACCAGTCAGAGCTTGTCTCGAAACCGAGATCAATACGTACCGCCGTTGAATAATCGAACGCTTTTCAAGCGTGACGCAAACTTATGTCTCTACTGCGGTAACCGATACATGACAAGAGACCTGACGCGGGACCACATTACACCCGTCTCACAGGGTGGCCACGATCGTTGGAGTAATGTCGCTACCGCTTGCCGCCGTTGCAATAACTATAAGGGCGGACGAACCCCGGAACAGGCTGTGATGGAGTTGATCGCTGTGCCGTTTACGCCAAATTACGCGGAATATATTTACCTCAAGGGACGGCGAGTTCTCGTTGACCAAATGCAATACCTGCTGGCACATATCCCGAGGTCAAGTCCATTGCATGCGCGACTCAGCGATCATCTTTCCAATGGAGAAGAGATCGTTGAGGTGCTTTTTCATGATTGAGGGTGTGAAGCGAAATTCGCACTCATTGCACGATCTTGCTGTTGTCCCATGCAATATCTAATTGATGCCAGCGTGTATGTCTTCCGGGCGTACTACTCGGTGCCAGATGACATGGTTGATGACAATGGCAATCCTGTGAATGCGTTGTATGGATTTTGTCGCTTCATCGGTGATTTCATGGAGAGTGTTACGCCGGAATACGTTGCTGTTTTGTTCGACGAAAGTATGACCGAATGTTATCGAACTGAGATTTATCCTGCGTATAAAGCTAATCGGGATCCTGCACCACCGGAGCTGAAGCGTCAGTTTGAGCAATGTCGTCGTTTTGTGCGTGCGCTTGGCTTAATGGAGCAAAGTAGCCCAGCATACGAGGCCGATGACCTGATCGGAACACTGGTTCATCACGGCCGAAGGAATGGTCGCGCATCTACTATTATTACTCGCGACAAAGATCTGACCCAGCTACTAACCAAGGAAGACATTTTTTGGGATTTCGCTGGCAAGGGAAAACTGGGTTACGAAGACATCCCGGGCTCGTTTGGCGTATGGCCTGAGCAAATCGCAGACTTTCTCGCTTTGGCAGGTGATGCGGTTGATAACATCAAGGGCGTGCCCGGTGTTGGCAAGAAAACTGCGACGGTCTTGTTGCAGCACTTTGGTAGCCTGGACGAAATCTACGCCAACCTCGACAAAGTGCATGAGGTGAATGTCCGTGGATCTAAAACGCTCGGCGAGAAACTCAATGGCCATAAAGACGATGCTTATCTCGCGCGTCGATTGACCGGCATTGCGTGCGATGCGCCGATGGGAAATGCGGAGAAGCTAATGCAGCCGGCCGCACCGAGACTTGGCGAGATTAATGCGCTATATGACGAGGCAGGAATTGGTATGGCGCTGCGTCGCCAGGCTGAGCGGGTCTCTGATATTTACCGCCACTAGGATACCAGGGACCAGACATGCCCGACTGGTCATCCATCCTGCAACAGCTCGATCGCAGCGGCACTCCTACCCCTGAAATCGGTGGAGATATCAGCGCGGCTTGGCGGCTATCGGGTGCTGGTGCGGACCTTTTCATTAAGACTGGTCCAGTATCGTCCACCCAAATGTTCCTCTCAGAAGCGGAAGGTTTGTCGGAAATAGCCAGGGCAGGCGCAGTCCGCGTGCCTGAAGTTATCGCGGCTGGAAGCACCGATACAGAGACTTTTTTGGCGCTTGAGTGGATCGATTTTGGTCCTGCTAGTGCAGCAGTAGAAGCAAATCTGGGGGCGCAGCTCGCAGAGTTGCATCGTACGAACGCCAAGCGCTACGGGTGGTACAGAGACAATACTCTTGGGCTTACGCCGCAGCTGAACGACTGGACAGAAAACTGGGTCGATTTTTTTCGCGATCAACGACTTCGGTTCCAGTTGCGGTTGGCCGCCGAAAACGGATTTTCAGATGAATTGCAGGAGCGTGGCTTGCGCCTGATAAAGCGTCTGCCAATCTACTTCGACAACAGCGAAGTTGAGTCGTCATTACTACATGGCGATCTTTGGGCTGGTAACTGGGGGTGCTCTCTGGGCGGTCCAGTAATATTCGATCCTGCGGTCTACTATGGTGATAGAGAGACTGATCTAGCGATGACGCGGTTATTCGGAGGCTTCGGCAAAGACTTTTACGATGCCTATGAGTCCAGTTGGCCGCTACGTGAAGGCCATCGAGCACGATTGAAGCTCTATCAGCTGTACCATGTGCTGAATCATCTTAATTTGTTTGGTAGCGCCTATTTGGAGAGAGCGACCGAACTTATAGACGAATTACTTTAGGATATAAAATTAAAGAAGCCTATGCGCTTCGTGCAGAAGCTATTAGCTTAAAACTATAACCAATGTATATTACTTATAATATCGCACCCTAAACTTAGAAATTTGAAAGTTGTATGAAGAAATCATTATTAATAGTTAATTTAGGAACACCAAATAAACCTACTTATTTTAGTGTCTTTAAATACTTAAGACAGTTTTTGATGGATGGAAGGGTAATTAACAGGAATCCAATTTTAAGATTTATTCTTGTTACCTTCATTATTGTTCCATTGAGATCACTCTCATCTTCAAAAATTTATCAAAAAGTTTGGGATGAAGATACAGGTTCTCCATTACTTCACAATACTAAAAAATTAGCAGAAAAATTAAGAGAAAAACTTCCAGACTATGATGTTGAGTTTGCTATGCGATATCAGAACCCATCTATCAAAGACGTTTTGAATAAGATGCTTTCTAAAAATCCAGATGAAGTAATTATATTACCTCTTTTCCCTCATTATGCTGCTGCAACGACAGGTTCTGTTTACGAAGAAATTTCACAAGTTATCTCTAAAAAGTGGGTTGTTCCTAAAATAACATTCATCAATCAGTTTTATGATAATGATAAATTTATTGATGCCTGGGTAGAAAAAGCAAATAAATTTAATATTGATTCATATGACAAGATAATCTTTAGTTATCATGGACTACCTAATAGTCACGTTGATAATGTGTATGAAGATTCAATTTGCAGTGATCATGATTGCCAGACAAAAATAACCGATAAGAATAAATTTTGTTATAAAGCAACCACTTATGAAACAACAAAAATATTAGCCGACAGACTAAACATTCAACCTGATCAATATATTGTTACCTTTCAATCTAGATTAACTAATAAATGGCTTACACCTTTCACTGATAAAGTTCTTGAATCCATGCCAAAAGATGGCAATAAAAATATTCTTGTTTTTTCACCAGCTTTTACTGCAGATTGTTTAGAGACAATTATTGAAATAGGAGATGAATATACAGAATTATTTCTCGAATCTGGAGGGGAGAACTTAGATTATGTTGAGTCATTAAATTATTCAGATAGCTGGGCAAATGCCATTATTGATATTATTAAATAATACTTATTCCCTATATTTATACGGACTCCATGATCGCAGTTACGCCCATACCGCCGGCTGTACAAACTGAGATTAACCCTCGACCAGAGCCTTTTTCATGTAGTAGTTTTGCCATCGTTGCGACAATCCGAGCGCCAGTCGCAGCAAACGGATGCCCAATCGCAATGCTCCCGCCCTTGGTGTTGAGTCGTTCTAGATTAATGGGTCCCATGGGTTCATTCCTGCCTAGGTTGTCACGACAAAAATCCTCTGATTGCCATGCTTTGAGTGTCGCAAGCGTTTGTGCAGCAAAGGCTTCATGAATCTCATAAAAATCGAATTCTTGAAGGCTTAAGTTTGCCTGCTTTAACATATCCGAGACGGCGTAGGCCGGTGCCATTAATAAGCCTTCATCAGTGATAAAATTGACAGCACTGGCTTTTGCGAAGGTAAGGTATGCCATCACTGGCAGATTTTTCTTGCGAGCCCAGTCTTCCGATGCAAGAAGGATTGCAGCAGAACCATCAGTTAGTGGTGTGCTATTACCCGCAGTCATAGTGCCTTTATCGCTCTTGTCGAAAGCGGGCTTAAGAGCCGAAAGTTTTTCGAAGGTTGTGTCACGTCGAATATTGTTGTCTTTTTCCGCGCCTGCGAATGGCACTACCAGATCATTAAACCAACCGGCGTCGTATGCGGTAGCAGCTTTGATATGGCTCGATAATGCCAATTGATCTTGATTTTCGCGGCGCACGTCCCATTTCTTCGCCATAAATTCCGTACTTTCACCCATAGAAAGACCGGTTCGCGGTTCTGTTACACCTGGAAATTGTGGCTTGAAATGTCGCGGACGTATTTTGAAAATTGGCTTAATACGCTCCAACGGCGAGTGTGCGCGATGAATTTCCATTAGGAGTTTTCGGTATTCGTCTGGATAAACAACCGGTGCGTCACTGACGCTATCGGTGCCACCGGCAATGCCTGCTTCAATCTGTCCGAGAGCAACTTTATTTGCGATCAAAATGGCGGCTTCGAGGCTCGTTCCGCAGGCGCGCTGAAGATCAATTGCTGGTGTTCGTAACGACAGCCCACATTCGATAACGCTCTCTCTTGCGAGGTTCCAGTCGCTGGAATGTTTGATGACGGCGCCCAAGGCGACTTCACCGAGTGTTTGGCCCTTCAGATCGAACTTATTTACCACACCATCGAGTGCGGCAACCATTAGGTCTTTATTCGTGCAATTCCTGTATACCGAGTGTGATCGGCAAAAAGGAACTCTTGATCCACCTACCACCGCAACTCGTATCGCTCTTCCGTCGTGTAGCATGCCTGGCTCCTTAGTGATTTATCATCGCACATCTCAATTTTACTGCATTCAAGAGCGCTATCGTAAGCTAACATACACTAATGAATCGAATTAGCTTCACAGAATACAAAGCGCAGGCGAAGGCACTGTTGCTTCTAAGTGGACCATTGATTGTTAACAATCTTTCGATAGCAGGAATAGGCTTCGCGGATGCAGTCATGGCAGGCAGTATCGGCGCCAGAGAACTCGCCGCAGTCGCTGTGGGCAGCAGTTTCTGGTTTGTTGGATTTTTGTTTTGTCTTGGTATGCTGATGGCATTATCACCGATAATTGCACGGCATTTTGGCGCGGGGAATTATGATCTCATTGGTCGCTACATGCGGCAGGGCATCTATCTGGGTGTGATCTTGAGCATTCCAATACTACTGCTAGGGCAATTTGCTACTGCACCGTTGCTAGAGCGTTTCGGTATCGACCCAGAGTTTCGAGGCATGACCGTTGGTTACGTTAATGCTGTTACTTTTGGTGCTCCAGCCATCTTCGTTTTCTTGGCATTGCGATTCACGACTGAAGGGATTGGCTATCTGCGGCCGATAATATTCACGTCGATATTTTCACTGATTTGTAATGTTTTTCTTAACTATGTATTGATGTTCGGCCACTTTGGTGCGCCAGCACTTGGGGCGGTTGGCTGTGGTTATGCAAGTGCTATTACGATGTGGATTACCATGTTTATTCTCATCGGATTTGTAGTAAAGAGTAAACACTATCGACCTTTTCATCTTTTCTCACGGGCAGCGCCCCTCAGGTTTGATGTATTCAAGGAGATTATTTTCCTCGGCGTGCCAATAGCAATTACGATCACAGCTGAGGCTGGTCTTTTTTCTGCTATTACGATTCTGATGGGAACTCGCGGCACAGATATTGCTGCAGCCCATCAAATAGCCATTAATTTTGCATCGATGTCGTTCATGATTCCACTTTCGCTAAGCGGAGCAACAACTGTTTTGGTGGGGCAATTAATTGGCGCTGGAAAATTGCGTGAGGCGCAATTTAGTGGTTGGCTTGGAGTATTTTTTTGTGCAGTCTTTATGACTGTTTCAGCTATTTTTCTTCTTATTTTCAGAGAATCTATTGTTGGTCTCTACACGGGCGACGTTACGGTTATGGGGATCGCCATAAGTCTGCTTCTAATGGCTGCTATTTTTCAGATTGCCGATGGAATTCAAATTGGTGCTGCCGGAGCACTGCGTGGCTACAAGGACACCGCAGTACCGATGACAATCAATCTTTTCGCATTCTGGGTTATGGGTTTTCCATTAGCTTATCTTGCCGCGATAACCTACCAAACACCACCTCACTATATTTGGGTGGCCCTCATATTAGCTCTTAGCGTTGCTGCGATTCTACTTACGTGGCGATACCGTAGCTTGTCCATACGATCCATGAGTCAGACGGTTTTATTTCAGAACTCATGAATTATCGGTAATAACTAGACCGGTCTTGGCAGATCTGTATGACTCATTAGATATTTATCAACACCAGCGGCAGCACTGCGCCCCTCAGCTATTGCCCAGACAATTAAACTCTGACCGCGTCTCATGTCTCCTGCCGCAAAAACGCCATCGACACTGGTCATCCATGTCAGTGGATCGGCGACAACATTTCCTCGGCTGTCCAGTTCTACACCAAGTTGTTCAAGCATGCCTGGCTTCTCAGGACCGAGGAACCCCATGGCCAGGAGAGCGAGATCACAGGGCAGCTCCTGTTCACTACCTTTTACTTCTTCAAAGCTCATGCGGCCATCACTATTTTTCATTTCTACATTGACCAATTGCAATGCTTTCACATTGCCATCACCATCATCTATAAAGCGTTTTGTATTAACTGCATAGACTCGCTCCACACCTTCTTCATGTGCAGATGTGGTACGAAATATATTTGGCCATTCGGGCCAGGGATTGTCTTCATGCCTACTATTTGGCGGTTTCGGCATAATTTCAAGCTGATGCACTGACTTGCAGCCTTGTCTATTTGACGTACCCAGACAATCAGCACCGGTATCACCGCCACCGATGATAATGACGTGCTTATCTTTGGCGCTAATAAAATTATCTTCTGCATCATCGCCTTCGCAAAGCTTGTTTTGCATTGGCAGAAATTCCATAGCCTGATGAATACCTTTTAACTCACGACCCGCTGCCGGCAAATCACGCGCAGTGCAGGCGCCACCACTCAGCACGATCGCGTCAAAATCATTTTGTAATTCTTCGACAGACAAATTCTGACCAGCATGACTATTGGTCTTGAAAATAACGCCTTCTGCCTGCATTTGCTCGAGCCTGCGATCTAGCTGTTTCTTTTCCATCTTGAACTCTGGAATACCATAGCGAAGCAGGCCACCAATACGATCATCTCTCTCGAACAGGGTAACTTCGTGACCTGCGCGGGTGAGTTGTTGTGCTGCTGCTAGTCCTGCAGGCCCTGAGCCAACTACGGCAACTGTCTTCCCGGTAAGGACTTCTGCTGGTTCGGGTTTAATCCAGCCATTTTCCCAGGCTTTATCAATTATCGAGAGTTCGACCGCCTTGATCGTAACTGGGTCTTCATTAATACCGAGCACGCAAGAGCCTTCGCAGGGGGCAGGACATAAAGTACCGGTAAATTCAGGGAAATTGTTTGTGGCATGTAAACGCTCGATGGCTTCCATCCACTGATCACGATAAACCAGATCGTTCCAGTCGGGAATTAGATTGCCGAGCGGACAACCCTGATGGCAAAATGGAATACCACAATCCATACAACGTGAAGCCTGGGCTTTCAAGGGTTCGACCGGCCATGACTGCATAACCTGGTTCCAGTCCTGTAGTCGTTCTTCTACAGGCCGGTAAGGCTGCTTCTCTCTATCAAATTCTATAAAGCCTGTCGGTTTACCCATGAGCGGACTCCATCACGGCATCATCTATTGAAACACCATCTTGCTTTGCCTTTTTAATGGCGGCGAGCACTCGCTTATAATCCTTCGGCATCACTTTGATAAACTTTGACTGGTAAGTCGACCAATTATCCAGGATTTTACGTGCGACGGTACTTTGAGTGTATTGCACATGTTTTGTCAGTAATGTTTTTACGGTTTTCAGATCTTCATCTTCTTCAAGAGGGTCAAGATCAACCATGCCCTGATTGCATAGTCCGGCAAAATTCGCAGCTTCGTCCAGCACATAAGCAATGCCACCCGACATACCCGCAGCAAAATTACGACCTGTGTCGCCAATAACAACTACACGTCCACCAGTCATATATTCACATGCGTGATCACCCACGCCTTCAACTACGGTATTGACGCCACTATTACGAACACAAAAACGCTCACCAGCAATACCTCGAAAATAAGCCTCACCTAAGGTTGCCCCGTATAGTAGGACGTTACCTACCAGAATATTTTCTTCAGCTACAAAGGTAGAATGCCGCGGCGGATAGACAATAATCTTACCCCCGGATAGACCCTTGCCAAGATAATCGTTGGCATCACCCTCCAGTGTGAGAGTTACCCCCTTGGGTATGAAGGCACCAAAGCTCATACCTGCGGAGCCATTGAAATGAATGTTAATGGTATCTTCAGGTAAACCTTCCCCACCATAACGCTTGGTAATGTTATAGCCGAGTATGGTGCCTACCGTACGGTTGGTATTGAATATAGGCAGGGTAATATCTACCGGCTTTTTGCTTTCGAGCGCGTCCTTGCACAGTGGAACTATAGTCGTAAAGTCTAAAGATTTTTCGAGGCCATG
>Ga0307986_10000538_pt1 | contig 28154 bp, 19 predicted proteins | sample EllFjometageno82_FD_203170 | JGI IMG/M metagenome (GOLD analysis project Ga0307986, IMG submission 203170) | Marine microbial communities from Ellis Fjord, Antarctic Ocean - #82 | ecosystem: Environmental > Aquatic > Marine > Unclassified | place: Southern Ocean | collected 2014-10-09 | reverse complement strand
AAATATATAATGACCCCTGGAAAAGGTAGAATCCTTAAGATTTTAGTTGGTGGTACCTTACCCGACGGTAAAAAAATTACCAATACAGAAGAGTTTAGGATTAAAGATATTCCTGCACCCTCAGGAGTAGTTCGTGGTGAACCGGGATCTATACAAATTACAAAAAATAGTTTAGCGATTTCTACTATAGGAGGGAAATTAGAGGACTTTGATTTTGATATTAAGCTAAAGACTCTAAGTTTTAAAATCAAAGTACCTGGACAAGCAACTATAAATGTAAAAGGTGACAAATTAGACGCTAAAGCTAAATCAGCTTTAAGAAGAGTTAAATCAGGACAGGATGTTAAAATCTTTGATATTAAAGTTCAGAATCCTATGAACCCATCATACGCCTTTAAAAAAGTTTCGCCGGTAATTTGTGAAATTGTAAACTAATATATAAAATCATGAACTCAAGATTTCTTTATTCTTTTATCTTTATGTGGTGTACTTTCATAAGTTCAGCTCTGGCACAAGCCAACTTGCTTAATGCTCGTGTTCCACAGAATGTTGGGCAACGCAGCGAAAAGCAAAATGCAGCGAATGATGAAACACCACTTGCCTATGGGTTTATAGATGATAGAGATGTTTTGTGGTCAAAAACTGTTTGGGAAATTATTGATTTAAATGAGCGAATTAATTTCCCTTTCTATTATCCAACCGACACAATTAGTCTAGGATCAGATCGTAGATCATTATTTGATGTGTTAAAAAAGAATATACGAAAAGGAACTATTAAAGAGATTTATTCGGATGATTACTTTCAAGAAAAAATCACCTATCAAGATATTCTCGATAAATTAGTTGCAATTGATACTACTGATCTAGGTAAAGACCAATTGAATGCAGGAGAGGCAGTTGATGCTCAGTTTATAGAAGAAAAAAGACTTACTGCTGGAGACATTAGACAATATAAAATAAAGGGTACTTGGTACGTTAATAAACGGCAAGGAGAATTAAAATATCGTTTATTAGGTATCGCTCCATGTTCACCAGATGTTAACTTTAAAGATGACCAGAATGTTAAGGATTTAGTAGAATTGTTTTGGGTATGGTTCCCAGATGCTAGACAAGCTCTAAATAGTTCTTATGTTTTTAATATAAGAAATTCATCTCAGCCAATTACTTTCGACCACATGCTAAATTCTAGACGTTTTAATTCTATAATTTATAAAGAGGAGAATGTTTATCAGGATCGTAAAATTGAAGAATATATTTATGAAGATGCTCTTAAACAACTTTTAGAATCTGAACGAATCAAGTCTGTTATAAGAGATTTTGAACAAGATTTATGGAATAACTAACAACGATATATTATCCTAAAAACGCTGCTATATGCAGCGTTTTTTTTTACTTTTAATTTGTATGAAACATGCATTAATTGTTGGATTGGGTTTAGCTGGATTAACCTATGCAGAGCAACTAAATCGAAAAGGCTTGTCTTTTCACATCGTCGATTCGGGATCGGGAGGTTCTTCTCAAATTGCTGCAGGAATTTATAATCCTACTGTTTTAAAACGTTTTTCATTGTCTTGGAACGGGGAGGTTTTTCATTCTTACGCACTACCTTTTTATAAAAAATTAGAAGAAAGATTGTCGACTGATTTTATTCATCCGGCTCCAATACATAAGATTTTTAACAAAGACGCAGAGCATAATTTATGGTCATCAGCAGCAGATCAAAAAAGTCTCGTCCCCTTCCTTGATCCTAAAATATACTCTAATCGAGAAGATGAGGTTAATGGAAATTCCGGTTATGGCATTGTCAACCATACCGGAAGGGTTGCAACAGATGTGCTTTTAAAATCTTTTAAAGATTCATTACACAAAGATGATTTATCGCTAGAAGTTTTTGACTATGACAAACTTGACACTTCATCAACAGAAATAGAATACAAGAGCATTAAAGCGAAACACATAGTTTTTTGTGAGGGATATCAAATGGTTAACAATCCTTTATTTAATAAATTACCTTTAGTAGGGTCTAAGGGTGAAATTTTAATAATTAAAGCTCCAAATCTAAAAACCAAAGTCATTTTGAAAGGGCCAATTTTTATTGCCCCAATTGGAGATGATTTCTACTGGGCAGGAGCTACATTTGAAAGAAAAGATAAAACTCTAGTTTGTACTTCAGCTGGTAAGACTTGGCTTAAAGAGCGGATACTTAAAATGATATCCTCAGAATTTGAAGTTATTGAGCACATTACTCAAATTAGACCTACAGTTCAGGATAGACGACCTTTAATAGGTACACATCCAAATTTGCCAAATGTTCATTTGTTTAACGGTCTCGGATCTCGAGGAGTTTTAGGTGCACCTTTAATGTCCAAGTGGCTTTTTGATTATATAGAAGGTAGATCTGATCTTCCGGAAGAGGTTAACTTACGCCGCTTTGAAAGTTATTTAAGACAATCTCTATAAATACTAGTTTATTTCAAATGCATTCATCAAATTTGCAAAAAATTTTTTATGCTTAGCGTTCAAAACCTATCAGTTTCTTTTGGGGGAGAATATCTCTTTAAGGATATTTCATTTCGTCTTGGACCTGGAAACCGCGTTGGTCTTGTTGGAAAAAATGGAGCAGGTAAATCAACTCTTCTTCATTTAATAGCAAGAGATACTCCTGTTTCGGAAGGTTCAATTTCGCAAGAAAAAATAGTACAACTAGGTTTTTTGAAACAAGATATTGATTTTGATTACGGAAGAACTGTTTTGGAAGAAGCCTATCAAGCTTTTACTGAAATCAAAGCATTAGAACAACAAATGGAGGATATTAACCTGGGTCTTACTACAAGAACAGATTATGAATCTGACTCCTATAATGAGCTTATTGTTCAACTCAACGAAGTAACGGAGCGCTATGAAATAATAGGTGGGTATAATTATCAAGGAACTACAGAAAGAATTCTTCAAGGACTTGGTTTTTCATCTTCAGACTTCAATAAGCAAACAGATACTTTTTCTGGAGGATGGCGTATGCGTATTGAGTTGGCAAAATTACTTTTACAACCCAACGACATCCTCTTACTGGATGAGCCTACAAATCACCTGGATATCGAATCTATTATTTGGTTAGAAGAGTTTTTAAAGAAATATAGAGGCGCTGTAGTATTAGTTTCTCACGATAAAATGTTTTTAGATCAGGTTACCAATAGAACAATAGAGATTGTTGGTGGAAGGATTTATGATTATAATAAGCCCTATTCAAAGTATATGATTCTGAGGGAAGAAATTCTTACCCAGCAGCGCGCAGCTCAAAAGAATCAGGAAAAACAAATTCAACAGACCGAAAAATTAATAGAACGTTTTAAGGCCAAAGCCTCTAAAGCAACAATGGCTCAGTCTCTCATGAAAAAGCTTGACAAGATTGATCGAATTGAGCTCGATGTTGAAGATAATCGTGCCATGAAGTTAAGTTTTCCAGTTTCTAAGCAACCAGGGAAAATGATTATTGAAGCGGAAGGGATTAAGAAAGTTTATGGAGAAAAAATGGTTCTACAAGGTGTTGATTTTGAAATAGCAAGAGGAACTAAAACCGCTTTCGTAGGTCAAAATGGGCAGGGCAAATCTACGCTTGCAAAAATCATTGTAAATGAAATTGATTATGAGGGTTCTTGTAGTCTTGGATATAATGTGATGGTAGGGTATTTTGCTCAAAATCAAGCTGAATATCTTGATGGTGATTTAACCTTGTTAGAGACTATGCAAAATGCGGCTACCGATTTAAACCGTTCTCGAGTTCGAGATATTTTAGGTTCTTTTTTGTTTCGCGGTGATGATGTAGAAAAACGTGTTAAAGTTCTTTCGGGTGGGGAGCGAAATCGTTTGGCATTGGCTAAGTTGTTACTTATGCCTTTCAATGTTTTAGTTATGGATGAGCCAACCAATCACTTAGACATAGACTCTAAGAATGTTTTGAAAGAGGCTTTGCGTAAATTCGAAGGAACTTTGATTCTAATTTCTCACGACAGAGATTTTTTACAAGGTTTGAGTGATCGTGTTTTAGAATTTAAAAACCATAAACTCAAAGAGTATTTAGGAGATATTAATTTGTATTTAGAACAGAAAAATTTAGATTCTTTGGTGGCTTTAGAACTTAAAGAAAAAATAAAAGCCAAAAAAACAATCATACCTAAGAATGATTATGAAACTCAGAAAAAATTAAAATCACTTCAAAACAAACAATCTAAAGTTGAACGTGAAATTGCAGACCTTGAACAAGCAATTAAAACAATGGATTCAGAATTAGAAATTAATTATGAGCAAACCATTTTGCAGCCAAACTTCTTTGAGAATTATAACGGGAAGAAAGATCAACTCGCAGTTTTACTAAAAAAGTGGGAAGTTGTTGCAGAAGAGTTAATAGGAATAGAAGGCTAATGGAAGAGCATTTTTTTCAATGTCCTTATTGTTGGGAAGAAATTTCAATGCTCCTAGAACCTTCGAGTACAGTGCAGCAATACATAGAAGATTGTGAAGTCTGTTGCAGACCCATTCAGATAGAATTTATTTTTGATAAAGAACTTCAGTCCTTTTCAGCCCGCTCATTGGAAGATTAGACCTATAAGTTCATGAATTTGGCAAGTTCCTTTTCATGAATCACTGGGTTAGCACCCCTCTTCTGAGCTACTAGAGCGCCTATTGCACAAGCCTTGTCTAAAGCTACAGATGGTTCACAATCTGATATTATTAAGCTTAGAAGCGCTCCTAGGAACGAATCTCCAGCCCCAACGGTGTCTTTCACAACAGCAGCATATCCTTTTTGTTTGTAGAACTTATCTTTATGTAATAATACAGCACCATCTTTTCCTAGAGTTACGCAAATAGAGGATGTATTTGTTTTTTTAGAAATGAATAAAATCTGCTCCTCAAAGTTTTTGTTTTTATTTCCAAGAGATGAACAAATCTCATCTATTTCCTCATCGTTGAATTTAATGAAATCAGCTTGATTCATATATAATTGAAGGTCAGGAATGGAGTAGTGAGGAGCTCTAAGGTTTACGTCAAAAACACTATAAGTTGACTTTTCTAACAAGGCAAGTAAGCACTTTTTTGATACTGAATCTCGTGCAATTAAGCTTCCAAAAACAAAAGCGTCAGCGGCAGATACAAGTTCTAAACATGCTGGGACTAGTTCAATTTTATCCCAACTTACCGGATGGTTTATTTCGTATGAAGCAGATCCATTTTGATCTAAGGTGACACTAACGGTTCCAGTATTATAATTGTCACTTACTTGAATGTATTTTGTGTCAATACCTTTTTGTTCTAACAGTGCAAGAATTTCTTTTCCTAGTGAATCATTCCCTACACTGCTTATCATGTGTGTATTAATGCCCCAAGATTTCATTCTAAGAGCAATATTTAAAGGAGCTCCTCCCATTTTTTTTCCTTCTGGAAAAAGGTCCCAAAGGACTTCACCAAAACAAACAACCTGTTTCATTATTTACTTGATTAAAGTTTTACTTAAACGTTCCAAAGAAACCCTTTTTGTTTCAGGCAGAAATCAAAGATATTTTAAATACTTTATTCATTTGTCGATTTATTTAAGGCTAAATATAGTTAAGTAATTAAGCGTAATCTGTTGCTTGTCGGACCTTATACTCCATTTAAAGTCATCGCTGATAGGATACATTAATTGTGTACTGACCTCGCGACCGTTTTGATGAAATATCTCAAGTGAATTTCTGTCTACAAACAAGCGAATTTTTAAAGTTTCAGATTCTGCTTCCACTTTAAATTGTTGGTAATTACTAAATTTAGGATGAAAACACTCATTCCCATTAGCTAATCGTTCGGTACTCACAAGTTGGGTTTTGGTATCGTATTCCCAACGAATTGCAGGGAATTCAGGATCACCAAAAAGCATCTTTATATGCTCAACGTTTTTTAAATCAATTTCAAAAACTGCTTCGAATTGATCCGTAAGATCGAGCTTATCTAATTCTGTATTGAATTTCTTCAAGGTAGTTTGTTTAGATTCAAAAACAGGAGTTCTATATTTTTTTATTTCTTCTACAGGATGTTGAAGTATTTGATAGCCGTTATCTGATTTAACCAGCTCAATGCTTCTTGAAATAGACATGCTACTTCTCCATTTTCCTGAGGGGATTTGATTAGCATAGTGCCAATTATTCATCCATCCAATCCACAACCGGCGACCATCTTCTTTCGGTACATCATTCCAGCTTACTGCGGCATAGAAATCTGTTCCATAATCCATCCATTGTGTAGTTTCTGCGACAGAATGTGCAGCTTTATCACTTAAATGAAGTTGATCTATAATCACTTCAAATTGGTCATCTTTTTCTGTTTTGTCAATTTTAAATTCCGCAATTTTACCGATATAATCTTCAACATTCCACGCTTTCCACTCAACGATATTAAGCTCGTTATTTGCGCTGTTTCTAATTAGTTGGTTGTCAATCCACAGCTCTAAATTTGGAACATGCTCTTCGGAATTTGCAACAGTAGCCATTGAGAAGTTCACATAATTAGAAGTTAGGGTAAAAGGTTTTGAAGTTTGAGTTTTTTTATTTTTACTTAAAATAAAAAAATCCTCATTAAGTAAACTTGTAGTGTTTTTAGTTATTCCTTGAGATACTTTATCAGGTCTATTTGTTGCTGCAAAAAAAATAGTAGGGGGGATGTACTTTTCTTCCTTGACTACCGATCTTTCATCGGCTACAAATTTAGTCCCATCAAATTCACCAATCATGTACTGACCACCAGACCCTCCAGCTACACTATGACGACCCAAATTAATACCTAAGAACCATTTGTTTTTACCATCATTGGCTTTCATTTCGAAAAGATCAGGGCATTCCCAAATCCCATAAACTGCATTTTGAGGACCAAATTCACTCATAAAACTCCATTCTTTTAAGTTTTTAGAAGAATATAGGTGTAATTTTCTTTCTAATGAGAGCGCAACAACCATTACCCATTTTTCTTCAGGAGCGTACCAAAACACTTTTGGGTCCCTAAAGTCTTTCATATCAACATCTAAAACAGGATTTTGATCATATTTAGTCCAAGTTCTACCTTTGTCGTTACTGTAAGCTATGCTCTGGTATTGTTTTTTATTTTCTTCTTCATGACCAGTGTAAATGGCAATAAGAGGTGGTTTATTGTCAATTCCTAATCCAGAGGAGTTGTTCCAGTCAACTACAGTAGATCCAGAAAAAATCATAACATCATTTTCTTCTGCTAAGGCTAATGGAAGGTGTTCCCATTTCACAAGATCTTTGCTAACAGCATGTCCCCAACTCATGTGTCCCCAGATGTTTCCAAAGGGGTTGAATTGATAAAACAAATGGTACTCTCCTTCATAATATACGACGCCGTTTGGATCATTCATCCAGTTTTTTTCGGGAGTAAAATGATAGTTAGGTCTATATTTTTCTTGATTCATTTCTTTAGATTTTTTTAATTTTTATTGGAATTACACCCAAAAATTAATACTGCTGATGCGGTTAAAAAATATCTTAAAATAATTTTCATAAATGATAATTCATTTAATTTAAAGGTATGTAATTGATATTCGTTTTAATGGTTCTATATCTTATAGATTTCGTACCTAAAACTTTTTCATTTTCAAGATTCGTTTTTTTAAAAATTAAAGTATATTTATTAGATGAAAAAGTGTTTATTTTTTCTAATTTTTTTTATAAATCTAAGTCATTTATATGGCCAGTTTAATGGTGTGAATAGAACCATTAATAATGGAAATATGCGCTTTGGTAATGGTACAGAATTATCAATAGATGCTTCAGGGAATTTCAAACAACCATTTTATTTTAGTAATACATATAATTCATTTAGAAAGTTAACATACAGAGGATCTCTAAGTTCTAAAATAGCTATCGGAGGAGACGGAGTAGATGATTGGAATTTAAACGGTACGAGTCTATCAAATCCTATTATGTCTAATCAGGTTTTTGATTCAAATAATTTCACTATTTCTAGTGGAATTAGTTCCGGTACTATTAAAGTAAAAGGAGAAATAACTGTTGGCTCAGCTCAATTTGAATTAATTAATTCATATAGTCTTGGATTGGATGATAAATATATTAAGATAACAACTACCTTAAAGAATATTAGTTCCAGTGCGATTTCAAATATTCGCTATTGGATTGGTTCTGAACACGATTATATTGGCAATACCGATTTACTCAATAAAAAAAGAGGAAATCTTATTAATGGATCTTTTGAAGTCTTGACCAACAAGAATCAAAGAGCTTCAGCGCTAAAAGTTACCGGAGGAAGTCAGGGCATATTCATATTTACAAAGTCTTACAGAGGTAATAATGTGCAAGCCGGCTGGGGTTGGAGTATAGATAATAACTCTACTCTTATAGATCCTGACTTGTCAGTTATTGATGTTACTAATGATGGGTCATACAGCATGTATGTCCGTTTAAATGATTTGGCAGTTGGTGAGTCAAATTCTTTTACTTGGTATTATGCAGCAGCAGATATGAACGTACTAGATCAAGTAATAACTGATGTTTTTGAAGAAGTAGATATCGACTCTGATAATGACGGATTGAGTGATTTAGATGAAATAACAATTGGAACGGATCCATATTTTTTTGAAGATAATGATGGCGATGGTATTGCCGATCATTTTGATCCTGACGATGACAACGATGGAATCTTAGATATTGTAGAATGTGGTTATCCTGTTGGAGGACTAATTAATGGTGGTTTTGAGCTTGGCACTAATGGTTGTAATGGTCAATTTGATGAATCCATGATCGACGGATGGTTAACAACTGCTTCTGATAATGTCATAGAAATTTGGTGTGATGGACGAGTTTTGGAGTCTATAACCTACAACGCTAGAGAGGGGAATAGATTAGCAGAGATAAATGCTAATGAAACATCAGCACTTTATCAGACAATAAATACAACTCCAGAAACCTATTTAATTTGGTCAGCTAGTCATCATGCTAGAAATACAAGCCCTGTTCAAACTATAAATATTCGTGCCGGACCTTCTTCAGGCTCTTCCACTATTCTTGATACAAGAACTGCTACTATTACTTCATGGCAAGATTATACAGGAATTTATCTTGTTCCATCTGGACAGGTTTCTACAGTTTTTTTATTCGAAGCCACTTCTGGAGGTGGTTATGGAAATTTATTGGATCGGATTTCTTTTGACCGTCCCGCTAGTGCTTGTACACTAGATACTGACGGAGATGGAATTCGTAACAGCTTTGATTTGGATAGTGATGGGGATGGAATTTCAGATATTACAGAAGGCGGACTATTAGATTCTGACGGAGATGGAATATTAAACTTCATCGATGACGATGATGATAATGATGGAATCTTGACCCTTACAGAAACAGCTTCTGATACCGATGGTGATTCAATTCCAAACTATTTAGATCTAGATAGTGATGATGATGGCTTGTCAGATAGTGTGGAACTCAATATAAATGATGAAGATTTTGATGGCATTGTTGACTATATAGACCCCCTTGCAGCAGGATTTACTGTAACCCCAAATTACATAGTTGTAAATGAGTCAGGTACCTCAACAAGTAGTGTTCTAGTTTCATTAAATCGAAAGCCATCTTCAGGTGTAGTCATTTTAATAACTGTAGATGATATAACTGAGGTAAGTATTGGAACCACCTCACTCACATTTACCGCCTTAAATTGGAATATTCCCCAATCAGTTATTGTAACCGGAGTAGATGATTCTATTAGAGATGCTGATATAACGAGTAACCTAATATTTTCAGTTTTAGACTCTCAGTCTAATGATGATTTTGACCCCTTAAGCGATCAAATAGTTCAGGTTACCAATCAAGATGATGATCCGGAAGCTTGTGTTTCAAGAGTGTTTGATGACAGTAGTTTTGTGTCTATACAAGATGCTACCCATACATCTGGATCCGCTATTTTTACTTTAACGCCCAATCAGAATACAAAAAAGGGAATGATTTGGTATCAAAATAAACTTGATTTAAGAGTTTCATTTTCATTAAATGTGGAGGTATTCTTGGGGAGTAATAATAATGGAGCGGATGGTTTAGCTTTCGTAATTCAAAATATTAGCACTAACGAGGGATCTGTTGGGGGAGGCTTAGGATACCAAGGGATTAATCCGTCGTATGCCATTGAAATGGATACTTATTACAACGGATCTAGTGACGGTTCTAGTACTAGTGATCATATTGCTTTTGTAAAAAACGGTAGGGCAAATTTTGCTCCAAGCGCAGGAGATTTAAAACCTGTTGATAATCTTGAAAATGGACAGTGGCATAACATCTCGATTAACTGGAATCCTGTTTTAAAGGAGTTATCATATGTTTTTTCAAGAACTGGAGGAGGTACATATTTTGACTCTAAAACAATAGATATAATAGGTGAAGTCTTAAATTCTAATATTGCATATTGGGGTTTTACTGCAGCAACTGGGGGAGCTAAAAATATTCATCAAGTTCGTTTTGATAATAACTCTATTTGTGTTACTGACGAAATATTAAGACCTACTGCTACAAATGAATCAGCTTTGTCAACATTACAAATTATATGTGCAAATGGTTCACCTAAATTAATTGATTTAACTAAAACTATAGCAAGACCAGAAGGTGTAGATCCCCGAACAGATCTATTAGGTAATCCATATAATTTAGTTTGGTTTACAAGTCAAACTGGAACAACAACACATATCTCTAATACCACGGAGTTAGTAGATGGAGCAACTTATTATGTGGAATCTGCAAGTTTATCTGATCCCAATGCTATTTCTTATCGTCAGAGCTCAAATCGCCTAGAAGTAGTAGTTGACTTATTACAAGGCGATTATACGCTTGTATCACCTGCCTTGAATTTAATAGAGGGAACCACCACAGCTACCTTTTCATTAGTATTAAATGATGCCCCGCTGAGTTCAGTTACCTATGATTTAGTTTCCTCGGATACAAGTCAATTAATTGTTTCAACAAGTTCCATGACTTTTACAAATGCTAACTGGAATGTATCACAAATTGGAACATTAACCACGGTCGATAATTTATTTGCCGATGGTTCGCAAAGTTCGAACTTTACTGTTAGAGTTAATGACCCTCTTTCGGATGATTGTTTCAATGATCCATCGCCATTGCCAACCTATGCAATTCAAATTGCAGATGATGAGGTTGCAGCATATACTTTAAGCGCTGTTTCAGGTAGTTTAACGGAAGGTAATTCTCAAACTGCCTCAGTTTCTATTGTTCTGTTGGCTGCTCCCATGGCAGATGTTATTGTTGATATTGAAAGTTTAGATTTAACAGAAATTACATTAGGTCAAGCGAGTTTAACTTTCACTTCTTTAAATTGGAATACTCCTCAAATTGTTAGCTTAAGCTCTGTAGATGAATTAGTTGTTGATGGTTCTCAAATAGTTTCAATAACTGCAAGTATTAATGCTATATCACATTCTGGATTTACTTCTCTAGCATCCCAAACAGTAATCACTATTAATGCAGATAATGATATTCCAGGTTATTCCATAGGAACAGTTTCGGGTACTTTAACTGAAGGTGATATTCAAACTGCAACTGTGTCAATTGTATTATTGGCAGCACCTCTTTCAGATGTAATTTTTGATATTACAATTAATCCAACTGATGAAATAGTAACATCATTGACCAGTATTACTTTTACTCCAGCTAATTGGAATGTTGATCAAACAATTACAATTTCAAATTTTGATGATCTTATCCTAGATGGAACTATTATTTCTTCAATAACCTTTTCAGTTAATGGAAGTTCTAATAACAGCTTTACAGCTTTAGCTTCTCAAACCCTTGCAGTTCCTAATTTAGATAACGAAATAGTAGGTTTTACTTTAAGCACATTGAATGGTGGATTTCTTCAAGAAGGATCTTCCAATACCGTCAGTTTTACTCTAGTATTAGACATTAAGCCAAATACTGGGGATATTGTTATTCTTGATTTCTTTAGTCTTGATTTAACAGAGGTTTTGATTGATCCTACTTTAACATTGGCGGTTTTTACAGAGGCTAATTGGAATATTCCGCAAACAGTAATATTAAATTCAGTAGATGATTTCACCCTTGATGGAACTATATCTTCGAATATTAATGTTGTTGTAAACCCTCTGTCACCTTCAATCTTTTCTTCATTAGCAACACAGACAATATCAATTCAAAATTTAGATGACGATGTTGCAGGTTTTCAATTATCAGCCCTTAATGGTATTCTTACAGAAGCTTCTCCTTCAGCAGCTAGTTTTGAAGTTATACTTACTGTAAAACCACTTACAAATGTTCAGATAAACTTAGTTTCAAATGATCATACAGAAGTTGGAGTTTCAGCTACTTCTTTTTTAACTTTTACCCCCGAAACTTGGAACGTTTCCCAAACCGTTACGCTCAATCAAGTAGATGATTTTATTATTGACGGAGATCAAATTTCTTCTATTACTGCATCAATTGATTCTGGTTCTGACAATGGTTTTTTATCGCTCTCACCTCAAAATGTTAACGTTACAACCTTAGACAATGATTTAGCAGGAATAACTGTAGTTGTAATTGACAATTTATCATCTGAAAGCGGAGATACAGCACAATTTACAATTCAGTTGGATATTATACCTACAGCTAATGTTACTGTTGATATTGGCACTTCAAATGCAAGTGAAGCAGTTCCTAGAGTTAGTCAAGTAACTTTTACTCCTTCAAATTGGAATTTTCCTCAAACGATCATAATTGACGGAATAGACGATTCTCCACCGATCTCAGATGGAAGTCAAATTGTAAATATTTCAATATTTAATGTAATTTCTACTGACACAAATTTTAATGATTTAACGGATGTTGAAGTAGCAGATGTAGTAATTAGTAATCAGGATAATGATGCTCCAGGTATTGTATTAAGTGTTATAGATAATAATTTTTTTACTACTGAGGATGGATCTATTGTAACTGTTCAATTTGAATTATTAGCAAAGCCATCTGGAAATGAAGATGTAGTTGTTCCGCTGTCAATAATAAATAATATCGACGAGATCACACTTAGTTCAAATAGAATAACTATAACTGCGGCAAATTGGAATAATCCTTCTGCTAATCAAATTACCTTAACCGGTATAGATGATTTTATAGTTGATGGAACACAATCTGTAAATCTAATTACAGGAGATCCTTCCAGTGCTGAGGCAAGTTATAATAGTTTAATTGGGTCAGATGTAGCCGATTTAACAATATATAATTTGGATAACGATTCAGCTACATTAATAATTACACAACCAGAAGCAGTATCTGAAAATGGAAGTAATACAAGCTTTACAGTCGCTTTATCCTCTTTTGTTTCAACAAATACAATCTTTCAGCTTATTGTAAATGATCCTTCAGAACTATCTATTCTCTTTTCAGAGTTAATCTTTACTCCTGACAATTGGAATATTCCTCAGTCTGTGGTTGTTTTAGGGTCTGATGATAATATTATTGATGGAGATATATACTCATCAATTTCAATTAGAATAGATACTTTATATAGTGACCCTTTATATTCCAGTTTAAGCAATTATGATGTTGTGATTATTAATCTTGACAATGATCGTGATCAGGACAATGATAATGTTTTCGATGCAGACGATAATTGTATAACAACAGCAAATATATATCAAGACGATCATGATGGTGATGGTATAGGAGATTTATGTGATATTGATATTGATGGTGACGGAGTTTTAAATTCAGATGAGTTTTTAGATAATACTGATCCGTTTGCACCTTGTTCATTTATTTTTCAAAGTATAACTTTAGCTGTTTTGGAAGTAGGAGATTGTGATTTAGATGGTATTATTGACAGGATTGATTTAGATGACGATAACGATGGAATTTTAGATACTGACGAACTTTTTGAGGATGCAGATCTAGATGGGATACCAAATACATTAGACCTTGACAGTGATTCTGATGGGTGTTTTGATGTTCTTGAGGCTTCTTATATGGATTTAGATGAAGATGGAATCCTAGGGTCAGGTTTAATTGAGGTAGATGAATTAGGAAGAGTTCTTAATCATGGAGGATATCAAATCCCACCAGACAACGATAACAATACCATATCAGATTATAAGGAAGTAGGTCAGCAGTTTGTTTTAGAATCCACACTTGAACCGACTACCTTGTTTTCTTCCATTCAAATTATTCTCTCGGTATCAGTTTCTGCAGAGAGTATTGCTTCCTACCAATGGCAAATTAATAATGGAAGTGAAGAATTCCCTGTTTGGGAAAATATTTCAGAGGATAATTCCTACATGGGCACCCTCACGAATCAACTTTTAATAAGTCAAGCATCAAAGTTTATAGAAAATAGAGAGTTTCGAGTTTTGGTTAATAATTTACTTTTTGTTTGTCAAGAAGCCCTTATTTCTTCAACACAAATTATAGAAGCAGATTTAATCATATCAAATGCTTTTTCTCCCGATGGTGATGGAATTAATGACACATGGGAAATCCAAGGATTGGATTCTAATGAAGGCTATACATTAACGGTTTTCAATCGTTGGCAGAATTTGGTTTATAAAACCACACAATATGAAAACGATTGGACAGGAAATTCAATTTATTCTAGTTTGTTTTCTTTTGATTCAAAATTACCTGAGGGAACTTATTTTTATTGGATTGAATGGGAAGACTTAAGACCCCCAATAACAGGATATGTTTATATAAGAAGAAGAGATAATTGATGAAAACAAGACACTTATTTTTTGCTTTACTTTTCAGTATAACTTTTTCTTTTGCACAGCAGGAGTCTGGTTTTAGTCACTACATGTTTAACCATCAAGCCATTAATCCAGGCTATGCTGGATCAAGAGGCCTGTCTAGTTTCACTTCTGTTTTGAGGTCTCAATGGAGTGGTATTGAAGGCGCTCCGATTACACAAACTTTATCCTTTAACGCTCCAATAACTTCAAAGAAGTTAGGATTTGGATTGAGTATTTTGAATGATAAAATTGGACCGACAAGTAATACTTCTGTTGATGTTGACTTTGCTTATCACCTCAGATTAAACAGAAGAAATCACAGGTTGTCAGTAGGAATCAAAGCAGGAGTCATAAATTACTTTTTAAATACATCAATACTAAATTCAACAATAAATGATCCTGCATTTGCTTTGACATTAGACAAAAAACTTATTCCTACTATTGGTTTTGGAGCATACTATTATACACCAAAGTTTTATTTTGGTTTTTCAATTCCAAAACTCATTGACAATAAAAATTTTGGATTAGTAAAGCATGCTTATGTACTTGCTGGTGGTCTTGTCCCGTTAAATGAAACCTTTATATTGAAGCCTAGTTTGATGCTTAAACAATCGAGGTCTATAGTTACCATGGATGCATCTCTTCTAGGTATTTTTAAAGAAAAATTTTGGGTTGGTGTTCAGATTAGAAATGGTCTTGGTGGGGAAGATTTACAACAGTTAAATAATGCTGGAAAAAGTGCAATGTTTGGAATTAGCATAGGAGAGAGATTTTCTTTAGGTTATTCATATGGTCTTCCTTCTTCACTTTTTAGTAAAGGTATAAACATGTCTACTCATGAACTCATGCTTCGTTTTGATTTAAACATTAAATCAGAAGGATATTTACTTTCACCTAGATTCTTTTAATTATGAAAAAAGTAAACTTTATTTTGATTATACTTTTCCTAGGCAATTGCTCTTTATTGGCTCAAGAATCTATAGCAGATAAGCCTCAAGAGAATTGGGCAGATTATTATTTTATAAATAAGGATTACAAGAAAGTGGTAGCGTATTATTCCGCTTCAACAGACAAAAGATCTTTAAATGACATTCGAAATTGGGCAATAGCTTTGAATGAATTAAATAATAAAGAAAAAGCTGTACAAAAATATGCCGAAATTACAAATTCTAATTATGCCACAGTTGAAGACTATTATAGGTACTCCAATCTGTTGTTAAAGCAGCCTAAATTAGCAAAGGAATATAGAGAAAAATCAGTTCGGTTATCCTGGCCCTCCCCAGATTTATTCGAAAACGATAGTCTGTTGTTTAAAAAAAGATTTGAGGGTGAAGCTCATGTTATTAATTCGCTTGTCGGAAACACTAAGGGTTCTGAATTTGGAATGGTGTTTATAAGAGAAACTACTCCTAATCAAGTTTTTTATTTATCAGAGCAAAACCAATCCAAAAAAAGTAAGAAGGTGTTGAGACGTATTAAAACGGATTATCCTATATATAACTTTTACAAAGCTTCTTTTGATAAATCAACGTTTACCCTATCAGTAATTGAAGATGTAAGTTCGCAAGTTAATTCTTTGTTTCAAGAAGGCCCTGGAAGTCTTCATAAAGAATCTCAAGGGTTTTACTTCACAAGAAGTTCATCTCAGTTGGATGAAGAAAAAAAGTTTCAATTAAACTTGTATCAAATTAAATTAGCCTATGAGGACATAAGTGTTACTCCTAAACCTACTCTTCTACCTTTTAATATGGATGGTTATTCTACATTACATCCAAGTATAAATAACTCAGGGACTGTTTTATATTTTGCCAGTAATCGACCCGAAGGTTTTGGAGGGATGGACTTATATAAAGTTTTTATTAAAAATGGTATTTTTTCAGAACCTGAAAATTTAGGTGCAGATATTAATACAGTAGCAGATGAGGTTTTTCCATATTCATATAACGATAAGTTTCTTTTTTATTCTTCTAACGCTAAAGATGGGCGAGGAGAAATGGATGTTTATTTAGCAGAAAACAAATTTGAGATAAGATGGCAAAAGTATCTTTTGGGTGCTGGAATAAATTCCAGTGCAGATGATTTTGCATTCAGTTTAAATCAAGATTTAAGCCTTGGACATTTTTCATCTGATAGAGAAGGAGGAGAGGGAAGTGACGATTTATACGCTTTTGATTTCGATCCAGAGCTATCGGGAATTGAGGATTATTATCAATACATTCCTTCTGATACACTTGTTGTAGCTATAGATAATGTTTTGACTAACGATGAGCTTCACTTGACACAAAAGGACCCGTTACAAAGGCTCATAAAAAAAGAAGTTGAACTAACTCAATCGCCCTTGTTTGGTTCCCTTAACTTAAATAAAAACGGTTCTTTCTTATACAAGAATACAGATTCAAACGTCAAGAAAGATTCTTTTGCTTATAAAATAAATACTGCCAAAGGGGTTTCGGATGAGGTTTGGGTCTATCTCGACCGAGCCTTAGTAAAAGAAGAAGACTTGCCGCCAGATTTAATAGAAGCATTTTCGCCTATTTTTTATGACTTTGCAGATAGTGCATTGTTAACTTCCTATCGAGATCGAGTGGATAGAGTAGTTGCAGTAATGCAAGCAAACCCAGATTTAGAAGTCGAGATAAGATCGTATACAGATTGTCGAGGCTCGTTAGACTATAATTTAAAGCTCTCAGAGCTAAGAAATCAAGAAATATTAGAGTACGTTCAAAAACGAATTCAAAAGCCAGAACGCATCTATGGGAAGGGGTATGGAGAAGATGTAGTTGCTTCTGAATTTAATCAAGAATATGCTTTAGTTGCAGCGGGTTATAGTTCTTCAAGCAGTGCAGAAAGAGCCATTAAAGAATTTGAAAGTAAAGGATATAGCCCGATACTTCAATCGTTTGGTTCAAACATTCGAGTTCTAATTAAACAACAAGAAACTCGAAGAGCAATAGAGAAGGCAAAAAAAGAATTAAAAGCCATCGGAATAGATACTTGGGTGCTTGTAAACCCCTGTTCTGAATTGTCTGATGAGGCACAACAGCAAAAGAGAAGAACTGACTTTGAGGTTATTAAGCTTTAATTAGATCATTCATTTATTAACGAAGTCCAACTTAGTAGAACACGTGTTTTTTGGAGTTTTTTCTCCAGCCCGATTGGTTTTGGTAGTCTACAAAGTATACTTTGAGGTCGCTTTGATTGGCGTAATCAACAAAATATATTTTAATATCAGCTTGATTTGCGTAATCAGTAAAATGCCAAAGGCCATTATTTCCTCGAGCCTGATTTTGATATTTTGTTTTATAAACCTTTAGGTCGGCTTGATTTTCATAAGCAACAACATAAACTCTCACATCAGACTGGTTAACGTATTGCACAGCGAATACCTTTTGTGAATAGCAGAAGCAGGAACTGAAGACAAAGAGTAAAATTAAAAACAATTTCATATAACTATATATAACAAAAACCGCTCCACTTTGGAGAATTGATGTCAGATTGCTTTTGTCTTATTTTAGAGTGATTTGTGTTTTCAGCTTATTTTTAATTAATCTAAATACAAACTACTGTTTTTCAGCTATTTTCCGTAATATTATTAATTACTTTCTTTATAATTTTGTTTTTAATGAAAACAAAACCTACCTGCGCCATTGCATATTCTATAAATCTTCTTGGAGATAAATGGTCGTTACTTATATTAAGAGATGCTATTTTACACAAAAAAACAAGATTTAAACAATTTAGAGAATTAAAAGAAAAGATAGCAACTAACATTCTAACAAATCGGTTAAATTTTCTGGTAAAAGAGGGTTTTTTAGAACTACTAGATCCAGAAGGAACCAAGAAGAGTAAACAATATTTGGTTACCAAAAGAGGACTTTCGACATTACCTGTCATAATCGAATTATACTTATTTTCGATACACTCGATCGACGAATCGGAGCTTAGTGAATCGCAAATAAATATTAAAGCGGGAATTACGGCAGATCGTATATTTTTTGAGAAAACTAAATTTGAAGAATATCTAGAATTCCTTGAAGAACTTAAATCTACAGTGAGTTTAAAAAAGTAAAACTAGCATTTTCTTATTTACAATCAACACTTTTTTACATCAATATTTATAAATATAAGGCCACACTTCTTATAAACTATAAATAAATCTGAACGTTATGAACCTGGGTTGAATAAAGGTTTCCGAAGTGAATACGGAAATGTTATTGGCACTGTTACGAACTTGTGCGTCAATATTAAGCAAGTTGGATGCTCTTATTTCATATTCCCATTTCGCATCTGCATCTTTTCGGTAGGCTAAGGAAGCATTCCAATTTTGAAAAGATTGTGATTCACCATTACCAGGGTCTTGTGTTGTGTAACTGTAATCTGTTCTGAATGTAAATTTCTGCAAAATGTAGGCATCAAAATCAACTGAAGGCGACTTTGTAATGAAGGTCGTTTTTCGATCTCCTTGGTTGTTGTCGGTAACAGCATATCGATACCTTAGACTAATGTTCGGAGCTACCTTAAAGTTGGTACGAATTTCAGGCGTATAAGTTTGCGTTAACCCTTCATTTAAAGATTGTTCACCCTGAACAAACTGATTAATTTTACTGTAGTTTACACTTGTGTTTATGGTAGCTCTGATTTTCCCGAAAGTTCTTTGAACCCGTCCAAATAAACTTATATTTTCATCTGCAAAACTGGAGTTGAAGAATGTGCTTGTGCGAATTACATTTTCAAAATTTGTAAGTCCACGAATCTGATCTATATTATTTGAATAGGCAGCTCGAACAAAAACATTGGTGTAATTGAATAGATTAAAACTGCTATAACGTAGGCTGATGTTATTAGACAAGGCGTTCTGCAAATCAGGTGCTCCATATTGCAGGCTGTTATAATTATTTAAAACCAATCCCTGAGCCAGACGTGTTACATCTGTAAATTGATTACGCATCTTATAGTTTAAGGTCAAGCTTTCTCCTTTCTTAAGTTGAATCCGTGTTTCGAAATCAGGTAATAATTTGAAGAAATTATCTTTGATGGTTTCACCAAACTGAATGTTTCTATTTCCATAGGCATGAATCGAGAACCCTGGCGTGAACGTAAATTTGCCCGTCCTGAATCTATAATGAAAACCTAAATAGAAATCTGTAAAATTATATTCTACATCATTTACTGCTCTTCCTTGATTGAAAGTAGGGGTTAGGTTGAATCTAGAATTGTCATCTAAAAATTGAAAAATTGAAGAATTAAACGCTTGATGACTTAAAATTGTTCCAAGGGTAATGTTGATGTTACTTTTCGAATTTATAATGTGATAGTAATCTAATTTAGCATCCAATTGATTGGATTTGATACGTCTGTTTTGACCAATGTTATATTCAGAAAAAGAACTGTTTAGACCCAATGCATTTGCTGTAGTTCCATAAGAACCATTGGGAATGTTATCTAATATGGCGTTATAAATCGGATCTTCGTCTTTAAGTACATGCTGCGATTCGAAAGCAAATATATTATTCTCGTCAAGGGTAAAGTAATATTTCAAACTTTGATTAATGTAGTATGGTGTTACTTCATCTGTTTGATTTGTATTTCCAATTACAGAAGAAATAATATTTTGGCGCTGTTTGTCGTCCGACATGCGTGCTAGAATATCATAATCTACTTGGTTGCTAAAATTAGGCTTGTACGATGCACTAAATTTCAATACACCTTGATTAGACCGCTCGTTACTATCTTGTTCAGTAGTTTCATCAGGAATAGCTAAAAGGGGATTTGTATATTGAACAAAGTTTACTTCTCTCGATAAAATCTTGCTGCTGTTGAAAATTAAAAACCCACTTAAATCCAATGCTTTATTGGGTGAATAACTGAAGTTAGCTGAAGCCAGTTTATTTTCAATCTTGATTGCATTGTTTTGATTGGTTAAAAAGTTCAAGCTGTTGTCTCCAAGATTTATACTGGTTCCACTAGATCTGCTGGGGGCGTTAAAACCTCCTCCGAAGCCCCTTATGTCTCTTCTTGAAAGAGCTACTTCTCCGATGTTGTTGATGTCTCCTATAAAGTTAATGCTGTATTTTGGACTGTAATAAAATAACTTAGGTTGTGCTAGATAGAGCGATTCATCGGGTGCTTTTCCAGCTCCACCAGTGACATTACCAAACCAAAAGCTCTCTTTTCCTTCTTTTAACTTAATGTTTATCGCAACATTGTCTTGGTTGTTACGAACAGAGCTCAGCTGTCCAACTTCTCCATAATTTCTAAGCACTTGAATTTTATCTACCGATGATGAGGGAATATTTTGTGTTGCTATTTTGGTGTCTCCATCAAAAAAGTCTTTGCCATTTACCATTAATTTATTCACAACTTTCCCTTCTACCTCAATTTGACCACTTTCATTAATCTCAACTCCGGGTAACTTATCGATGATGTCTTCTAGTTTTCTTTCGGAACCATTTGTATAGGCATCGGCATTGTAGACTAAGGTGTCTCCTTTTACCGCTACGGGCATTTCGTATATAAGTTCTACTTCGTCAAGCGAAAATGCTGACCTCAGGATATAATCTTTTGAAATTGAATTTTCTAGGGTACTGATGCTGTCGTTTATTGTATTCAGTCCGATGTAGCTTATTTGAATGTTGTAGCTCCTATTTTTCTTTAGTTCTAAAGAATATTGCCCTAGATTATCAGTAATTACATACGATTCAAAACCCTTTGTTTTCTTGTTTATGGCAACTAGACTAGCTAGTTCCAGCGGGTTATTTAGGGTATCTCTAACAACACCTTCTAATTTAATTTGGCCAAGGACAATTAATGGGAGTAAAAATAAAATTAAGAGACTTAACTTTTTCATTTGTATAAAAGGTTAAAATTATTAAAGTGAAAAAACTTAGTTTCTTAGGCGCTGTGATCCCCTTCTACCCCGGTTATTTCTCATCTCTGTCATCTTACCTTTGATGGTTTCTTGATAGCCGTTTTTAGAAATTTCTTTTCCTTTTTCAGGTTTTTTAATATCAACTTTCTCTGATGGATTTAAGACAATTTTAGAACATAACATGGTTGTGTTTCCTGCACTAACTTCTAATATAAGTCCCGGAAGTCCCCAGTATTCTGCTGGACCATGTCTCAGAGGAATTTGTAGTGTAAACCATGCTTCAATTTGAGTCATCGCCACAGAACCGTCATCGGTTTGTGATGAAATGTCTGCCCAGGAAAAGCTGTACCAGCTGAGGTCAGATGATGGTATAGATGCAGTAGCCTTAAAGCAAATATATTGGCCTATGAGTTTAGACTCTGAGCCCATTTTCCAATCAATTTCTTGTAATTTGTCTTTTACCAAGAATTTTTTACCGTAAAATTCTTGTTCCTGTACAAGTCTATTTTCTTTAATGTTTTTGTATTGAGGACCTCTCGAAAAATTACTTCCCCAAGAATCTGTTGCTCCAGAATAAGCATCTACAGTTTCTTCTTCTTTAAAGTAAGATTCTTCTTTAGTAAAACTCAGAACAAATGTTTTTTCCAGTCTGTTTTTCAAACGACTCTTCATTTGCTTTTTTTGAGCTTCACTCATTCGTGCTCCCCAATTACCCAAATCCATTTTTGACTGAGAAAAATAATATGCCTTACCTTGAAATTCTTGAGCATCAGCAGTTTCATTTGGATTATTAAAAGAGATTAGTAGAAGTGAAACAAGTATAGTGATATATGATTTCATGTTTACTTTAGTTTTAATAAATATAGTTTTGTTTAACGAATATACGCAAATACCAAACATTAGTGCTTTTTCTAGGATATTCCTTAATTAAGTTCTTAAATCCTGCTTCTTGCGTTTTAGGATTTTGTAAGGCATGTACTAAAATAGTTTGCTTCTCCAAGTAAAAGTGTTTACAGCTAGGACTCTAAATTTATGAAATAGTTTAATTGAATTACGATTTAGTTATTAGGACAAGTACCCCATATTGGAAGGTTGGCTTCTGTAAGTGCAGAATTTTCAGAAAAAGTTTCATTTTCAGAAGTTACGTTAGAAACACACCATCCAGACAAATTTTGATTGAAAGCAGTTGCATTTAAAAACATCCATCCCATATCGGTGACATTTGCAGTGTTCCATGATCCAATGTTTTGATTAAACTCTTCAGCTCCATAAAACATCAAAGACATATCGGTAACATCAGAAACATTCCAGCTGCTAATATCTTGATTAAATACCAAGGCATACCAGAACAAACCTGAAGTGCTTGTTACGCCCAAAGTATCCCAGCTTCCTATATCCTGGTTAAAGGATTCTGCCCGATAAAATATTCGTGTCAAATTAGTTACACTTGTGATATCCCATCCTCCGATCTCTTGATTAAAAAGGACTGCTCCGTTAAACATCGAGCTAATATTAATTATATTAGAGGTATCCCATGCTGTAATATCTTGATCAAAAGCTATAGCATTTGAAAACATTGCTTGTGTGTCGGTAACATTAGAAGTGTCCCAATTTCCAATTGCTTGATTGAATACAGTCGCGTTTGAAAACATGGACTGCATATTGGTGACAGCTGAGGTGTCCCAATGAGAAATATCTTGATTAAAAGTACCTGCTCCTTCAAATAATGCGCTCATATTAGTTACGCCCGAAGTGCATACGCCGGATACATCTTCATTGTTTGTTATTCTAACACGAAGCTGATCTTCACTTACAACTGTAATAACAGTCCCATTAATTTCACCAACATCGCCCGCAGTAGCCCATGTATTTGCCACAATAGTAACTCCATTGGCATCTAGGTTAACTGGATTTAACATTACTCCATTTTGGTCAACAGGAGCACCTTGTCTAGTCGTATTGTCTTGATCATAAACATCATTTACGCCATCGCCGTCCGTATCTATCTCAAAAGAAGCACACCCTTGGTCATTAACACTCTCGCCTTCCGGTGTTAATCTACATTGATCTAAAGCATTAATTACACCATCCATATCGTCGTCTGAAGCAACAAAATTTGCAACAATTGTTTTGTTGCTATTCATCAGGATGGTCAACGGATTATCAGTGCCTGAAGCATCACCAGTCCATCCCGAAAAATCAAAATCTTTATTTGCTGTTGCAGTGATAACTTCTTCTGTATCTTCATTATATAACCCTCCAGCCTCGTCAACAATTCCACCAGAAGATACTGTTACGATTAAGGTATAAGTGACTCTTGGAGCTGCGCTTTCTTCAGTACTGCCTTTAGAGCACGAATTTAATAGTAAAAGCATGCTGGAAAAAGTAGTTAATAACAGTGCTTTTTTTGAAATATTGAACATGTGAAATTTATTATTTTCTTAAAATATAGTTTAACTAAAATTATAGGTTGCTTTCAAAGAATTATAAAAAACTCAGAAACAACTTAAGTCATGGAATAGAATGTGTCTTGGTTTAAAAGAAAATGCTACTTAAATTAACTGCAATTAATGTTAAGTTAGCTCTGTCTTTATCTTTTATTTAGAAACCAACCTTGAATTCCGATTCCATCAAAAATAATTTTAAATAATATAGTCTTTTTTTTTCAATAACAATAACACATTAATATTTAGTGTACATTTAATTAAGTTAAATTAAATTTTCAGGTACCACTACAAAAGTAAGCCGTTTAATTAACGGTTTAACTTTTTTAACTTAGATATGTTTTATTGTTAAGATATCTTAAGCATCTTAAATTCTTGATTAGCGTCTAACTCATTTAAGTAGAAAGGTTATTAGTTTACTATCAGTTTTATAAAAAATATATGCTGCTTTTGGTTGAATTTTATACTTAACATTACTATCGTATTGAGTTAAATAAAAAAAACCCTCGAAGATGAGGGTTTTTTGTTGAATGCATAAATCCTGTTTCACTTTTAAAATAGTGAACCTAGGAAGAGTACTAAAATTAGAATGTATATGACTATTATGATTCCAAAGAAAATCAGAATAGCCTTAGCCCAATTTTTTTTACTTAAGTTTGTGTCTGAGCCAAACGCCCATACAAATAACATAATAATTCCAATTAAAGGTATTGAGGCAATTAACATAGTGATTACCCAATCACCAACTGACATTTGTTTGTTTTCATTCATTTAATAAAGTTTTAGATGTTAATACTTTAACTAAATTAAAAACATATTCTTGATTTATTATCAAATAATAGTTGGATTACATTGCAAGTATTATTTGAATTTGCTATTTATAATGTTTTTTTTGAAAAATATTAAACAAATTTAGTTAAACTTAAACTATCTGAATTGATGGAAGATGATTAACCCTTAATAGCTTTATCCAGTTTATCATCTGACAAAAGTTTTAAAAAAAAAGAAATAATAAAAATATTATTCCTTTTTTTGATATGGGAATTATTTTATTAGTTTTTATCTGACTAAAAAGAATAGAAGCTTGAATTAGGCTGTGCGACTTTAAGTCCTTTTTCTCCACCTCTCATTAAAGGAATCATCTTTGAAATCATATCATCTTCCGTTTGCCTCCAATTTAGATAAACTGCGTACTTTTCGTAGCTCTCCCAGTTTCCGATTAAATAAAATGTGTTAGTTTCGTCGTTAAAGACCATTTCATAGCCATAACATCCATCATATGCTGCCGTAGTTGGAAGGCCTTGTTCACTATTCAACAAATCTAACATCTCTTGTTTTTTTCCTTTTTTGACTTCAACCTCAATGATTACTAAATTTTTAGAGTATACCGCGTCAACCATTCCTCCAAAATCAAAGAAATCTCCCTGGGCGATAATCTTTCCTTCGACATCAAAATTCATATACCAGTACCCTTTAAGATTTAGTTCTTTTCCGGTAGATACATTTGTTCCTGTCCAAGTTCCGTAAGTTCTAACACTCCCGTCTAGCGAACCATCTTCACTAGTTCCAGGAAGCCAATTTTCAGCAGTATATTTAATATCATCAAACGCAGCATGATAACCCTTGAGCATGGCTACATATTGGTCATAACCAGCAGGTTCAGAACCATACATAGAAGTGTTAGACTCAACGTCTTTGCTCACTAAAGCTAATTGCGCCTCTATATCTTCTTCTCCGTGTAGCTCAAAAAGTTTTTGTGCTGTTGCTAAATTTTTTGTGTAATTAGGGTTTGTATTACAACTGCTAAAAAGTATAGCAATTGAAAATAATGTTATTAGTTTTTTCATTTTATAAGTTGTTTGGTTTTTAATTAAGTAAATATAATAAATCTTTCCTAATTGTAAAACACAACTAATTTAAGTTCCAATTCTGTTTAATCTGAGTATGCTGAATAAAAAAACCTCTCTTTTCTGAAAGGGTTGGCAGTAGATAACTCTATTAAAGTATCGAACATAAGTTTTACACCAAGATATTTTTTAGAAATAATTTCAATAAATGACCATATTAAAAGACAAGGATTTACATCCATTAGTGTGACCTTTATTATTTATCTCAATCCATTAATATCATATCTGGATACAAAATTCCAAACCAATTCAGATACGTCCTTACCTTGATAAGTGGCGCTAAACCAAACATGATCTCCTCCTATAAATTTATAATGCTCAACAGCAACTGAGCTATCTTCATGGTCATAGACATAATGTTCAATTGACATTCCTCCACTATTGTCATTACTTACAGTTGGAGTTATAATAGTATTGTTAAAATTAATCCAATAGTCTAACGTGCTTTGGGCAGAGTTCCAGTCACTATTCCCATTATAGGGAAGAACTCCATCAGAAGTTCCATGAAGATGTATTACTGGCATAGGATGACTGGTAGATCCTGTACAATCTAACATTGCACCAGACACAGATGCGACTGCAGCAACTAAATCACTTTTATAATTCGCAAGTCCATATGCCATCATACCACCATTAGAGTATCCCCTGCAGCATAAATTCTCTCCATATCTACATTATACTGAGATGAGATCTCAATTATCATGGATTCGACAAATCCAAAATCATCAGCATCACTTTTATTGTCTCCTCCTAATGGACAAGCGTTCCAATGAGATAAACCATCCAAACAACTACCTTGAGGGTAGATTAAAATAAAAGTGGCCGCGTCTGCCAATGAGCGCATATCTGCCTCTTGCATATAATCATATGCACTGCCACCAAACCCATGAAAATTTAGCATTAGTGGAACAGAAGATGTTCCATCATATGAATTAGGTATGTATAAAACATATTCTCTATTAACACCATCGTGAACTATGGACTGTGCATTATTATTTGAGTAACATTCCTCTGGATTTTTATTATCATCTTCTTTACAACTACCAAGAATTGTTAGCAAGATAGTAAATAGTAAAATTGATTTTTTCATCAGATTTTATTTTGTATTTTCTTTAAAACGACTCCTTCTTTTTCTTATTGTGAATAAATACAAAAACGATTACACTTAATAAAAGTATAACCGTTTTATTGTTTTAGTAGATAACTCTATTGAAATATCGAACATAAGTTTTAACCAAAGAGATTTTGAGTTAACAAACTATTTAATAAAAAAACTTGTCTCTAAAGATTATTTATAATCTCAGGATTTATTTTTTGTAAATCTTCAACAAATTTAGTTTTGTGTTTTGGAGAGATTATTAATTCTTCAAACTTACCATATCTGATTTCTATTCTGTCAAATGAAGCAGCAGGAGAGGAAATGATATTTGATGATTTAGAAACTTTTTTCATCTCCCCAATATTTACAGGGCGATATTTAATAAATCCACATTTTATATAAAGTTTTTCATTCTGAATCTTGTAAGTGGTATTGAAAAACATATGTAATATTAATCCAAATAAAATGATCAGAGCTAAAGTCATTAAGAACATATTAGTGTTAAAATCATCGTTAATATAGTTAGGAATTAATGGCCCAAAAAAAACTATAAATACAACGCTTAATAATGTATATGATACTTTAGAATAATAAATCATTCAATTAAAAATTAGATGTAAATATAAAAAAACGGCTACACTTTACAAAAGTATAACCGTTTTATTGTTTTAGTAGACAACTCTATTGAAATATCGAACGTTTATATATCTCGCAGAGAGTTTGTAAATACTATAGAAAGTATAAAATTTCTTGATGAAGCTTAACTAATTGTTCATAAAACTACATTATGCTATTCACATTTTAATAAAACTGGAACCGTTCCATTCCCGTCTAAAAATTTAAGGAAATCCTAACAACAACATCTTCTCAGGAAGACCTCAGCCTTTAAATCAAGACTATTTTAAGACGGTTTAGAGTCGTTTTAAGAGGTAATTTAACCTACTTAAGTAACAACAAGCATTACTCAATTTGCGTTTCTCTTGTTGAGTGTATTGAAGGCGGTTCTAATTGATAGGAGCTGGTATAATAAAAGAAAGAAATCATGGTTAACGCTTAATAG
>Ga0307986_10000534_pt1 | contig 28332 bp, 28 predicted proteins | sample EllFjometageno82_FD_203170 | JGI IMG/M metagenome (GOLD analysis project Ga0307986, IMG submission 203170) | Marine microbial communities from Ellis Fjord, Antarctic Ocean - #82 | ecosystem: Environmental > Aquatic > Marine > Unclassified | place: Southern Ocean | collected 2014-10-09 | reverse complement strand
TTGGAACTATCATGAAAGCTTCTAAAAAAGCTCAAGAATTTGCAATGTGGGCTTCTGAAAAACAAAGAGAAGAGTGTCCATTAAGTGACTTATGGATTTCAGTTAAGTGTGGTGAATCAGATACAACATCAGGCCTTGCAGCTAATCCAACAGTTGGAAACTTAATGGATAAATTAGAACCATTAGGAGTTCATTTGTGTTTTGGTGAAACATCAGAATTAACTGGTGCTGAAAAAGTTTGTGCAACACGTGGTGCAACACCTGAAGCTTCAGAAAAATTCATGAAAACTTGGAGTGATTATAACGATTTCATTCTAAAAGAAGCAACTGATGATCTTTCTGATAGTCAACCAACGGCTGGCAATATTGCTGGTGGGTTAACAACTATTGAAGAAAAAGCATTTGGAAACTTCCAAAAAATTGGATCATGTAAATTTATTGATGTATTAGGACCAGGAGAAGAGCCAACTAAAGGAAAAGGTTTGTACTTTATGGATACTTCATCTGCAGCAGCTGAGTGTATTACACTTCAAGCAGCAGCTGGTTTTAATATCCACTTATTCCCAACAGGCCAAGGTAATATTGTAGGTAACCCTATTGAACCAGTTGTAAAATTAACTGCCAACCCACTAACTGTAAAAGGTATGGGTGAACATATTGATTGTGATGTATCAAAAATATTATCACGTGAGATGACTATGTCTCAAGCAGGTGATGAGTTAATCAAATCTATGATTAGGGTAGCTAACGGTAGACTAACTTGTGCAGAAAGTTTAGGACACAAAGAGTTTGTAATGACGAAGCTCTATAGAAGTGCTTAGTACTAAAGGCCTTTTACTTTTTATACATGAAATTTCAAAAAATTATTAATATTTTTCCTGGAGTAATACTTGCTTTAGTATTCTGTTTATTTTCACAAGGGATAAATAATCTAATTGGTATCGAGTTATTTGGAACTTCTAAAAGTCCAATCTCAACAGTGATGATTGCAATATTGCTTGGAATTATTATGGGAAATGCATTTACACCAAGACCAGGAATGATGGTTGGTTTAGATTTCACTCAAAAATATATTTTAAAATTAGGAATAATTTTTTTAGGAATAAGGTTAAGTTTTGGAGAGTTTCTTAAATTTGGAACAGTTGCCATTCCTTTAATTATTGTATGCATATTAAGTGTCCTTGTTCTTATTAAATTATTAATCAAAAAGGTGCCAATCTCATCAAAAATGTCTTATCTTATAGCTATAGGCACAAGTGTTTGTGGTGCAACTGCGATAGTTGCAATAGCACCTATTATAGAAGCAAAAAAAACTGAAGTGGCGTATGCAATAGCAAATATTACCTTGTTTGGTGTTTTGGCCATGCTTATTTATCCTTATTTTGCAGAATGGTATTTTTATGGTGAACCAATAATGGCAGGTTTATTTTTAGGTACCGCTATTCATGAAACTTCTCAAGTCGCTGCTGCAGGATTAATTTATGATCAGCAATTTAATAGTCCTGAAACATTAAATGTAGCTACAGTTACAAAATTGATCAGAAATACATTTTTAGTAATCATGGTACCGTTATTTGGCTTTTTATATAATAGAGGTAAGGTTAAAGATAAAAACTATTCTATATTTAGTATTTTTCCTTATTTTGTACTTGGTTTTATTGGAATGATCATTGCGAGAAATATTGGAGATCAAATATTTACAGTAGAAAATGGTAATTTTGAATTTTGGATAACTTTAATTAGTTATATTAAAAGTCTAGCTACAGTTTTCCTTACCATGGCTATGGCAGCTGTTGGTATATCTATTAATTTGAATGAATTAAAATCTATGGGGTATAAACCATTTCTTGTAGGGTTAATTGCTGCTGTAACAGTAGGTATTGTTAGTATTGTAAGCCTTGAAACTTTTCTTAAAGTTCTTTTATAAACTATTTAACTATTAATGCGTATTTTTTTCTTAAGTTTGAAAAAAACTTTCTGATAAATGCGGCTGCAACTCCAAGAATAATTGCAAATAAAATTGAGAATACGCTATAGAAAATTGGCATATCGATAGATAGTTTTTTGATGAACATTGATAGTGGATTTAATTCATTAACATTAATATTGTTTACGTTATTTATTGCATGCTCTGCAAAAAAAGTATCATAAGCAATAGCTATACCAACTAACAATAATAAAACTGCAAGAAGAGTTTTTAAACCAGTACTATCAACAGACTCCCCTATTTTTTGACCAACCTGGACACCAATAATAGAACCAGTAACTAGCATAAAAACTAAAATTAAATCAATAGATCCATAATTAAATGCATGAAGAAATGTAACAATTACACTTACAAAAATAGTTACAAATAGAGACGTTCCAGGAATTAATCTTGTGGGCATTCCAATTATATAAATCATTGCAGGGACTAAAATAAATGCCCCACCTATTCCCATTATTGCTGCAATAAAACCAACTATTAAACCAATAATAATTGGCGTAAAAGCACTTTCATATAGTTTTGATTTTGGAAAACGCATTCTAAATGGAAGTCCATGTATCCAATAATGAACGTGTAATTTTTTCTTAGTTATAATTTTTTTTCTAGCTCTATCTATTTCACCCAAACCCTCCACTAACATTGCAGTTCCAATGATTGCCAAAATATACATATAAGCCAATGAAATAACGATATCAATTTTTCCAATTCCTTTAAAATAAGTAAATGTCCAAATTCCAAACAATGTTCCAATTGTACCACCTACAACAATCATCAGGCCCATTTTATAATCAAGTGTATTTTTTAAATAATGTGTAGTTGAGCCAGAAACTGATGTTGCCAAAATATTATTTGCTTCATTTGCTACAGCAAAAGTTGGTGGAACGCCCAAAAAAATTAAAAAAGGTGTCATCAAAAATCCACCACCTACACCAAAAAGTCCAGAAAGAACTCCAACTATTCCACTTAAACCAAAAATGGCTAATATATTTACTGAAACATTTGCAATTGGTAAAAAGATATCCATAAAAAATTAATTTCTATCTTATATAAATAAAGATAAAGAACTCAAGTTTTTTTCTTACAGATAGCTAATGGCACATAGATCAGGCTTTTAAAGCTTTTTTAAGATATTCTTTATCAAGATTACAGTCTCTATAGCCACGTTTAACAATGTTCAGGTACCGTTCCGTTGGAAATCTAAATAAAGTTTTTTGTGTCATTGTGTAAGTCATAACTTTTTTTCCATAATACGTAAAATAATACTTTCTATACAACTTTGGATAATCTTCATAAACATCTAGTTTTTTTTCATCACTTTTTGAAATTTTAAATATAGCACCCGGTACAATCGAATTTTTTCTTGGTTCAATATCAGCAGCTCTATATTTGCTTCTAAAAGTTAATATAAAATCTTTTAAATTAATTTTTTTGATGAAAATGCTGTCTTTACACCTTCTTTTCATTTGAAAATGATGAAGGTTACTACCATAAGCAAAATAAAGCATATAGTTACCTATCCACTATTTCAATTTTTTTTTTATTAATAAAATTAAATATCTCTTGGCTACATTTATCAATTTTGGATTGATCTTCCGAACGTAATACAATTGAGACACCTAATTTACCTGCTTGAAAAAATGGATAACTACCTATTTCTAAATCTTTGTTATCATTTTGAACATCTGTTAATGACTTTGCAATTTCACTTTCTACAGTTCTTAAACTTATAGTGTGACTCAAGATTGGTTTGCCACCCACAATTCTATTTTGCAAACCACCCAGCATTGATTTTAAAATTGAAGGAACTCCCGGTAAACAAAAAACATTTTCAACATTAAACCCTGGCGCACCACTTGTTGGATTTAAAATTAGATTAGCATTCCTTGGCATCCACACCATTTTCTGTCGACCCTCATTAAATTCACCTATTTTATAATAACCCTCTAATATTTTAAATGCTTCTTTGTGAATTTCATATTCAAGATTAAATGCTTTTGATATTGATTGAGCAGTAATATCATCATGTGTGGGACCAATACCACCAGTTGTAAAAACATAATCGTTATTTTTCCTTAATTGATTAACAGTATCAACAATTATATCTTCAACATCGAGTATAATCCTTACTTCATTAACTTTAACACCAATTGAGTTTAACCAAAGAGCTATTGTGCTAGTGTTTGTATCTTGTGTTCTTCCTGAAAGAATTTCATTTCCAATAATTAGTATTGCGGCATTAACTTTTGTGTTTTTTGTCATATTTGAATATACAATTTAAATATGAAATTTACCAAAACTTTAATTAAAGGCAAACTTATCAAAAGATATAAAAGGTTTTTTGCTGATATTAAGTTAGATAAAGAAATTGTAACTGCCCATTGCCCAAATACTGGGTCAATGATGGGTTTGCTAGATCAGGGAAATGAAGTTTTTATTTCTAAAAATGATGACCCTAAAAGAAAACTTAAATACACATTGGAAATCATCAAGGTTAATAAAAATTTAGTGGGTGTTAATACTCATTTTGCAAACAAAATTGCCTACCATGGTCTATCTAATAACCTTGTTAAAGAGGTTTCTAATAATGACAGTATAAAACCTGAGGTTTTTTTTGACAAAGAAACAAGGTTTGATTTTTTGCTTGAAAAAAACAATCAAAAAATATTTGTTGAAGTTAAAAATGTTACATTATTTAGAGATGAAAAAATTGCAGAATTTCCAGATTCTGTTACCTCTAGAGGATCTAAACATTTAAAAACCCTTATAGAGGCTATTAAAAAAGGTTATAAGTCATATTTATTATTTTTGGTTCAAATAGAGGGTGTAGAAAGCTTTAAAATAGCAAAAGATATTGATAAAGAATATTATGAAAATTATTTATTTGCAAAAAAAGCTGGAGTCATTTTTTTAGCTTATCGCTGCAAAATAGATTTAAAAGAAATTAAAATAGAAAAAAAAATTAAAATTATTAGTGCCTAATTATTCAGAAAAATTTGAAAAAATGAGAGTAGCAGGAAAATTGGCTGCTGAAACTCTTGATATGCTTACAGAAAATATTAAACCAGGGGTGACTACAGAATTTATAGATAAATTAGGTTATGAATTTATAAGAGATAATGGTGCCTACTCAGCTCCATTATTTTACAGGGGTTTTAAAAAATCATTATGCACATCTTTAAATCATGTTGTCTGCCACGGTATACCTTCTGACAGAGTTTTAAATGAAGGAGATGCTATTAACGTTGATGTTACTGCAATAATTAATGAACATTACGGTGATACCAGTAGAATGTTTTGTGTTGGTAAAACGCCAGTTAAAGTTAATAATCTAATTGATGCTACTTATGAATCTATGATGAGAGCTATAAGATTATTAAAACCAGGATTAAGACTTGGAGATATTGGACATGAAATACAATCATTTGTAGAAAAAAAAGGCTACTCTGTTGTAAGAGATTTTTGTGGCCACGGTATAAGCACTATATTCCATGAACCTCCAAATGTTTTACATTATGGCAGAAAAAATACTGGTATGGAGCTTAGACCTGGTATGACTTTTACAATTGAACCCATGATAAACGTGGGTGAATGGGATGTTAAAATGCTTAAAGATGGGTGGACAGCTGTTACAAAAGATAAATCTTTATCGGCACAATTTGAGCATACTCTGGGTATTACTGAAAATGGTTATGAAATCTTTACAGAATCTGTTAAAGGTTATTCTAAGCCCCCTTACTTATAATTAATGATTGATAGATATTCTAGAAAACAACTTACTGACATATGGTCAGAAGAAAATAAATACCAAATTTGGCTTGATGTAGAAGTTGCAGCTGCTGAAGCAATGGAAAAAATAGGTCAAATTCCTAAAGGTGTGGCTTCTGTTGTTAGAAAAAAAGCTAAGATTGATGTTAAAAGAATTCACCAAATTGAGTCTAAAGTTAAACATGATGTGATAGCATTTTTAACTTCTGTTACAGAAAAAGCTGGAATTAAAGCAAGGTACCTTCATCAAGGAATGACGTCTTCAGATATTCTAGACACAAGTTTAAATATTCAATTAGTTCAATCTGGTAAAATTCTTTTAAATGATATTGATCAAATTTTAAAAGTTTTAAAAAAACAGGCTAAAAAATATAAGTACACTCCATGCATGGGGAGAAGTCACGGTATACACGCAGAACCAATCACTTTTGGTTTAAAGCTAGCCTCGTTCTATGAGGAGTTTAAAAGGAATAGAAAAAGACTAGTAGCTGCAATTGATGAAATTTCAACGTGTGCAATTTCAGGTGCTGTTGGTACATTTGCAAACATAAGCCCAAGTGTTGAAAAACATGTGGCTAAAAAACTCGGTTTAAAGATAGAACCAATCTCAACCCAAGTAATACCAAGAGATAGACATGCATTTTATTTTTCAGTTCTCGGAATTATTGCGGGCTCCGTTGAAAGAGTTGCAGTAGAGATTAGACACTTACAAAGAACAGAGGTCTATGAACTGCAAGAATTTTTTTCAAAAGACCAAAAAGGGTCTTCAGCAATGCCTCACAAAAAAAACCCAATCTTAAGTGAAAATCTAACTGGCCTTGCAAGAATGGTTAGAAGTGCTGTCGTTCCTGCACTTGAAAATATTGCCTTATGGCATGAAAGAGATATTTCTCATTCTAGCGTTGAAAGAAATATTGGACCTGATGCAAACATAACTTTAGATTTTGCTTTAGTCAGACTTGGAAATATTTTAGATAAAATGATTGTATATCCAAAAAAAATGATTGAAAATTTAAACTTAACAAAGGGTCTAATATTTTCTCAAGAAGTTATGCTTGAATTAACAAAATCAGGCCTGAGTAGAGAACAGTCTTATAAAATGGTTCAAAGTTGTGCAAAGAAATGTTTTGCTGAAAATTTAAATTTATTTGATGTAATAAATGCAGATAAATTTATTATGACTAAAATTTCTCCTAAAAAACTAAAAGCAATATTTAATTATTCGTCACATTTTAAGAATGTAGATTTAATCTTTAGAAGAGTTTTTAAATAATGAAAAAAGGTAAAAAATTATATGAAGGTAAAGCAAAAATTATCTATGCTACTGATGACAAAAATCTAGTTATTCAATATTTTAAGGATGATGCAACTGCTTTCAATAATTTAAAAAAATCTAAAATCGAAGGTAAGGGAGTTTTAAATAACAGAATATCCGAACATATACTTACAAACTTAGGACAAATTGGAATAAAAAACCATTTAGTAAAAAGATTAAATATGCGGGAACAAATTATTAAATTAGTTGAAATTATTCCTATTGAATTTATTGTAAGAAATGTTGCGACAGGGTCTATAACCAAAAGACTTGGGATTGAAGATGGCACAGTATTAAAAGGGCCCCTCTTAGAATATTGTTTAAAAGATGATAAATTAGGAGATCCCTTAATTGCAGAAGAACACATATTAACTTTTGATTGGGCCTCAAAGCATGAATTAGAAAAAGTTAAAAAAATGATTTTAAGAATTAATGATTTTATGATTGGGATGTTTAGAGGTGTTGGAATTAAATTGATAGATTTCAAACTAGAGTTTGGGAGAATTAAGATAAATGGAAAATCAGAGGTTATTTTAGCTGATGAAATAAGTCCCGATACTTGTAGATTATGGGACTCAATTACTGATAAAAAGCTAGATAAAGATAGGTTTAGAAAAGACTTAGGAGATTTAATACCAGCTTACACAGAAGTTGCAAAAAGACTGGGAATTCTACATGAGCAATCTAACGTAAGTGCGGTCAATGTTACAAAACTAAGATCTGTTAAAAAAAGAAAGTAAATATGAAAGTATCGGTAATAATTACACTTAAACAAGATGTGTTAGACCCACAAGGTAAAGTTATTCATCAAACCTTAGATGGTATGGGGTTTGAAGGTATCAATGAAGTAAGGCAAGGTAAATACTTTGAAATTGATACAGGAGAAGTTAATAAAAAAAAAGCTGAAGAAAAAGTGGAATTAATGTGTAATAAGCTTTTAGCTAATTTAGTAATAGAAAATTATAAGATTATTGAGTCACAATAATAAATAATGAATTCATCTGTAATAACTTTCCCTGGATCTAATTGTGATAGAGACATGGATGTTGCATTAAAAAAATTTGGTTTTAAAAATAAAATGGTCTGGCATGATGATCTTGAGCTGCCAAAAAGTGATTTAGTCGTTTTGCCAGGTGGTTTTTCTTATGGGGATTATCTTAGATGCGGAAGTATGGCATCAAAATCTAAGATCATGAAATCTGTTCATAACTTTGCAAAAGGTGGTGGTAAAGTTATGGGTATCTGTAATGGTTTTCAAATTTTAGTAGAAGCGGGTTTGCTTCCTGGTGTATTACTTAGAAATAAATACTTAGAATTTATTTGTAAAAATATTTTTGTAAAAATTAACAATAAAGAAAGTTTATATTTCAGAGATATAAAAAAAAATACTTTACAATTTCATATCGCCCATAATGAGGGGAATTACTTTTGCTCTAAAGATCAGATTAAGGAAATTGATGACAATAATCAAATAGCTTTATTTTACTCAGATGAATTTGGTAATATTAATGAAGCAAATAACCCAAATGGTTCTATTAAGAACATTGCTGGTATTTTTAATAAAGAAAAAAATGTTTTAGGAATGATGCCTCATCCTGAGCGAATGATCGACCCCGCTCTATCTGGTGAGGATGGGTCAATATTTTTTGAAAACTTAATTAATAATTTAAAATAATGATTGTTAGCGAACAAATTGCAATTGAACATGGTTTAAAAGAAGACGAATATAAGAAAATATGTGATTTATTAAAAAGAGTTCCAAATATAACCGAGCTTGGAATTTTTTCTGCAATGTGGAATGAGCATTGTTCTTACAAATCATCAAGATTTTATCTTAAAAATTTACCTACAAAAGGTAAGAATGTAATTCAAGGTCCAGGTGAAAATGCAGGTGTTATTGATATTGGTGATGACGATGCAATAGTTTTTAAAATAGAGAGTCATAATCATCCATCATTTATTGAACCTTATCAGGGTGCTGCAACTGGTGTAGGTGGAATTATGAGAGATATTTTTACAATGGGCGCAAGACCTATTGCAAACCTTAACTCAATTCACTTTGGCTCTCCTCAAAATAAAAAGACTAAAAATTTGCTTCGTGGGGTTGTGCATGGAATTGGGGGTTATGGTAATTGTATGGGCGTTCCAACTATTGCTGGTCAAACTAGTTTTGACGAGTCTTATAATGGAAATATTTTAGTCAACGCCATGACGTTAGGCCTGGTTAAAAAAGATAAAATCTTTTATTCAAAAGCTGCTGGCTTAGGAAAACCTGTTATTTATGTTGGTTCTAAAACAGGTAGAGATGGTATACATGGTGCTAGCATGGCCTCTGCCTCTTTTGATGATAAAATTGAAGAAAAAAAACCAACTGTTCAGGTAGGAGACCCTTTTACCGAAAAACTTTTATTAGAGGCTTGTTTAGAATTAATGGCTGGAGATTCAATAATAGCGATTCAAGATATGGGAGCTGCCGGCCTAACCTCTTCTAGTATTGAAATGGCTTCTAAAGGAAATCTTGGTATAGAAATTAATTTAAATATGGTTCCTTGTAGAGAGTCAAAAATGACACCATATGAGATTATGCTATCTGAAAGCCAAGAAAGAATGCTTATAGTTTTAGAGAGTGGGAAAGAAGATTTGGCAAAAAAAATATTTGATAAATGGAATTTAGATTTTGCAGTAATTGGCAAAACAACGAAGAGTAAAAAAATTGAACTTTATTTTGATGAAAAAAAAGTTACAGATATTCCAATTAATACATTGGTTGAAAATTCACCAATGTATAATCGAAAATGGAAAAAAGCTAAACTTCCAAAAAGAGTAAAGTTTGAAAAAGAACAATTTAAAAATTTAAAAATAATAAGTGTTTTAAGTAAAGTTTTATCTAACCCTAATGTGTGTAGTAAAGAGTGGATTTGGCAGCAATATGATCATACGGTTATGGGTGATACTATTCAAAAACCTGGAGGTGATGCTGGTGTTGTTAGAATACATGGCACCTCTAAAGCCGTGGCTGCTTCTGTAGATTCTTCAGCAGTATATTGCTGGTCTCATCCTTTAAGTGGTGGAAAACAAATTGTTTGTGAAAGCTGGAGAAATTTAATTTCTGTTGGTGCAAAACCAATTGCAATTACTAATTGTTTAAATTTTGGAAGTCCTGAAAATCAAGAAAATATGGGTGAGTTTGTGGAGTGCGTTCAAGGTTTAGGTGAAGCTAGTTTATATTTAGATTTCCCGGTAGTTTCTGGAAATGTATCATTTTACAACCAAACAAAAGATATTGGAATAAAACCTACACCGACTATTGGTGGCGTTGGACTTCTCACAAATTACAAAAATATGATTACGATGGATCTTAAAGAGACTGGAAATACTCTTTTAGTGATAGGAAAAACAGAAGGACACCTAGATCAGAGCTTATTTTCTAGGGATATTTTAAATGAAAAAAATGGTCCTCCACCAGAGATTAATTTATTTAATGAAAAAAATAATGGAGAAACGATTTTAAAACTTATTGATTTAAAGTTTATTAAAGCAGCTCATGATGTATCTTTAGGTGGTATTATTACCGCCTTATCTAAAATGTGTATTAAAGGCAAAAAAGGTGCAATCCTTAAAAAACCTAACTATTTAATTAATAAATTTGAATACTTATTTGGAGAGGATCAGGGGAGATACATAATTGAGATTGAAAAAAATAACCTTAAAAATGTGATTAAAATACTTTCAGAGAATACTGTTCATTTTGATGAACTTGGAACAGTAAATGATGATAATCTAATTATTGATGATAAGTCAAAAGTATCAATTGACGATTTAATTAAATCACATACAACTTGGTTAACTAACTACATGAGTAAATAAATGGCAATGGATTTAAAAGAAATTGAAGCGCTTATTAAAGAAGCTTTACCAGATGCAGTAATCGAAATCCAAGATTTGGCAGGTGATGGCAATCATTACTCTGCGACAGTGACTTCAAGTAGTTTTTCTGGAAAAAGTAAAATTGAACAACACAAAATCGTGTATAATTCCTTAAAAGGAAAAATGGGTAATGAACTGCACGCTTTAGCAATTAAAACAAAGGAGCAATAATGGACCAACAAACTAAAGATTTAATTAATAACGAAATTACAAATAATGAAGTTTGCTTATTTATGAAGGGAACTCCTGATGCTCCACAATGTGGGTTTTCTATGGCTGTTTCAAATATGCTGAAAATTTTAGAAGTTAATTATAAAGGAATCAATGTTCTTGAAGATCAATCTGTAAGAGAAGGTATAAAAGAATTCAGTGATTGGCCTACTATTCCACAAATTTATATTAAAGGTGAATTTGTAGGGGGTTGTGACATCGTTAAAGAAATGTATGAAAACGGTGAACTTAAAAAAATTCTTGAGAATAAAGGAATTAACTTTAAAAAATAAATAATTATCTAGAATAATATTCAATTACTAGATTGGGCTCCATAATAACTGGATAAGGAACTTCTTCAAACTTAGGTGTTCTTACAAATTTTACTTTTTTATTTTTTTCATCTAATTGAATATATTCAGGTGTTTCTCTTTCTTTGTTCGCTAAAGCTATATCAATAAATGCCAATTGTTTAGATTTGTCTCTAATTTCAATTGTATCTTCTTCACTTAACACATAGCTACCAATATTAACTTTTTTTCCGTTAACTCGTACGTGGCCATGATTAATAAGTTGTCTAGCTGAGAATACTGTTGTTGAAAATCTTGCTCTATAGACCACTGAATCTAATCTTCTTTCCAGTAAACCAATTAAATTTTCACCAGTGTCACCTTTTAACATCACTGCTTTTTTATAAATATTTCTGAATTGTCTTTCATTAATATTTCCATAATAACCTTTTAATTTCTGTTTAGCTTGCAACTGAATTCCGTAATCAGAGGGTTTTCCCTTTCTACCCTGACCATGCTGCCCTGGTCCATAATCTCTTTTATTGAAAGGACTCTTAGGTCTTCCCCATAGGTTAATTTTTAACCTTCTATCTATTTTGTGTTTAGAACTTATTCTTTTTGTCATTTGATAGATGGGGTTATAAACTTACTCATTATTTTGTCAATCAACCTTTTTTGCTTAAACTAGCAAATACACTTGATAAAATACGAATTTCCTTCTCAGATAGCTCCATTTTAGAAAAAATACTTCTTAAGTTTTCAAGCATAATAGGTCTCTTCTCCAATGGCTTAAAAAAGTTTTTATCTTCTAATTTATTTATACATAAATTAGCCATTGCCTGAACATCTCTTTTGCTTGCAAGAGATACTTTTTTTGATTTTGAGTATTTTGCTCCCTTTAGGCTTATTATATTGGCTACTGTGTGTGCAATAATTATGACACTATGGGATAAATTTAATGATTTAAAATCAGGATTGGTTGGTATTTGCATTGTGTAATTTGCATAACTAATTTCATCGTTAGATAATCCAGATGCCTCAGAACCAAATAAAAATGCAATTTTCTTATTATAATCAATTTTTTTTAAATCATTTAATTTTATATGTTTAATATTTTTATTTCTAAACCTTGCAGATGTGGCAATAACATAATCTGCTTTTTTTACTGCAGATTCTAAAGTTTCATAAACTTTTGCATTTATAATTAGATCTTTAGCTCCAACAGATGTTGCTAAAATTTTATCATTAGGAAAAATTGGCTTTGGTTTTACAATTACTAACTTTTTAAATTTAAAATTTTTTATTGCTCTAGCACAAGCACCTATATTTTCAGATAACTGAGGCTGGTGTAAAATAAATGAAATATTATTAAAAGACATTTCTGGTTCAATTAATCTAATCCGTGACTTCTACTATAACTTGATATTTTTGAACTAGTCAAACCTTTAAGAAGATCTTGTGGCACAGACCAAATTGAAACTTTTAATGGGTAGCATTTAACATTATCAGAAGAATGTTCTGATCCACAATCACCACCAGGGCAAGTTGATAAAACACCAAGCAAATCTGTTTCAGCAAAAAATTCTAAATAATCACCCGGTCTTACTGGGCTTGATTTCATGAAATATTGTTTGGTATCATTGGTAAAACCAGTACACATAAAAACATTTAAAACATCATGAACTAATTTTTCAGCTTCATCAACTTTAATTCCTTTTTCCTTAACTAAAGCTCTTGTTAAATTTGAATGACAGCAATAATGATAATCATTGTCTGAAAGTAACTTGGAGGTATATGGATCACAACGTGTTCCAATAACATCATGAACAGATCCTCCATCCTTATCGTATCCATACCAATCTAATGTGTCCCAGGTTATTGTAGCCAGTGACCTTAGATAGGGAAAATTACTTAATATCTTATCTCCTGTTGAAAGATGAGTTCCATAAAGAGCTCTAGTTTTACCAGAATAAAATTTCTCTTCTAAGTTATTTGCCTGAAAAATATTTAAATCACCAACTTGAGGTCCTTCTATACTTTCAATTCTAAAAAATTGGCCCCTTTTTACCTCAAAACTTTTTGCATCTCTTGGGGGGATTATGATTTCACTAATTTTTTTTAAATTTTTTCTGGCTCGATGTAATATGGATAAATTAGTCTCTTTTAAGCTATCTATTGGGTAACATATAATGGGATTAACATTTAGTCTTTCTTTGGCGTCAGATGGTACTGGAGAATATTTTTTAGTCTTCATGATTATTTGCTTGCTGGGGCCTCATCTTTAAATAGTTTATAATCCAAACTATCTATCAAAGCTTTAAATGAAGCATCAATGATGTTGGCTGAAACTCCAATGGTAAACCAATTTTTACCCTTTGAATCTGTGCTTTCTATTGAAACTCTAGTTATTGCCTCTGTTCCTGTGTTTAGAATTCTAACTTTATAATCAACTAGCTTGAGATCTTTTAAATATTTAGAATATTTGTTCAATTTTACTATATTTTTTCTAATAGCATTATCTAAAGCATTTACAGGTCCATTACCCTCACCTTCACAGATAATTTTTTGTCCGTCGATTTCAAGCTGAGCTTTTGCTGATGAAACTATTTTTCCAGACGAGTTTTTTTTAACCGAAACATCGTATTCTTTAATTAATATATATCTTGGTATTTTACTTATAATTCGTCTTGCTAGTAATTCAAAAGAAGCATCAGCACCGTCATAGCTGTATCCAATAAATTCTCTATCTTTTACTTCATCTAAAAGTTTTTTAATTTTAGGATCATTCTCTTCGATTTCTATTCCAATAGTTTTTAATCTTGAAATGATGTTTGATTTTCCTGATTGATCTGAAACTACAATGTTTCTAGAATTTCCAACTTCTTCTGGATCTATATGTTCATAAGTCTTTGGGTCTTTTTGTACCGCAGACACATGTAAGCCACCCTTATGAGAGAATGCTGCAGCACCAACATAAGGCAAATGTTTATTAGGCTTTCTATTTAATATTTCATCTAAAAGTCTAGAGCATTGTGTTAAGTTTTTAATATTCTCAGGTTTAATTTGTAACTCGAATTTAGAAAAAAAATCTTTTTTTAAAAAAAAAGTAGGAATTAATGTCATTAAATTAGCATTGCCACATCTTTCACCCAGTCCATTAATTGTTCCTTGAATATGCCTTACACCAGCCCAAACTGCTGCTAACGAATTAGCTACAGCATTACCTGTATCGTTATGAGCATGAATTCCTAAATTTTTTCCTGGTATAATTTTTGAAACTTCTGTCACTATTTTTGTAACTTCATGAGGCAGGGTACCACCATTAGTATCACATAAAACTATCCATCTTGCTCCCTGCTCGAATGCAGCCTTAAGACAAGACACTGCATAAACTGAATTAGCTTTGTATCCATCAAAAAAATGTTCTGCATCAAACATAAATTCTTTATTTTCTTTAACAATATGTTTTGCACTTTCTCTTATATTTTCTAAGTTTTCTTCATTAGAAATACCCAATGCAATATCGACATGAAAATCCCAAGATTTACCCACTAAACAAACTGCAGGTGTATTTGAATTTAAAAGCACAGATAACCCGGGATCATTATCAGCGCTACGACCCGTCTTTTTGGTCATTCCGAATGATGTTAGTTTTGCATTAGTAAATGTATGTTTTCTCTGAAAAAATTCAGTATCAGTAGGGTTTGCTCCAGGCCACCCTCCTTCTATATAATCAACACCTAAATTATCCAAAGCAGCAGCAACTTTTATCTTATCGTCTACAGAAAAGTCAACACCTTGGGTTTGGGCTCCATCTCTTAATGTTGTATCAAATATATAAAGTCTTTCTTTGTTCATTTAAGTTTCCAAATTGTTTTACCATCTTTATCTTCTATTAAAACACCTTTATCCAAAAGTTCATTTCGAATTCTATCAGCTTCCTTATAATCTTTATCTTCTCTTGCTTTTTTTCTTAGTTCAATATTTTTTAAAATGTCTGCCTCGCTAATTAATAGCTTTTTCTTTTTGATAAATAGCCACTCTTCTTTAGTTTTATTCAGAATGCCTATAAAATTACACGCTATAACAAATATATTTTTATCAGTATCATTTCCCTTCAATGCTTTTTCATAAAGCTTATGTAAATTTGCAATATATCCCGGTGTATTTAAATCATCATATAATGGAGATAAAATATCCTCATTAAGTGGAATTTTTTGAATAACTGATGGATAAACTTCATACCATTTTTCAATAGTATTTTGACAGTCATTTATGAGTTTTTTATTCCAATCTAAGGGTTGCTTATAATGAGCACTCATAAGAGCAAGTTTTAAAACTTGGCCATCAAGATTTTCTTTAAAATCTTTAATCTTTAATATGTTACCGCTAGATTTGGCCATTTTTTCATTCGACAAAGTTATAAATGCATTATGAATCCAGTAATTTGCAAAAGATTTAGTATTATTTGCACATCTCGATTGAGCTATTTCATTTTCATGATGTGGAAAAAGTAAATCAATACCGCCTCCATGTATATCAAATATATTTCCTAGATATTTTTTTGCCATAGCAGAGCATTCTAAGTGCCAACCAGGTCTTCCTTTTCCCCAGGGTGAATCCCAAAATGGCTCATCATCAAATGAAGGTTTCCATAAAACAAAATCTTCAACATTCTTTTTGTTTTCTGATATCTCCACTCTTGATCCAGCTATTAAATCTTCTAATTTTTTATTTGATAATTTTCCATAATCATCAAATTTATTTACTTCGAAATAAACATGATCTTTTTTTTCATAAGCAAAACCTTTTGTTATTAATAATGAAATCATTTCAATCATCAAGTCGATATGATCAGTTGCTTTTGGTTGATGACTAGGTTCGTCTAAATTTAAGTAATTACAATCATTATTAAAACTTTTAATTATATTATTGGTCAATTCTGATATTGAAATATTTTTTTCTTTTGAAGATTTTATTATTTTATCATCTACATCTGTAATATTTCTAATGTACTTTATTGAACTATTTCCATATTTTGATTTTAAAACTTTAAATAAAATATCAAATATAACTAGAGGCCTTGCATTACCAATATGTGGGTTGTCATAAACAGTTGGGCCACACACATACATCCCAATTTTGTCTTTGTGAATAGGAACAAATTTCTCTTTTTTATTGTTTAGATTATTTGTTAAATAAATATCTTTGTTCATTTATCTAGAATTATACTTTAATTTTAGGTTTGTGAATCTATAAGTTTAGTTGGGAATCTTACAAACTGGAATAGGTTGCATTTTATGTAAGTTTGTCTTTCTTATTTTTTCATATTTTTCTCTATTTATTGAATTAATATTTTTCATAGCCTCTTCTAGTTCTTGGTATTTTAGCCCTAATTGACCTTCATCTGTCCTTCCATCATCCCACAAACCATCAGTTGGAGCTGCTTCAATTATTTCTTTTAATATATTAAGCTCTTTACCCATCTCCCAGACTTCTGTTTTATTACAGTCTGCAATCGGAGAAATATCAACTCCACCATCACCGTACTTAGTATAAAAACCTACTCCAAAATCCTCAACTTTATTACCAGTACCAACTACAATTCCCTTGTTTGCTGCAGCTACTTGATAAAGGGCTGTCATTCTAAGCCTTGCTCTGGAATTTGCTAAACCAAGCTCACTGCTAAATTTAGATAATGTATTTTCAAATGTTTCAAATAATTTATCTAAATTTATGGTTTGTGCCTCTACATTGTTAAAATTTTTGACAAGCCACTCTTGATGTTTAAGGCTCAAGTCATGCTGAGATGGTTTTTGTTTAATTGGCATGGATAAAACTATTGTTTTTAAACCTGTCATGGCACTTAGTGTGCTTGATACAGAGGAATCTATCCCTCCTGATATTCCAATTATTAATGATTGTGCCTTACTTGGCATCATTTCAGTATAATTTTTGATCCAATTACTTATGAATTTTGCTTTTTCTAAAGGTTTCATTTTTATAAAATTTAAACAAAATTGTATTTAATACAATCTATTAAGATGCCGCTTTGATATTTTTACTTGAATATGTGGTATTTTTTTTAATTTCATCAGAAATTAAAAAAGCTAACTCTAAAGCTTGATTCGCATTAAGTCTTGGATCGCAATGTGTATGATATCTATCAGACAAATCTTGATCTGATATTTTTTGAGCTCCACCAGTGCATTCAGTTACGTCCTGACCAGTCATTTCTATATGTAAGCCACCCGCATAACTTCCTTCACTTTGATGACATTCAAAAACATTTTTAACTTCTTTAACAACATTGTTAAATGGACGAGTTTTATACCCAGAAGTAGCTTTTATTGTATTTCCATGCATTGGGTCACATGACCAAATTACATTTAAGCCTTCTTTTTTAATAGATCTAATTAATTTTGGAAGGTGTTTTTCAACATTCTCACTACCAAATCTTGAAATTAATGTAATTTTACCTTTTTCATTGTTAGGGTTAATTCTATTACATAAGTTAATTAAGTCTTCGCTTTTTAATGTAGGTCCACACTTGATTCCAATTGGATTTTCTATTCCTCTACAAAACTCAACGTGTCCACCATCTAATTGTCTTGTTCTATCACCTATCCAAACAAAGTGTGCAGAAGTAGCGTGATGTTCTCCCGTTGTGGAGTCTACTCTTGTCATTGCTTGTTCAAATGGAAGTAATAAAGCTTCATGCGAGGTCCAAAAATTTACAGTCTTTAACCTCCTGTTAAAATCTGAGTTAATTCCACATGCATCCATAAATGCTAATGCATCAGAAATTTTATCTTCTAATTCTTTAAATTTTTTCCCTGCAGGTGTTTTTTTTAAAAAACCTAAATTCCAAGTATGAACTTTTTTAAGATCTGCAAATCCACCATGGGAAAAGGCTCTTATAAGGTTAAGAGTTGAAGCTGATTGAGAATATGCTTTGAATAGCCTCTTTGGATCAGGAACTCTTGACTTTTCACTAAACTCCATACCATTAATATTATCTCCTAAATAACTAGGTAACTCCACACCATCAATATTTTCAACTGGTGAACTTCTTGGTTTAGAAAATTGTCCAGCAATTCTTCCTAATTTAATTACAGGAACGGATGCCGAGTAAGTGAGCACTAAAGACATTTGAAGTATCAACTTAAATGTGTCTCTAATGTTGTCAGGATGAAACTCTGCAAAACTTTCCGCACAATCTCCCCCTTGTAATAAAAATGCTTTTCCATCAACTACTTGAGCAAGTTGTTCTTTTAAATGTCTTGTCTCACCTGCAAAAACTAATGGTGGAAAATTTTTAATCTTTTCAAGAACTCCATCCAATTCTTTTTTATCCGGGTACTCCGGAATATGTTTTACAGGATAATTTCTCCAACTATTTATTTTCCAATTTTTCATATTCAACCTAGGAGTGTTCTAGCAGAGTTTACTAATTATTCAACTGTAACTGATTTAGCTAAATTTCTTGGTTTATCAATATCATAGCCTTTATTAAGAGCTGAGTAGTATGCAAGTTTTTGCATGGGAATTGTTAATAGGAAAGGAAGTAAATCATTACTTGTACTCTCCACCTCTATAGTTTCCCAAATATTTTCTGATGTCACTTCATCTTCACTTTTATTAGTGATTAATAAAACTTTTGCACCTCTCGCTATAACTTCCTGCATATTTGAAATTGTTTTTGGGTAATAATTATCACGTGGTGCTAAAACAACTACTGGCATTCCATCCTCTATTAAGGCTAATGGGCCATGCTTCATTTCCCCAGCTGGGTATCCTTCTGCATGTACATAGGCTAATTCTTTTAGCTTAAGTGCTCCTTCTAAAGCTATTGGATAAGAAAAACCTCTACCCAAAAACATTGAACCTTTAGCGTCTGTAAACGAGCTAGAAACTGCTTGAATTTTACTTTCAGTTAATAAAGTTTGCTCAACCAATTTAGGTAATACTTTAAGATCTTTAATCTTGTCTAAATATAAATCTTTATTTAAATCTTTTCTCATATTTCCTAATTTTAATATTAAAATATAAAGAACAAGCATTTGACCCATAAAAGCTTTTGTAGAAGCGACACCAATTTCAGGACCACAATGAATTGGCAAAACAAATTTAGAGTCTCTTGCTATTGAGCTCTCGATAACATTAACCACACTACATGTTTTCATATTATTTTTATTACACAAATCTAAAGCAGCATAAGTATCTGCGGTTTCACCTGATTGAGAAACAAAAATATATAGATTATTATTTTTAAATTTATTTTTTCGATATCTAAACTCAGAGGCAATATCAATTGTAACATCCAGTGTAGTATTTTCTTCGAACCAATATTTTCCCATTAAACAGGAATGATAAGCTGTACCACAACCTATTAAGATGACTGAAGAAATTTCTTTTATATCAAATGGAAAGTTGCAGATATTAATATCATTATTAATTGTATCAATATACTCGTTTATACAATTCTTTAATGTAGTGGGTTGTTCTTCAATTTCTTTAGCCATAAAATGCTTAAAATCACCTTTTTCATAATTTTGCTCATCTGTAGATAATTCTAAAACTTTTTTATTAACCTTTGAGCCTTCTTCATCAAAAAATTCAACATGATCTTTTTTTAGAATACAAAATTCGCCATCATTTAAGTATGAGATTTTATTAGTCATTGATTTTAAAGCATAGGAGTCTGATCCTAAATAATTTTCATTATCACCATAACCAACCGCAAGTGGTGATCCTCTTCTAGCACCAATAATTAAATCTGGTTGATCTTTAAAAATTATACCTAAAGCAAAGCTACCCTGAAGTTGCTTAAGCACTTTAATAATAGAGTTCTTTAAATCATTTTCTTTTAAATGCTCTGTTATTAAATGAACAATTACCTCTGTATCTGTTTGAGATTTAAATGTGTGACCCTTGCCAATTAAATATTTTTTTAAAATCGTAGAATTTTCAATAATTCCATTGTGCACAATTGAAACATTTTCTGAAGAGTGTGGATGAGCATTAATAGTATTTGGAACTCCGTGTGTGGCCCATCTAACGTGTCCTATACCTACAACCCCCATCATACTCTTGATTGCTAAGTTTTTTTCTAAATTATCCACTCTACCTTCTGATTTAACTTCATTTATTGCACCGTCTGATAGCGTTGCTATACCTGCTGAGTCATAACCTCTGTATTCTAATTTTCTTAGCGAATTGATAATTGCTGATGAAACTGGTTTACTACTAGTGATACCTATAATTCCACACATATATTACTTTTTTTTTTTTTTATAATTTTTTATTTCAACTTGAAGAGCTCTAGTTAAAGCCAATGAATTTTTTTTAACATTTCTTGTGATTGCAGAGCCAGCCGCAACAATACTGTTTTCGTTAATTGTTACTGGTGCTACCAAAGATGAATTAGATCCTATAAAAACATTATTTTTTATTTTGGTTTTATTTTTTTTAATACCATCGTAATTGCATGTAATCGTTCCAGCTCCAATGTTAACATTTTTTCCTATTTCACAATCACCAATGTAGGATAAATGATTTACTTTTGATTTCATCCCTATCTTACTTTTTTTAATCTCAACAAAATTTCCGACTTTTGAACCTTCTTCTAAAATAGTCCCTGGCCTTAATCTTGCATAAGGTCCTACCTCAACTTTGTCTTTAATTTTACAGTCTTCTAAGTGGGAAAATGAATTTATTATTACATTATTCCCAACTTTAACTTTTGGTCCAATAACAACATAAGGATTAATGGTAACATTTTTACCAATTTCCGTATCTTTTGAAAAAAAAATTGTCTCAGGACCAATCATCTTTACTCCAGATTTAATAAATTTATTACGTAGTTGATTTTGAGTTTTTTGTGAATTTATTTGTTTCATTTGTAAAAATCTTTATAGTAAGTGTAACGATACTATAATTCACAAATTATTTCTTAAAAATACTTTACTAATGACTCAAAAATATACAATCTTATTTGATTTAGACGGAACATTAGTCGATACGGCGCCCGATTTAATGAGTGCACATAATCATGTAATGAAAAAATATGGCTACCCAACCAAATCTACAGAAGATATTCGAAATCTTGTAGGTCAAGGTGCTGGAGCTATGATTGGAAGATCTATTTGGGGGCAGGCCAAAAAGGAGTTTGGAAAAATTGATAATCAGAAAATTAAAGCTGAAATGGTTAAAGAATTTGTCAGTTTTTATGGAAACAATATTATTAACGAAAGTACTCTTATTAATGGTGTAAAAGAATTTTTAAAATGGTGTAAGGAAGAAAATATTTCTATGGCAGTATGCACTAATAAACAAGAACACCTAGCAATTGATCTTTTAAAAAAAATTGGAATTTATGATTTCTTTGAATATGTTGCAGGACATGACACTTTTGATTTTTGTAAACCAGACCCTAGACATTTGACAAATATTATTGAAATCTTGGATGGTGATATAAAAAAATCCATAATGTTTGGTGACAGTGAAACTGATGCAAATGCGGCTAGAGCTGCTTCAATTCCTGTGATTCTGCTTGAAAATGGCTATACAGAAAAAAATACTGATGAAATTTATCACAATCATCTAATAAAAGACTTCATTGGTGTTGAAAAAATCGTTTCTACCTACTTAAAAGATTGATTTAGTTTTTTTTCTTATTATTAATACCTCCATATAAAAATAAGGAGAAGTTCTGATTTCACATAAAGTTAAAGTTTACCCGTCTAGAATTCATTTACCTAAAAAAAACCAATTAGCTTGGAAAATTGCTGAGATCGCATCTGACAATGCAAAATTAGATAAGAATTCAATTGAAATGGTTATTAATAGAATAATTGATAATGCATCTGTAGCAATTGCTTCTTTAAATAGAAAAGCAGTTATTTCATCAAGAGAAATGGCTTTAAAACATCCAAGAAAAAATGGTGCAAATTTATTTGGTATTGACTCAAAGTTAAAATTTGATTGTGAGTGGGCTGCTTGGTCTAATGGAACTGCAGTTAGAGAGCTAGATTTTCATGACACTTTTTTGGCGGCAGATTACAGTCACCCAGGAGATAATATTCCTCCATTACTAAGTGTTGCCCAACAAACTAAAAAAAGTGGTTTAGACCTTTTAAGAGGAATTATTACAGCATATGAAGTTCAGGTGAATTTAGTCAAGGGTATTTGTCTTCATGAACATAGAATAGATCACATTGCTCATTTAGGACCTAGTGTTGCAGCGGGCCTAGGTACAATGCTTAAATTAAATACTGAAACAATATATCAATCTATTCAACAAGCTTTACATACAACTATATCAACCAGACAATCTCGAAAAGGTGAAATTTCTAGTTGGAAAGCTTTTGCCCCTGCTCATGCAGGTAAACTTGCTATTGAAGCAGTTGATAGATCAATGCGAGGAGAAGGTGCACCAAGTCCTATCTACGAAGGAGAAGATAGTGTTATTTCCAGAATCCTAGATGGTAAAAAAGCTTTATATAATGTTCCCTTACCTAAAAAAGGTGAAAGCAAAAAAGCTATTCTAGAGACTTACACAAAAGAATATTCTGCTGAGTACCAAGCTCAAGCACTGATTGATATTGCTAAAAAATTAAATAAAAAAATACCTAACCTTAATCAAATTAAAAAAATTGATTTACACACTAGTCATCATACTCATAACGTGATTGGAACAGGTGCAAATGATCCTCAAAAAATGGATCCAAATGCAAGTAGAGAAACTTTAGATCATTCTATTATGTATATTTTTGCTGTTGCTCTAGAGGATTCAAATTGGCATCATGTTAAATCGTATACTAAACAACGAGCTAACAAAAAAAGTACTATTAAAATCTGGAAATCAATTACAACTCACGAAGATAAAGCATGGACTAAAAAATACCATGATCCTAACCCAAAAAATAAATCATTTGGAGCTAAAGTAGTTGTTACAATGAATAATGGTAAAAAAATCATAGAACAGCTTGATAGAGCAGATGCACACCCTTATGGCGCACGTCCATTTAAAAGACAAAATTATATTCAAAAATTTTTAACACTCACAGATAGTATCTTAGACAAGAAAGAAAGTTCAAGGTTTCTAAAAATAGTTCAAAATTTAAAAAATTTAAAATCAGGTGAGCTAAATAAATTAAACATTCGGGTAAAAAGAAGTCAAATAATAAAAAATACAAAAAAAGGAATTTTTTAGTGCACTTTGTTGATAAGGAACCTGGCCAAAAGAGAGCTGACTTTGTAAATAAACTTAAAACTAATAAAATTTTAAGAGTTCCAGGTGCCTACAACCCTTTAACAGCAAAATTAATTGAAGAAATTGGTTATGATGCTGTTTATGTATCAGGTGGCGTTATGGCAAATGATTTAGGATTTCCTGATATAGGCTTAACAACATTACAAGATGTTAGTACAAGATCCTATCTAATATCAAGAGTTACAAGTCTGCCAACAATTGTTGACATAGACACAGGATTTAAGTCTTGCGAAGAAACCATTAGAACTTTTGAAGAATTTGGAATAACTGCAGTTCATTTAGAAGATCAGGTAGAACGTAAAAGGTGCGGTCACCTAGATAATAAAGAATTGATTACGACAGGGGCAATGGTTAAAAAAATTAAGGAGTGTGTTGCAGCTAAACAAGATGAAAATTTTAAAATTATAGCAAGATCTGATGCTAAAGGTGTAGAAGGAATGGATAAAATGATTGATAGATGCAAAGCTTACATTGATGCGGGTGCTGAAATTATTTTTCCAGAAGCACTACACGATGAAAAAGATTTTGAAAAAGTTAGAAAAGAACTTTCATGTTATTTGTTAGCTAATATGACTGAATTTGGGAAATCTAAACTTTTTAACTACAAAGAATTAGAAAATTTTGGTTATAATATTGTAATATATCCAGTAACCACGCAAAGGTTAGCAATGAAAAATGTGGAAGATGGACTAAGAGACATTTATACGAATGGACACCAGAATAATATTATTGATAAAATGCAAACTAGAAAAAGACTTTATGAGTTAGTTGAATATGAAAAATATAATTCTTTAGACGAAAAAATTTATAACTTTAGTACGGAAGGACATGAATAATGAGTGACGATATTAAAAAAGGACTAATGGGAGTTACAGTTGATGAAACTGCAATTTCAAAAGTTATGCCAGAGATTAATTCTCTTACTTATAGAGGATATGCTGCTCAAGACTTATGCGCAAATTGTCAATTTGAAGAAGTTGCTTATTTAATCCTAAATGGTGAGCTGCCAAATAAAAAACAATACAAGCAATTTCTTAAAGAAGAAATAAGTGAAAGATCACTTTCAAAAAATCTTATTAATATAATTAAGCAAATGCCTAAAAAGTCTCATCCAATGGATGTTGCTCGAACAGCAGTCAGTTTTATGGGATTAGAGGATAAAGAAACTACTGACAATAGTCCTAAAGCTAATTTGAGAAAAGCTATGAGAATATTTTCTAAAACACCAACTGCACTTGCAGCATTTTACAGATTTAGAAAAGGGAAAAAAATTATTTCATCAAAAAAAACCCTTACTTTTGCTGAAAATTTCTTTCATATGTGTTTTGGTAAAGTTCCTAACAAAGATATAGTTAAAGCTTTTGATGTATCTTTAATATTGTATGCAGAACATAGTTTTAATGTTTCAACATTTACTGCAAGAACTATTACAAGCAGTCTATCAGATATTCATGGAGCGATCTCTGGGGCTATAGCTAGTTTAAAAGGTCCTCTACATGGTGGTGCGAATGAAGAAGTTATGCATATGATGAAAAAAATTAAGAAACCTGAAAATGCATTAAAATGGATTAATAATGTACTAGATAACAAAGATGTTGTCATGGGATTTGGTCATAGAGTTTATAAAAGTGGAGATTCAAGGGTCCCAACAATGAGAGAATATTTTGGTAAAGTTGCTAAAATTAAAAAAGATAAAACATTTGAAAAAATGTATGACATTGTTGAAAAAGTTATGATCGATAGAAAAAATATTTATCCAAATGTTGATTATCCAACTGGTCCTACTTATCATTTAATGGGATTTGATACAGATTTCTTTACACCTATATTTGTAATTTCTAGAATTACTGGTTGGTCTGCACACATTATCGAACAACATGCTGCTAATAAACTAATTAGACCACTTGCAGCTTATAACGGTAGTAAACACAGGCAAGTTATTCAATTAAATCAGAGATAAATTTTAATTATATAAAGATTTTAAGAACGTTAAAATACTATCTAAAGTCTTTAAAATTAATTTTATAGATACCTTTTTTATCAGCAGAAACATAAATACTTCCTTCATTGTCTTCATATAAAACATTATGCTGATCAGTCACAAAGTGTCTAAGGACAATGTTATCTAATGAAATTTTTTCTATAGAGTTAACTTTGGTGGAAGATTCATTGAGTAAAAAAATAATTATTGAATATCCTTTTCTTAAATTATTTCCATATAATGATAATGCCATTAGACAGGGTTTATTGTAATATTTTTTTAAAACTGTAGGGCAATTATTTAAACTTGAAATCCCCACAGATGGTACAAATGCAAATAAGGGTTCTTCATAGCCGCTACCCTCATGATTTACTGGGTAGGATTGTCCATTACCACCACCATCTTTCATATAATTTGTTCCATAAGAAAATCTAGGCCATCCATAATTTTTTCCTTTTAAAACTAGATTTAATTCATCTCCACCTTTTGGCCCATGTTCAACATTAAAAATTTTATTACCCATTAGAGTTAGTCCTTGTGGGACTCTGTGACCTTTAGAAAAAATATCTAGTTTCAAATTTTGTGAGTCATCATTTATCTTGTTAATTAAATTATCTTTATCGATCTCTAAAATTTTTCCAAATTTAGAATTATCATCTTGTGCTAATAAACTATTTTTACTGACATGTTTTTCGGGTGTTCCTAGAGTTAAAAGAATTTTATCCTTAAGATGAATATTGCTACTACCCAGACCATTAAAATCATTATCTTTTGCTGCTGATGGTAAGCATTTACTTTTAAATAACTCTCTACCAGTACTAAGTAAGATCAAAGAAGCAAAAAAACATTTTTTTTCACTTCCTGAAATTAAAGCAATTTTTTCATCATTTAATGAGATTATTGTTTTAACCCCACCATTTCTCTGAAGTGTGAAGTAATTTGGAAGTTTTAATTTTTTTAAATTAAAATTATTGATAATAAAACCCCTTTGAGTAAAAATTTCTAGATTAGAAATATCAAAATTTTTTTCTTTTCCAGGGTGTATAACAAAAGCAGTCTTATCTTCTATTTTAAGTACTTGGGAAACCTCGACTGTAAAAGCATTTGCAGTAATATTTCTGATGTTACTATCAACTTTAGAAACCTCAATTTCTTTATTTTTTTTAAATTCACTTTTTATTTTTTCTATTCTATCGGGGTTTTCAAAAGTCCATACCATTGAAAGTAAAATTGTAAATATCCAGAAAAAAAATAAAGAAAGAAAGGTTTTCATAATATCTAATTAATTTTTTTTATTTTGACAAATCTATCAAAAAGAATTTCTGATTGAACATCATTGTTCTCTGTAAACTCATCTATAGCTTTCTTTACACCAGGAGCATAAGACAAGTTATAATCATCACAAAGTATTGTTCCATTATTCTCCAAAACAAGTTTTGAATAATTAAGATCATTTTTAACAGTTTCATATGCATGGCCACCATCTAAAAAAACATAATCGATTTTAGACATGTCAATTTTTTGTAATAATCTATTTGAATTTCCTTTAATTAAATGAATATTTTTCTTAAATTTTTTTAAGAGTTCAGACACGGCCTCGATAGAGTATGGGTCCTTGCGAAGGATATATTCAAAATAAATTTTTTTTAGTGGATTATTAAATTTTGTATTTGGGATAATCTCATTTGTATTTTCAGCATTTTCTCCAAATAAATCTAGACCTATATATTTGAAATCGGATTTATGGATACCATAAAGAAGCTCACAAACATTTCTTGCTGTAACACCATGAAATACACCTATTTCAAGAAAATTTTTGGGTTTTGTAGATGCAATTTCTTTTAAAAATTGTTCTCCAATATCTTTTTGTTTAAGACTAGTTTTTCTAAAATATTTTTTGTATTTCATGATGGTTTCATATGATGATTAATAAAAATTTACAACCAATCCAAAATTATTTATTATAAAAAAGTGACTACTTCAAATGGATCTGGTCTTTTTCTCTCAATAGGCTCCTCTATCTTGTGACCTATATAGATAAAACCAGATATTTGATCTATTCCTTTTTTTCCACCTAAGTGATTCAACATTTTATCATTATATGCATACCACTCAGTTAGCCATTGGACAGCATAATTCATAGATTGTGCACAAGCTAGCAGATTCATACAAACAGCTCCGGATGATAGCTGCATTTCCCAACTAGGTATACTTGGGTGCTCCAATGGTGTTGAAAGAACAGCTATTACAGCACCTGCTCTCTGTAGTCTTTTTGACTCTTTCTCTTGAAATTTTTTATCTGTATTTGGGTTAAGTCTAATAAATTCTGATAATATAATATCATTATCACAATTTATTAATGCATCGCCCTGCAATATTACTAACTTCCAAGGACTTAGAGCTCCATGATCGGGAACTCTTAAGCCTGCCTCTATAATCACATTTAGATCATTCTTATCAATTGGTTCTGATGACATTTTCCTAGCGATAACAGATCGTCTTTTAGAAAAAAAATTACTTATTTCACTCATAGTGTCTCTTACTTTCTGCACATATGGGTTTAAGATAAAATTAACTAAA
>Ga0307986_10000533_pt1 | contig 28348 bp, 35 predicted proteins | sample EllFjometageno82_FD_203170 | JGI IMG/M metagenome (GOLD analysis project Ga0307986, IMG submission 203170) | Marine microbial communities from Ellis Fjord, Antarctic Ocean - #82 | ecosystem: Environmental > Aquatic > Marine > Unclassified | place: Southern Ocean | collected 2014-10-09 | reverse complement strand
TTGGCATTTCTACAGGGGCTGAAAGACTATCGAAGGATACACAAAGATCTAAATACATATTACATGGGACTACTCAAGTTAGTGTGGCCTACAGATAGTTGCTTACATGGCTCAATTAATCATTGCACTACTGGGACAGGTAGGTTATCATCTAGTAGTCCTAACATGCAGAACATTTCTGGAAAGAAGGGGTAAGTTATGCGAAGAGTTAAGACAATAGTTAGAGAGATAGACGCATTAGAGTGTGAAACCGAAGAAGAGTTAGCGGCTTTTGAGAAGCTATCAGACGAACTTTACGAGGTAGATCCGTGGAACGATAGGTTCCATCTAGGGTGTTCTAGTTGGCCTAATTGTGATGAAGGGGGTTGTTCAGAATGAGTGATATAAAAGATTGTTTCCGTTCACGGTTTACTAATGGTAAGTTAGTAGAGATAGACTACTCACAACTAGAGATTATTGGGTTGGCTGTACTTAGTGACGATCCTGTTCTTAAGAACGATATCCAAACAGGTATAGACTTACATTGCCAGAACACAGCTAATCTCTATGGGGAGCAGTATCACTTCGTTAAGAGTGAGTATGACCGTGGTGACCCTGCTTGGACAGCTAAGAGAAAGCTAGTCAAAGCCTTTAGTTTCCAGCTTCAGTATGGGAGTGGTGCTAAAGCTATGGCAGCATCTAACGGAGTTCATTTACGAGTAGCAGAAGACTTTATCAAGGCATACTATGGTAGGTACAAGGTGATTAAACAGTGGCAAGAGGAGAATATCCTAAAAGTTAGGCTCAATAAACTCCCGACGAACATAAAGTCTCCTAAAGGATACCCTATTTGTGTATCAGAACTACGCAGTGACACAGGTAGGATATATAAGTTTAAGGAGTATGACTCACCAGATTACTTGTTTGATAAAGGTGTGAATACATCCTTTAGTCCTACGATGATTAAGAACTATCCAGTACAAGGCTTCAGTACAGGCGACTTAGTTCCGTTAGCGTTAGGTAAACTTATGAGATATATATTAAAAAATAGACTGACTAGGTGTGTTAAATTAGTTAATACAATACACGACTCAGTAATACTAGATATAGATGTAGATGATATAATAGACTTTAATAGATTAATAATGAACTTATTACATGTAATGGAGTCTTTAGTACCAGACATAAATAAATTCTGGCCTAACATTAACTTTGACCTACCCCTCAAAGCAGATGCGTCAGTAGGTAGTAACTGGGGTAACATGAAAGACTTTAACCACAACCAATAGGTGAATAGTATGGAATTAGTAGTCGGTGTTTTAGATCAAGTACTCATGAACGGTATCGGAAAGGGATCAGGCGTAGTAGTCAATGGTCTTAAGTATGGTTCGTTTGACCCAACCAAGAATGCAATAGATCAATTGGTCGGGAAGGAAGGTCAAGAGGTACGCTTGCAGTTCGTGCAGAAGGATAACTATAAGAACTTGCAAGGAACAGTACAATTAACGGGGGGTGTAGCAGCACCAGCTTCACAGGGAGCAGCACCAGCAGCTACAGCAGCACCTAGAAACACAGGGGGTTACTCTCGTGGTGCGTTTCCTATTGGTGCTCTGGATGGACAGCGTAGCATCATCCGTCAGAATGCGGTGACTAACGCAAACGCTTTTGTGGCTAGTCAGGGTATGACCTTGCAAGTTGATGGTTTGTTAGAGCTGGCTAGGTCTATTGAGGCGTACACTACAGGTGATTTAGATGCTCAAGAAGTCAAAGATCAGCTAGAAGCCCTAGCTAACCCTACCCACTAACCCTAACGCACAAGGATGTGCTCTTTTTCTTTAGGAGACAACAATGAAAGCTTTAATAGATGGGGATGTAATCGTATACCAAGCAGGGTTTGCTAGTGATCAACGGATCTATCACGTTGGTACAGCAGAGTTCCCATACAAGAAAGACGCAGTACATTACGCAAAAACTGTAGGGTTTGATCTTAAGAACATTACTAAGACGGTAGTACCCGAACCACTATCCTATTGCTTACACTCAGTTAAGAAAATGATTGAGTCCATAGTAGTTGGCGCAGAAGCCACTGACCATAAGATATATCTTACAGGCAAGGGGAACTTTCGTGATACTCTCGTAACCGATTACAAAGCGAATCGTGTAGCTAGTCATAAACCACACTGGCACAAAGAGATACGAGAATACTTAATCAAAACCTACTCCGCTGTTGTATGTGATGGAGTAGAAGCAGATGACCAACTAGGTATTGACCAAACAGTAGATTACTTAGCTCATGGCGGGGATGCTTTAGATTGTGACTCTGTTATTTGCACAATAGATAAAGACTTAAAGATGATCAGTGGGTGGAACTACAATTGGAATAAGGGTGAACTCATCTGGGTGAACTACAAGGATGGTTTGAAGTGGTTCTTTACGCAATGGTTGACAGGTGATACTGCTGATAACATCGCTGGTCTTAAGGGTGTGGGTGAGAAGACCGCAGAGAAACTACTCAAAGGGATACACGATCCTGAGAAGTTGTATCACAAAGTAATTAGTGAATGGATAAGACGTACAGACAGATCCTTTAAGGACATACACATTATTGGTGATCTACTTTGGATACAACGAGCACCATCAGATACTTGGAGTGCTTCCCTAGGATTAGCCTTACAGAGACTACAGTTAGAGGAGTCGGACAATGAACCCCAAGAGGCTAAAGCATAGTGGTATCAAGTTATACCGTGCCAACATGCAGAAAAAGCAAGGCAACATCTGTCCATTATGTCAAGGTAAAATACTTGACCGTGATGCCGCCCTTGATCATTGCCACACAACGGGCTTTGTTAGAGCAGTCTTACACAACGACTGCAACATGCTCCTTGGTAAGATTGAGAACTTTGTTAAAGGCAGAGGTAAGAAAATAAGAGATGATGGGAATCGATTCGCTAGTTTTTGCTCTAATGTGTGTGCCTACACTACCTATAACTATAGTGCTAGTATATTACATCCAAAGCATTTGACTCCGATTGGAAAGAAACTAAGGCTGTACAAGAAACGATATAAGGCAGCTAAACGACAAGAGACGAAAGACAAGTATCGCAAACTAATAGAGGAGCTACCCGATGAAAGCTGATAGTGATGATGACTTACTAGAAGAAGGTAGAGAAGCATTAGCAGTACCCCCAGCAGTTATATGTGAGAGTGTTATAGAGTTCATAAGGATAGGGTTACAAGAAGACTTAGACCACGAGTATCTAATTGAAGCCTTACATTATGCATTAGGGGTTTACTTACAGGATAGATCTGCTACTATACCTACTCATGAAGTTTTACATTAACAGGAGAAACCTATGACAAGCTTTAAATCAATTGAAGTATTGGTAACAGGTATTGAACTAAAGAACGGAGCACAGGTCAAAATAGACTCTGTTGAGATGTCTGATCCAGAGGTGGGAGAGTCAGTAGGTGCTCTAGTCAGTATGGAAATAGTGTACTGTAACCTAAACGACATTGCCGTAGATAAAGCGGAGCTTCGAGAAGCGATCCAAGAGATCCTTTTAGAGGTGGCTACACAGGAGACAGACTCATGAGAATCTTAGTAATACCTGATACCCAAGTCCGTCCTGAGAGCAGTACAGAGCACCTGAAGTGGGCTGGGCAATACGCAGCCAGCAAAAAGCCTGATGTAATTGTACACATAGGCGACCATTGGGATATGCCTTCCTTGTGTTCCTATGATGTAGGTACTATGAACCATGAGGGTAAGCGTTACTTAGCTGACATTAAAGCAGGGATTGAGGCACTAGAGGTTTTTATGAAACCTATCAGGAAAGAGCAGCAGAAACAGAAACGAGCTAAGAAAGCTATCTGGACTCCTCGACTAGTGTTTACGCTAGGTAATCATGAGAACAGAATCAATAGAGCTGTTGAACTTGATGCGAAACTAGATGGTCTAATGAACGTACAAGACCTAGAGCTAGAGCGTATGGGTTGGGAAGTACATGATTTTCTTGAGACAGTCATTATAGAGGGTGTAGTCTTCAGTCACTACTTTGTTAGTGGTGTTATGGGCAGACCTGTTGCTTCCGCTAGAGCCTTACTAACTAAAAAGCATATGAGTTGTGTGATGGGTCATGTACAAGACAGAGACATAGCTTACTCTAAGAAAGCAGACAATCAGTTTATCACGGGTTTGTTTGCAGGGATCTTTTATGAAGAAGACCAAGGCTACCTTAACCCCCAGACTAATGGATCATGGAAGGGTATATGGTTACTCAACGAGGTGAATCAAGGGAGCTTTGATGAGTTACCTGTGTCACTAGGCTACCTAAGAGGTAAGTACAGTGTGTAAAATAACTGATCTTAAGAACACTTTAGTGAACATGGAGATGCCTCTAGATGAGTTAATCTTTGAACGATTAGATATGTCTTACGAAGATTTGCTCTATGAATTACATCACAGATTAGTAGAGAAACACGACTACTTTGATGATATTGAGAGAACTTTTCAAGAAGACTCATACTCAGAAGACTCTGATGCAGACGTTGATGAGTCAGATGACGATGAGTATCACTTTAATATAGATAACGAGGAATGAGATATGATTGAGATTAACTTCACAGAAGACCCAGACATGCCTGAGTACCCCAAGGTTACCTTGCATATACAAATAGATGATATAGAGTTGACTTGGCATGAGTTGATGAAAGTACTAGCACGACAGTTACCCAAGCTAGGGTATCTGATAAATACCAATGATCTTGAGGATGCTATAGATGATTGTGCCGCAGCCTATCGAGGTAAGTTGATTTACCCTGCAGCAGAGGTTGGTTTTTATGACGAGGGGCTTAGCAAAAAGGCTGCTAGAGAGGGGTTATGAGTTCAGAATCCCTTCCTAGAGGTGGTTCAACACCTGAGCAATACAGTATCCCTAGTGATGCTGCTGAGTTACAGGACTTGATTGAGTACCGCGAGATGTCCTTCGCACTAGGTAACATCTTCAAGGCTTGCTACCGACTAGGACTCAAGGACTCTACAGATGTCATGTATGACTTACAGAAGATGAAGTGGTTTACCGAAAGACTGATAGCACAGGAGAAGAACAAGTGAGTACATTTAAACAAGAGTCAGAGAAAGTAGTAGCATGGGCTTTAGACAAAGGTATTTTAAATAAGTCAACAGCTCTACTCCAGAACGGTAAGATGGTCGAAGAGGTGTATGAACTTAAACATGCCATCATCATGAAGGATAAAGAAGCAGTAGCTGATGAACTAGGTGATGTACTAGTGACGGCTGTTATCCAAGCCCAAATGTGGGGACTTGACGTTACGGAATGCCTTCGTAAGGCAGTGACTAAGATCACTAAACGTAAGGGTGCAATGAAAGAAGGTGTGTTTGTTAAGGAGAGTGCATGATGGTAGGTATGACCCCACCAAGGAAAAAGATGCCTCAGACTATAGCAGAGTACCAACACCTTCTAGATTCCGTTGAGAAGGTTATGCTAGAAGATAGAGCAACAATCAGTAAGTTAAAAGATCGTTTGAACAAGTATGTCCAAAAGAACCCAAAACACAGAGAGGACTTAACATGAACGAGTACCAAAACTTTATAGCCTTAAGCAGATACGCTAGATGGTTACCTGACGCGAACAGGCGAGAGAACTGGGATGAGACGGTAGCTAGGTACATAGACTTCTTTAGAGATAAGCACTTACAACAAGTACCTGAGACTGTCTGGATGGAACTAGGAGACGCTATCTCCTCACTAGAGATCATGCCCTCAATGAGATCCCTCATGTGTGCTGGTGATGCCTTAGCGAGAGATAATGTAGCTGGCTTTAACTGTAGTTACTTAGCAATGAATAGGGTGAGAGCCTTCGATGAACTTATGTACATCCTAATGTGTGGTACTGGTGTTGGCTTTAGTTGTGAGCGGAAGGAAGTTGCTATGCTCCCCCTAATATCGGAACAACTACATAACACTGACACTACTATCGTGGTTAGTGACAGTAAGATAGGTTGGGCTTCAGCTTATAGAGAACTATTGAGCCTACTGTGGGCTGGTAAGGTTCCCCAGTGGGATGTTAGCAGAGTACGGGCAGCAGGAGAGCCATTAAAAACATTTGGGGGTAGAGCTAGTGGGCCTGAGCCATTGGTTAGTTTGTTTAAGTATAGCGTGGATTTATTCCGTGCAGCAGTGGGTCGTAGACTCACGACTTTGGAAGTACATGGGCTGGTTTGTAAGGTGGCAGAGATTGTTGTCGTTGGGGGTGTCCGTAGGTCTGCTCTCATTAGCCTTAGTAGTTTTAGTGATGATAGGTTACGTCATGCTAAGTCTGGGCAGTGGTGGTTGGATCATCCTGAGTTTGCCCTAGCCAATAACAGTGTGGCCTACAGTGAGAAACCTGACATGGAATCCTTCATGCGGGAATGGTTATCATTAGTGGAGAGTAAAAGTGGAGAACGGGGAATATTCAACAGAGAAGCTAGTCAGCGACAAGCTGCGAGAAATGGACGAAGAGATGCAACGCATGAGTTCGGAACTAACCCGTGCAGCGAGATCATTTTACGAGACCGCCAATTCTGCAACCTGTCAGAGGTCGTTGTACGAGCTGAGGATACGCTTGCTACCCTTCGCGTCAAGGTTAGACTCGCTACAATCTTGGGTACACTCCAATCTACCCTCACAGACTTCCGATACTTAGGTAAGGCGTGGAAGGATAACACGGAAGAAGAGGCATTACTTGGGGTATCCCTCACGGGTATCATGGATCATGAAATGTTATCAGGGGTGTCTGACGCCAGATGTGGTGACTCACAGGGTCAAGAAGCCCAGCGGTGGTTACAAGGACTAAAACAGGTGGCAATTGAAACGAACAAAGAGTGGGCAGAAAAGCTAGGGATCAATCAATCTGTAGCAATAACCTGCGTTAAGCCTAGTGGGACTGTTAGCCAACTGGTAGATAGTTCTAGTGGGATACATGCTAGGCATAGCCCCTACTATATAAGAACAGTTCGTGGTGACGTTAAAGATCCTATAGTCATGATGATGAAAGACCAAGGATTCCCTTGGGAAGTGGATGCCATGAAGCCTGATACCACAGTGGTCTTCAGTTTCCCAATGAAGTCACCTAATGGTGCAGTGATGACTACAGACAGGACTGCCATTGAGCAGCTTGAAACATGGCTCATCTACCAGAGGCATTGGTGTGAGCACAAACCTTCGGTGACTATAAATGTTAGAGAAAACGAATGGATGGCGGTTGGTGCATGGGTGTTCGATCACTTCGATGAGGTGTCAGGGGTGTCATTCCTACCTTACAGTGAACACTCGTATGCTCAAGCACCATACCAAGAGTGCAGTAAGGCTGACTACGAACTTGCGTTGTCCCAAATGCCACAGGGAACAGACTGGTCTAGGATCTCTGAGTATGAAGACAGAGACAATACGGTAGGCTCACAGAGTCTAGCATGTACTGCTGGTGTTTGTGAGATTGTAGACTTGTGAAGAAGTACTTGTTAATAATTCTTCTTCTGGTTAGTACTGGTGTAGGTGCAGCTATGTTCCTACATGCTAAGTACCCTTACTTCTTCTTTGGGATAGGACAAGAGGTATTTATGTGCTTCATTAACAATACTAACCCAGAGAATAAGGTACGCTGTATCGGTGTACATAGAGTAACTAAAGAGGAAACACCTTATGTATGTACCACAGTACCCGCAAGTGAGGGGTATCTAAAGGACTGTGTGATATATGGTGCTATCTAAATGTTCTTAGGAACAGAGTAGGCAAGGAAGCCTACCTGTACACTGGCTCATTTATCTCTCTTATTGTACAGCTCAAAGAGTACTTTAACTTTCTCCTTCAACATATCAATGTTGTTTGACATCTTAGCTAGGACAATAACTAGGGTCACAAAGCTTAACGCAATAGGCCATAGGTCGTTCACCATACTAATCATTTGGTCATCCTAAATAATTCTTTAATGTCATCCTCTAGATCTTCAGTCATGTCTTCCTGCAATCTAAGCCAAGACTTTATCTGATCTATCTGGGTGTCTCGTAGCTTTAACTCTAACTCAATACGTTCCTCACGCACTAGCATCTGCTTTAGCTCAGCTACGTCAACACTCAGGTTCTGCATGGAGTAGTAGAAGGTAAAGCCAGAACTCACACCAGCAAAACCTAGCATGAGAACAGGCCAGTACTTCATTAGAGAGGTGAGTTGATCCGTCATGGTCTACCCCTTTCCCTGTGAAGTGCTTGTGAGTCTTTGTGTTTGTAGTACCAATTGATACCTAACGAGACTACAGCAACTCCTATAGATATGATTGCTACCCAAGGCATCTCATTAGGAGTATGCTCTAGGCTAGACACTACCGCTACAGACGCAGCAGTGTATGTGGTAGGTTGGGTTACTTGTCCTACCATGTCGCTCACACTCATGCCTTACTTCCTCGACTACCAAACCACCAAAGAACTGCCGTAACCGTGAGGAATACTGCTTGATTAATAACGTGTGAGTACAGTTTGTATAACTCGTCAACAGGTAAAGAAACTAGCCCACCTAGTAAGACGTTTAGTTGATATGTAATAACCGTAACAATAACTAATAGGTATATAGTAATAGCTGGGCGCATTAGATTCCTAACACTATCCACTAGGACACTACCCGAAGACTTACTAGCCGCTACTTGAGAAGCAACAAAAGCATGGCCTGCTTGGACTTCATTCTGTATACTCGCTTCAGCTTCAGCTTGTTCAATCTGCTTGTCTGCCATAAGAAGTGCTTGAGTCGCTTCAGCAGAGTCTCTCTTTAAGTCTAGCTCACCAATCAATAGCTCATGAGATTGATTCATCTCAGTTATCTTACGTTGTTCACGCTTTGCTAAGTAACTACCGACCAGACCTACTACAGCACCTAACCCACTGGATGAGGCTATACCTAGTATTGCGTCTAACATTGTTGATCCCCTATTATTGTTAAATTAAAACCCTGCCCTTTAAGTAGTTTGTTTAAATCTCTTAGAGCATTCTTTGAACCCAGCACGGCTGGTCTACCACCTAACGTACCTAACTTAGACCCTATAATGATGCATCCTTTACTGTGCTCCTTAAAGTTCCCTTGGTGTATCAGCACTCCTGTCCTGTCTGGTACGGCTTGTAGATGCCATACCTTCTTGTACTTTCCTGACCCACTCCTTGCTAAGTAATTGCATTTGTAAGAACCAGATGGAATGCATGATATATTCGATTGATTGTTTAACCACGGTCTCTCCATAGTATAAAAGATATCCCCAGTACTAAAAACTAACATACCAGAGATGTGTGTAGTACAGTCCTGTCTAATTAGCCACGACTGAAACATCTAGTTAGGAGTGTTCTTAGGAACAAGAGTCCGTCCTGTATCTTCAACACTAAGACCAAGGCTACGAATAACAGCAGATACCGCGTAATTAGAATAGCCACCATTAGTTAGGGTCATAGACCTAATCAGATCATCTATTATAAAACCCTGCTGTGTGTTCAACTCAAGGCGTAGTGCTAGTTCCAAGTCCTGCTCGTTAGCTATAGCTTCATTCCTCTCCCTGTTTGCTGTGGTATCCTCACGACGACTTCTCTGAGCCGCTAATGTGTTGCCCTCTGAAGCTGCAGGACTCCAAGCCGCAGTAGAGGGGTTGTCTGAGACTTGGTCTTGTAGGGTATTAGGTACAAGTACATACTTACCTGACAGCTCTGCCTTCTCTATATGAAAGTCACTAGGTTGTAGATGGCCTCTCCCTGATTGACTGAGAACGTCCCTGAACTTCATATGAACCTGACCACTGTACGAGAGAAGAGCAGCCTGATGCTCCTTTACGTCAGAGATAAACTGTCCATGTACCACGGGATCTGTTTTCTCCAATCGACTCATAATGGGTTCATTGTTAATCAACTTAAGTAACCTGTGCTTCTGAACCGCTGGCACATCTTGGGGTTCAGTAGCCGCTAGTTTGGTAAACAAAGTAGCTGCTTGTAGAAAACCTTCGTCAGGTCGTTCTAGGAGTTTGTTAGGACTACTTAACATTGTGACAATAGCTTCACCAGAATCTTTGATTATAGATTGTTTGACCTCTGGATCATCTATCCCAGAGAAGTTAGAACTCTTACTTAACAGAATATCAGAGACTAGATTAGCGACCTCAATCTGCCCCATCAGATACTTCTCTAATGGAATCATGCTAGATAAGACAGATAGGTACTGTACTTGTGGGTGTGACTTAGTTATATCTATCTTCGTTAGTAAGTCCTTAATTTTACGCTGATCCTCCAACAACTTCATATGGTTTGAGTTGGAAGCGTTCACCTCAGTTATACTGACTTTGCGTATGAGTAACTCCTCTTGGGTCTCTAGCATATCCACCAAATTCTTGAAACTTGCTTCGGGTATTTGAAACTCAGCCGCTTCCGACTGTAGCTCTAGCAACTCACGAGCAAAAGCATCTCGTACTCCTTGTACAACAAGTCCTCGTTTGGTAGGGTCAAGGCTGATAATATCTTGTTGTGTTAGTGTTTGAATATCTAATTCTGAGTCACCTACAGAAACCCTAGTTCCTATAAAGGTAATTTTATTTCTTAGGATTACTGCTTTAGCAGTTATCAAGCCTTGTTGTAGCTCCTGACGCTTCTTTGCCGTGAGCTTATCATCATAAGTAAGTTGGGTAGATAGCTGCTGGAGTTTACGCGAACTCATTTGGGTTTTTTGAAAGGTAGGCCAATGCTCAGTTATGTTTTCCTGATCTGTATTCCCTAAAGTCCACATACCCTGACTCTGAAGAATAGATTTGAGCTTAGCATCCTCATTTTTCTGTCTCTGAGCTTCCGCCGCCCTAGCATCAGCAGTCACCTGAAAAAGCTGTCCTCTAGGCTCTATACGCAAGATACTAGCCATAGCAGATGCTAACTCTGACTTAAGAGAGGGGCTTAGTGCTACTTGCTGGTAGTACAATTGCTCTGCTCGTATTCGATACTCAGTCTCCGACAGCAGACCCTGAGCAACCGCAAGTTTATCTTTGTCGAGCTTTAGCCGTTGCTGTCGCAGTGCTGATTGAGCCTGTTCAGACAAGGGTTGAGCACCATCCACACGAGACCTATCTGATAAATCACTAGTGACTAAACCATCAATATCAGCCTGTTTCTGATCCAGTTGAGCAGTCGCGGAACCACCAACAAAATCATCCAAGAGACTGCGAGACGCATCCTCAGCTTCCGCAATTCTGTTTTTAGTTAAGTACTTTTTCGCCTGACCACCAAAGAACTTTAGTATGTCTGCGGTGGATGTATCAACCTGTTCAGTGACGACTCCCCTCTGTGTAAAGCTTGCATCAGTAATGTCAACATCACCTAGTTGTGTGGTCGCTTCTTTTATCTCAGCCATTAATTAGTTCCTTGTTTCTGTTGTTCGTTTATTATCGATAGGTTTTCTGTGGAGTTTAAGTATCGAAAGAGTTCTGAAATAGATCGTTCAGTATTCTTACCATCAGGAGTGTTTGGATCGTACAATCCAGAGGCTTGCAATCTCCTTAGTGTAGCCTTCGGATTAGCACTAGCTAAGTCTCCTCTGAATACCATCTTAATAAGATTCTCAATTAACCCCGCAGATCCTTCTGAACGATTCTTCTTGACTTGAGCAGAGAACTTCTGCCAGATAACATCCTGCTCTATAGGGTCATACACAGAGTAAATGTAAGCTTCAACCTGTAAGGCTTTGTTAGTTCGTTCCTGAGCTAACTGGACTAGCAACGGAGACTCCTCAGACATAGTTTCTGGAAACTCGTCGTTGTGCATAACTAGAATCTTAGTCATTGTATTGTACAAGTGTGAAGCTACTTCAGTAGTCTCTCGCTCTGCGTCTGAAAACACAGTGTTCTCCGTGTGCATACCTGATCCGTATTGATCTTTCAGGGCATAATAATCTAACGTGTTTCTTTGATTAAACCCGAAAAGACCTTGCGCCACAGCGTTTAGATATGATGTCTGCACAAGAGGGGAACCATGTGATGACACTACCATCCCCAATCTAGCCCCTACCTTACCCTTTAGGTAAGTACTGTACCCAGAAAACACAGTGGCTCCCACACTCATGTAGTCTAAAAAGTCTTGATCAGTGATAAGTTCAGGGTTGTTATACATCATGTTCATGGTTGTTGCTGCATCCCTAAATCTGGTATAGACATTTGTGGCTGCCATTACTTCTAGCCACGGCTTGTTTCCCATGAACGCATCATAAACGTCAACTAGTTTTGTATTGATACCCGTTAAGGGAGCAACATCATTGGCTATAGAAATATCGTTCCAATCATCAGAAAATAATCCGATTACATTATTAATGAACGCTTCGTAAAGACCACCTACGATAATGTCATCCATTAGCGGGGGTATGTCGATGTCCTTCTCAGCCTTATAGTTTTGGTACATATCGTAAAACCCAATACCAGCAGCACCGTTTAAGAACACTTGCCCTAGAGCTATCTTAACTCTCTCGCCTTGGGTAAAGGTTTGGTTGCCTATCTTTTTTAGAGGAGACATAGCCAAGGCCGCTTTTTGACTGATACTAAAGAATTGAGTAACCGCAGAGAGAGCACCTTCCTGATGCCTAAAAGCACCTGTCTTAGTCATATCCCAAGCTAGTCCTCTTGCTTCTGCAGCAACCAATCTAAAGTCTGCATCGGTAACTAATTGTTTCTTACCCGTTTTGGCGAGATATCTTAATCGTGCCAGCATAAAAGTGTTTGTTAAGTTGCTTAACTCACCATACTCAAAACCCTTCTTAGCCACCTTAAATGGGACTGTAGCTATTTTCTTGAGACCTCTACCTAGTTTGAGAGTCCCATCAAGAAGCGCATTCTTAGAGTGCCAACCTAACGATTGGCTGGTGTCCATTAGACTATTACGCACATAGTCATGGGAATTCACTGAGTCTGGTAAGCCAGTAGCCTTAAACTTAGTCATGAATGTGTCAAACTCTTTATTGCTCATACCTAGTGTCTTTGCATAGGTGCTACTCATCTTCTTATACAAAGCAGGTGACGAGTCTTTCGCTAAGGCTAAGAGTACACCAGCACCCTGAGCATAAGCTTTTGGAGCTAGTAGGGGGTGAAGGGCCGCCAACACCATAAACTGAGATGACTGTACCCAAAGTTGTCGAACAGGAGCCGCCACAATCATGAATGTAAAGGCCGCAGTTCGTGCTATTCGGTTAACGCTATTGACTGCAAGCCATTGGGGTAATTTAGCAATAGAGCCTTTGACTGTCCCTGCCACTGTTCCTTGCATAGACGATCCAACGAGTCCATCGGCTAGGGATAACCAGCCATCTTTCCACATCTTAGACTCTTTAACCATGAGACCTTCTGTGGTTTTGATATGCCTCCATAACTCTTGTGCTGCTTTTACCTCTTGTGTGCCTAGTGTACCAGCAGTACCCTTCAGTAATTCTTCCATTGAGTCAGGGAATGCACCCCCCTCATTATAGGTAGTTTTCCAGCGAGTTTTCATAGTACTTAAGGTATCGTCAATACCAGTTAAAGCCGCTGTGCTGTCAATGTTCTTCATCACAGCCTCTAAAGCATCTACCGTCTCAGCAAGCCCCTCAAACCCTTGCACTGCCCCTTCAGCGCGTTTATGATAAAACATCCTACCTGATGCAATGTTATCTTGGGTATTGATAGCAGAACGATCACCAATAGTTAATGATCTATCATGGACAATCTCTAACGTCTTACCCTTGTACTTGGTTTCCTGTGCTAAGGTATCTAACGCTCTGTTAGCTGTAGGTAAGTCCCCAACTGCTTTAAGGATTGTAAAGTTAGATGCCCTCTTACCATTAAGGAGACCCCCTCGCGAGACCTCTCTTATCCAGTAGGTTTCTTTGTAATACCTAGCTACATGGCCTTCGCGTTTGTTTAAGACATATTTAGGCAAAGGCTTAATGTTTTTCACTTGAGTTATTACTAAGTCCGTCTGTCGGGCTATGTCTCCTATAGGCTCTAGTACTTTGTGTACTGTAAACCCATCAGCGTGTAGTTTAACGATACTCCCTGAATCAAACGACTCGATCTGTTTAGTCACAGGATTCCACATCTCAATGTTTTTCCCATTATTGGCTGTGATTAAACTTTGTAACCTAGATTCCCCAAAGCCACTACCTATACCTTGATATTCCCCTGAGTTTACCCACACACCCCCATTACGATCTAGTTGGTTGTAGAGATTCCTGTTCTCCATATGGTACAGAGCCTGATCCGTTTGTCGGTAAGATAAAAATCCAGCTATAACCTCTTTATCATTACCTGCCGCATCAAGTAATTCGTCGATGGTCATCTTAGGATTACTTGCATACTTGTTAATTAATGCTACGGCTGCTACTTTCTTTTTCTCTGGTATCTCTAAGAAGCCTCTTGCCAACAAGGTTAGTTCCTTAGCAATACCCCGACTCTCATCACCACCTTGAGTAAACGCGGAGCTTATCCATTTAGAAAACCTACTAGCAGGATCAAAAAAGTAGTCTGCTATACCCCCAGAGATAAGTACGTCATCCTTACCATACCAGAGTTCATCACTCTTGTTCAGTACTTGGGCATGAGTTCTCTGGCCCTGTACTTGGAATACAAATTTCCCCTTTTTTACGACCTTTGCTAGTTCATCAGTCGTGCCTACGACTTCCTGCATAACACCATTAGGCAGACGTTCATATACCTTTAAGTTTAAAGCAGTCGGAAACAACTCCTTCGCTGACTCTATCGCTGCCTTTACGGTAGTGAAGGGAACCGTCTTAGGTAAACCTGTATCTGACCTTGATACAGTTGTTCTTCCATAAGTAGCCCAGAACTTTACACCACCTTCAACACCCTGTGCTGCCGTGTTTTGTACCCCCTCAACGATAACATTAGCTTCATATAACCCAACACCATTTACGTTCCCTAGTGTTTGTCGTACCACCTTGGGTGAGGTAGCCATCTCTGCCGCACTAAGGGCTGTAGTGTTAGATGCTGTCCGATCTAAAAGATTAGCGATAGCTTTATCACCCGCTATTAGTGCGTCAGCAACCTTAGCTGGTAGTAACTCAATAAGAGGTTCCCAGTGAGGGAAAATCCCCACTTCCATAGCATCGGTTTTAGTCATTCCTGTGGCTTGGGATAAGTCTTCAGCTATATTAGTTCTTATTATTACTGCCGCTGCATCAGGATCTACCACGTTTATAGTACTTACTAAACTGTTGGCAGGGAGAGTACCTTTTGTAAACTTAAATAAGTTCCTAGCAGCGAAACCAACACCTACTGTATCAAGAACACTGATAGCATTACCAATCCACTGGTCTACTGTACCATAACCCTTCTCTAATGCTTCTTGTAGAATCATCATCTTCTGGAACTCAGTACTCGTGAGTGGGTTATCATCAGACATAATAGCGTCAATAAAGTTAGAGGCTTTGGTAAGCCTTTCGGACGGAGTTAGTTTACTTAATCTGTTCCTAATTTCTAAGGCTAACTGACCACGAGGATACTTAGACAAAGGTAAAGGATCATTAGGGAATATTTCATTAAAACTTCGGATGAAGGGGACAGTAGTTGTGAATGGGATTGCATCAGAGAGCATACCACCAGCAGTCCCAAAGTAAGTAGGTTTCAGTGAAGAGATGATAGCATCTAACTTCATTTGAATAAAAACCTCAGCAGGAACCCCACGGTCTGTTAAGTCCAACATAAGCCCTTGGACGTACTCTCGTTCTTCTGGATCATTCTCGGAATGGATTGCGAGACCCACTAACATCACTTGCCGATGCAACTCAATATCATCGGGAGTTTTCTTACTCATACTTGCAAGATTAGCTTTGACTTGGTCTATGTCAATCTCGTTAGTAGCAGCTAATCTAATCTGTGATTCTATTGCGTCCTTGTTTGAGGTACTAGCGGCCTCCTCTTTTATAGTCTCTAATTCCTCTGAGTAACCCTCCATGTCAATCTCATCGTGTACTCTTTGATAAGCTCCTAGTGGGTCTAGTGGGTTAGTTATGTAAGACGTAGCAAGAGACTCTTCTGCAATAACCGTCTTTGGCACAGTACCCTTACCTACCACAATGAGGGGGTCACTCACCAAAGCGTCAGGATCAAAGGGTGCATCCTGTACCTTAATGTCTGGATTGAGAGCCTCTGGATCGTAAGTACTAGGGTTACGTTCTTCGGGAAGGTCTGCCACCAACTCTGTTAACTCCGATGAGCTATTAGTCATATCTATTGGCGGGGCAACCGCCTTCTCGTAAGTACTCGTGGAGTCCGATGCACTTATATAAGGGATATCTCCCCCAGAATCCATCTCCTCTTGCGTAAGAAATCCTGCGTCTCTAACATCCCTGTCCTTTAACGTACCGATGTTTGCTATATCAGACGCAGACACACCTTTGGCTGCGGCTTCTTGTATCTTCTCGACTATATTAACCATTCTTAGCTACCCTATTAAACGTCAAAACTACCAGTTAGATCAGAAAGGGCTGACCATGAGTTCGCTTTAGATGTATAGTTATTAGCACGAGAACGAGACTCTCCTGCAGCGATATTAAAGTTACTGATGTCTTTCGATAAAGCTTGTTGTTTATCTAAGAAACCAATGTTGCTACCTAGCTGAGACTGGATGCTGTTTTGTGATCCTATTGAACCACTACCACCTGTACCAGCACCTACACTAGCTGCATTTTGCACCTTACCTCTCGCTATTCTAGCCTGACGTACTTGCTGAACTCGTTCTCTTTGCGCCCTAAGATCAGCTCTCTTTTGAGCAACTAACTCTGCGTTCTTGGAAGCCTCCGCTGCCTGCTGGGAATTCTTCCGTGCTTTTCTAGAAGCGGACTGAGACGCTGAGAAACTAACTACGGCTACTACTGCTTGCCAACCCATTACAGCACCAGATCCCAGTTTTCTTCTGTTTTACAGAATCCAAACTTGTTTAATAATTCACGGAAAGGAAAGTCAACCTTCATATGTATGGTAAGTATATCCACTTTAAGCTCCTTTAAATCTGTTATGCTTTTTTTAATTAATCTGTAAGCTACTGTACCACCTCTATGGTCTGGTGAGACATATAGTAAATCGTTCATAGCGATGTATGTTTTCATGTAGTGCATATGAGGCATTAGAAAAGACACGAAATATCCACAAAGTGTTCCTAAGAACCTTACGGTCATAATCCTAACCATACCTAGTTTCTCTAAAGCTTCGTATTTAGAGTAGTCTGGATCTAAAGGCTTTAGGTCTTTCGAAGTCGCTATCTCTGAGTAATGAGCAGCCAACATAGGTTTAATTTCATGGAGAATGTCAGTAACCTTTTCAATTTGATAAGTATAACTCACGCCCTAGTACTACCTACTACATACATAGCCCACCCTGCAATGTACATATCCTTTCCTCGCTCACTAGCCATGTACAGACTAATTGACTTACCACGACCCCTTAGTTTATTCTTGGTGGAGATTAAGTCGTACCCTGTTGAGAATGTGTCGGAGACTCCTGAAGGGACATAGAGCTGTTTGTACCTATACGCTTGGAACGCTGTACCCCAACGATTACTAGAGGAGCTATTTGTCCATTCCCACCTAGCTTGCACCAAACAGCTAGACTCTCCTTGCACATCTAAATCACTCCCAGAGAAACCTGTTTCAGTACGAATAAAATGAGTGAATAAATAAGGAACTCCTTTAGTCCTAGCTATGTCACCAAATGTACTATGGCCTGTCACTAAGTACGACGAATAATCTTCTGTACCCCAATCAAGAAACCCACTATCATTGTAGTCAGATAGGGTAAAGCTCACTAACCCACCTGAAGCCCCGCTGTATGTAAGGTACTTAATCCGTGTGTTTGCACCCTGCCTAACAAACTCAGGATACGAGACGGCAGTACTGTCTGCTGTAACGGCAACCCCATCAACAACGACACCTAATGGAGTAGTGCTTTGCGTAACAACCTGTCCTTTTACAGCCCCTACTACATAACTCCCATAAGTACTTTGAGAACTGTGTGTGTTAGTATAGAACGCCTTAAGAGTCAGGTCATATATTAGTTCTTTGTTGTACTTATCTAAGTTAGTCGGGTCAGGCGTTGAGTCACCACTGTACAACCACCCTACCGTTTTATTGATAGAGTCGTAGTAACCAGTTGCAGATTGTTTAGCAACACCATTAATAGCACTATACAAGGTCTTAATAGTTCCAACGGTGATATCACGGGCTACAGCTTTCTGGGAGATGTCATTCAAGGAAATCCCATAGATGCCACTAGAGTTCCAGAACATAACACTACCCTCAACGACAACGACTGACTTAGGAGAGTCAGCTCCGACTTCAGTTATCTTAGTAACAGAGTAGTTCGTTGGAGAGAAAGCTCCGTCAGCAACAGCGACTGACCATATACCATTCTCAGCTAGTATTATTAATTGATTGTTCAAGGGTACTAACTTAGTAATAGCACCCATCTCAGGGATCGACAGGAAGCCCCCATCCGTGTCAATAACATCACTAATTTCGGCAGATGTTGGATCAGCCTCTTGGTAGCACTTCTCAAAATCATCAGGATTTTGTATTTGTTTAGTATAAAAAATTACATTGCTTGTGTTAGTACGATAGCTCTCAGGATCAACAACCTCTGCATACCAACCTGCATAGAAAACACGACCAAAGTGAGAGGCAACAGTCCTAGACCCCCTAAACATCTGATCACCTGCAAAGTACAGATTACTATAGGTTGAAAGCTCTGAGCCATCCAAAGGTCTATAGTAGCCCAATAAGTTCTGTATGCGTGACCTACCTTTAGCACCTATGTCTATAATAAACTTCCCTCTGGGAGCTGGGGTACTCCCAACCAGAGCATTAATAACATTAGCAGCTTTAAATATAGTGTTCGCGTCACTATCTTCGGCTTGACCCAAGGAAGCTAAGTCCACATTACTAGGGTAGTAGTCTGTACCAATACCAGCATCGGCTGAGCTATCAGCAAACTTCTGTAGGTTCTCCTCGCTCCAACCTTGGTTCCTCAGATTATAATATCTACGGTAGGTAGCGACCTCAAGTTGTGCTGCCTCGGAATCAGTAGCATCAACAACCCTTGGATAACGCTGATCAAAGACTAGCCCTAATTGACCATCATAATCAATAGGATTTGGCCCTGATCGATTACTAAGAAACGGCTCATTGGTGGCTGTAGGCTCTGCAAAGTATACTTTTTTGTAAGCTCCATCATCAACGCCCCATACATCGCGGGTTTGCAGAACTAGTTGTTTCGATGTTACAGCCGATCCATCCTCTAGACTAAGTAAGAGGGGGTACGGGAGGGTATCTGCTGCTATTATCAGGTGACCATTACATGTAGTAAAGTCTAACTGTTGGTGACCCTGCCACCCATTTACTTCTATGGGTGTACCTCCATTAAGCCTTGCCGCAGCAGAAGAGGGAGACGCATGAAACATATCAATAAAGTACAAAGAATGGGATACTTTAACAACACCAATGGACTTTGTTGCGTCACCTCCAGCATTATCCCATCGGAAGAACTGAAAGCCCTTGCTGTCATTGATAGCTGTTGCGGTTTCACGGGATGCACCACCTACCTCTGTATTAACCCCCTTACGCCGTCTTCGAGTACCATCGACCAGCAACACCATATTATCTTCGTCAAGCGAAGCATTAGGTGGGTAATTTAACTGAGAAGCCTCTGTATTAAGACCACCTACAAAGCTATTGAATTGTACTACTGATTCGTTTTGCACTAGGCTGCTGCTGCTTTCTTAGGAGTTCTAGATAACAGATACAGATCAATTTGTTGCTGTGCCATACCTCGATTATTCCATAGCCCTTGCAAAAGTTCTGGGATCTCCCCACCATCTTTGTATTTAATCTTCATTAAATTGGGCTGATCACTAGCGACTATCTCTAGATCTTTTATTGTCCCCTTGGTAGGAGATACTTTCTTTATATCCGACATTATTTTCTTCCATAGTTAGGGAATTGCATACCACCACCTAATCGTCGTTTATCTCGCGCTAAGAACACACGCTGCCTTCGACTTTTTTGCTCCTCCTTAGCGTTACCCGCCTGACGTAGCGAACTTGAGGCTGTACTTTTAGCCTCACTGAGTAAGTACGCAAATGCTTTAGTAGGTAGATCTGGTATCGCTGTATCTGTCATTGACCAAACAGGCTCTACGTTACCCCAACATTGCGTCTTACTTTTCTGAAGATTCGTTTCTACGCTGGAGTCAAAAGCATCGAAGACTAAAACCTCATCGTCAAAAGTAGTCCAGTAGCTTGGGGCAATATCATTTAAAATAAACAACTTCAATGACCCACTGTGAGTGATCGTCACTACATCAGCGTTACTGCTCTTACGCTGGTTAGTCATGTCTGTGAACTCTTTGGGGGTAAGGTAGAGGATATCTTGGTAGATGTCTCGTGTATCAGTTGACTTCCTTACGTTATACTTGACCCAAGCCAGCTCATTCCATGAGTCACTCGTACTCATATGGGTAGGAGCTGTCGTTGCTGTTCCTGATTCTAGCTGTATAAGTTTATCTAAATGAGGCCAATGCCTGTTATTCATGAGTTCAAAGTAGGTGTCTTTCACAATCTGAGAGACTTGCGTAGCTTCAATAGTATCCGCAATGGATGAAACTTCATCTCCATCCATATCACTAAGAATAGATTGCACGATATCTAGTAGAGTTAATTTAGCCATTATGTAGTATACTTAATAGTTATGTACGCTGGACAGGCAGTAGTACTACCACCATTAGTAGCTACCTTAATATATTTCTGAGTTGCTTTAACTAGGGTTGCAACATTAGAGGTCGCTGTGACTGTATCTAAGTCTCCAATAGCAGACCCTGCTTGTGTTACTGTGACTGTCGCTAAAGTAGCATTGTCGGACGGTCTCGATACTGTTAACACTGCGTCAGCACCTGTTATGGCTACCTGTATTACTGACTCAACTGTCGACACGACTCCGTCGGCTGGAAGAGGCATGAAAATGTGGGATGCTGTGGAGATATCGGGGATAACTCCCTGCAAATAATGTATGGTTGGGGCTAGTTCCTGTAAAGCGGTCTCTACAGTTGTACCCGTAAAGTGACTACCTGAGTCGGCAATCGTAGTGTTTGCTGCTGTCGGTTTTCCCCACACGCCTACGTCACTACCTGAAGCAACGTACACTTGTCCACTAGTTGCACTAGCTAACCCTTTAGGTTCGTGCCGTTCCCCATCAGGGATGACGTTATGTTCAATAGCCATGTGTTCTCCTTAATAAAATGAGGCAGGGAGAAACCTCCCCACCTCGGTCAAATAAAGCCTAAGCTTTAGTACCACCAGCAACATAATGGGCAGACCCATCATGATCACCTTGGGCATACTCAATAACTACTTTGAACTTACCACCAGTAACTGTACCACCAGTAGACACTAGTAATTGAGCATCTACCCCAATACCAGTACCAATCAAAGCACCATCAGCCACGATAGCAGCGTTAGCCACCAGTACTGATTGAGCTACGGCTGCGTCAATACCATCAACATCGACAGTAGTGCCATCACCTTCTTCTAGACCTACAGTAAGAGTACCAGATGTGCCTGTCATTGCTGACAGTACTTCTGTATACGCTGAACGGATAAACGATCCTGCAGGAATAACAGCTTCCATTGAGAGCGCACCATTAACAGGGAGATCATCCCAATCAAACACCCATTCAGCAGTTTTATAAAAACCACCCGTAGAAGTCTGACCACCAAATTTATCATCTATAGCACGAGGGCCATAATGATTACGAACACCTAAACCTGCTGAGTTTGCAAAAGACATTATTTATTCTCCTATGAATACAATGAAGCTGAAGTAAGGACTACGCCCAAAGTATCCACACGCTGAGCACCAAGACCCAATCTAGCAGTTACATCAAACTCGTCACGCTTAAGCTGTACGTTACGATCATTTTCTACACTAGGCATTTGTCTCCAAGCTCTCATAATAGGCTTAGTTTGATCAGAGGCCACACACATGAACAAGTTCTGGATGTTACCAGCAGCACCTGTCATAGCAGTACCATCACGACCAGTAACAGCAGCTAGATCAGCAGTAGTTAAAGGCAAACGATTAGATGTATAGATATCCCATCCGTAGATGTTCTTAACAAAACGATGCTCACGAGCAAAGCCTTCATTAACAATACCTTCAAAATGAGGGTTGTTACTTACATTAACTAAGTTAGTAAGAGAGTTCATTGTTAATTCTACAATAGGATCAACAATAGCAATACGACCAAACTGAGGTACGTTAGCTTTATCAAAAGCAAAACGCATATAAGCAAAGTCTTCTAGACCCATTACTAAGTCAGTACCAGAACCTTCACCAGCATAAAAACGATGCTTAGCACCATTGATTACGTTAGTGCTGTTAGCTGTCTGTGCAGAGTTTGCAGCAGAAAGACAACGAGTTTCAAAGTACTCTTGTAAAGCACGGGTTGATTCCATTCCACGCATAGCGTGTAGAGACTCAATCTGTGAACCATCTTGACGAAGTACGTCTGAGATAGACCACGCATCACCAACATAATCAGTGATTTGCAAAGTTACTGTAGAAGTATCAATTGCATTGTAAGTTAGCGGCTGTTCTTCATAAACTTCTTGAAGAGTAGCAGTACCTACTGTTTTAACATTAAGAGTTGTGCCTGTACCAAAATCCGAGACATCGCGGGTAAAAGTATCGGGTAGCATCCCGTCATGTAGATTCTCAAGAATGAACTGAGAATACTGTTCTGCTTCGATAAAAGCAGTGGTATTACCTGTATTTTGTGACATTTAATTGTACCTAAGTGGATTGATTACGAACCTTTTCACCAATAGCTCTCCAAGCACTAACCACATCTTTTGTATTAGCTGCACCCATTACGGATTTGCCTACATGGTTACTTGGAGCATTATCGAGCGAATCGGTAGTCATACTACTAGAACTCTTTGGAAGAGAGCTAATAGGTTTATCACTAAGACCAGCAAGTTTCAGTAGTGCCTTTGGTGAGGTTTCCGCTAAGTTTTTGATGAAGTCTATCCCGACTCCGTTAGCATCCGCTACAGCGTGTAACTCACTTTTGGCTTTGTCTCCATAGGTATCGGAGAAAACTTTGCCTACAGATTCCAGATTACTCTCTCTGATTCCTGCTTGGGTCTTTGCGTCAATTGCGTTACTGACTGCGTCAGATAATTGCTCTTGACTAAAAGGAGCCTGTGTTGGCGTTTGTGGATTTACAGACTTTCTCAAAAGCTCTTCTGTGGCTCTAGCATTAGCTAACTCATCCTTTAACACTTTGTTATCTTTCTCAAGATTGGAAATATGTGTTTGAGCATGAGGCATACTGCTTAATGCAGAAGCGACATCGGTATACTTTTGTGTGCCATCTCCGTTAGTGATTCCACTTAGTAGGTCTACAAAGGGGTCGTGCGAAGGTTCCTGAGTTTGAACACTCTCAGTAGGTGCGTCCGTCTGCTGGTTAGCTTCTTGACTAAATAGTTCTTCGGCTGGGTCAGCCATTCTACTTCTCCGTTACTGTTAATAGGCTTATAATGTTTCTATAAGACCGCGCCTCGCCTATGAGCGCAGCCATCTGAGTCTCCCAATTCGGAATATCTTTGGGAGGGTCTAAGATTTGGTTCATCACTCCTTGTAAGTCTTTGGTAAGGATTTCAATGATATCATCAAATACTTCCTTACTGGCTCCTGCTCTAGCCTTACTAAACTTCTTACTCAGTCGCGATTTGATCTTCACTAAAAGGATCCTCTGCTGCGGTAGCGTCCTCGATACCTAACTGATCTTCACTAGCATTCATCTGCCTTTGTGTTTCTTGTTGTTCTTTTATCGCTATGTTGCTCTTTACTAGCTCATAACGCTGCCACCCAAAAGCTTCCTCAATAAGCTTAGCTAAAGCAATACTTGAAACATGGGGTGCAATCGTTTGCGCGATCGGGCTATTAAAGATACTAGTTAAGTTTTGGACAAGTAAGTTCCTTGCAGCAAAGTGACTAGCTCCTTTAGCTCTTAGTTTCCCAGAAGACGATAGATCATCCTTAGTAATATCCATAAACTGAATTACACCTATATCATCGTCAATAACTCGAATAACATCCTTAGCGTTCATGTTCCGACGAGCTACTTCTAGCATATTATTTAAGGCAGGTTCTAATATGAAGACTTCAAACTGGGTGATCTTTTCTTGGAAGATTCGAGAGGCTGCGTTATCAAGTTGTTGTACCTCAAACGCAGTCTTCTCCCCTGGACTTCTGATACCCATTGCTTCACGAGGAGCACCAGCCATCTCTTCCATCTGTCGTATGAGTATAGAGATTTGGGTATCAGCTTGCAAGGCAGTCGCATCTATGCGTAGGACTTCAATATCACCATCATCACCCACATCTATTTGCGCAAATGGCCCCCATTCAAAGGACTCTACGTTACCTTTTATCTTAAGTGGTGGGTGTGCTATTAAATCAAACAAGTCAGCCTTAATGTTTTCTAAGTGATCTATTCGATACTGCATTCCAACTAAGTTATCCAGTGGCCCCATACCATATAAGTTATCTGGGCGAAGTCTCCAACCGACATGGGACTTTCCGTCACTACCAATCCAAGAAGGATTAGGCTCATCACGCACGACTAAGGTACGGTCAATCACAGTTATGATGCGGTTTTTCTTTAGGTTACCTTTTTCATCATGTATACTACCCTCAAACTCTAATATCTCCACATAGCCTGACTCATAGTAATCGATAATAGTATCGAACCCATCCATTTGGTAGCCGTCTGATTTAATGTTATCTGATTGAGAACTTGTAGTAATCCTTCTGCGAACTTCTTGGGCGTACTCAATAACATCCTTATTGTATTTAAACTCAGGCTTAGTATCTGCTTCTTCCTTCAGCTCACCCAACGACTTAAGGTATCGTGTTATTTTAGGAGACTCCTCAAACGAGGATGCTACAGGATTAAAGACTATATCTAAAGGAGAGGTTCTGATTAGTCTAGGCCCAACATAACCATCAATCAGTAACCCTGATTCAGGGTCTTCGTGTTTTTCATGTACATACTCTACATCACATATAGCATTACCATAATCAATGTAATCGTACAGGAGTCTAGAGACCGTCTTTTGGAACCCTGAGATCCGCGTCTTGTTACGCATGTACGCCTCAATAGTATCTCTCTTAGCTTTAGTGACACTGTCTGCGTTATGCCCTTCCCATACTAACCATTCGTCATTAGGGAACATAGCAGACATGTAGTTAGCATGTAAGTTATCCCGAATCTGAGTCAACTTAGGGAGAGTCGTCTTATTCTTCCAAGGTAGCTGGCTGTTAGATGTCGTGGTAGTATCTGTAGCAAAGATATAGTTGCGTAGCTCTCGCCACTCTTCTTCCTTGTTTCGACGTTTCTGTTTCCATGAAGTATACTTCTGGGCTATGTCCTCTGCTAGTACATGAGGAACTAAAATATCTTTAATTTCTAATACGTTACCTGCCATTAGTTAGCTAAGCCTCCGAATCGACTATGGTACACCACGTTAGTCTTCTTATATGAAGAACTGAACCTTCTTGTAGGAGCTACAGCTACATCTATCGCTGCCGTTAGAGCATCCTCTATGTCATCGTGGGGTGGGTGTTTTTGTTTCAATTCTTCTTCCAGTAATTCACATGAGCCACCTTTATAGTGCCATATCTGTTTGTTGTCATACTTAGGGCCAAGAGTAGCCATCATGCGCTCTTCTTTGCTACCTAAGTTTCGGCTGGGTCGAAACGAATCAACACTTAAAGCTAATCCGTTCGGCTTTATGTAATTGTTCTTAAGATCATTTACAATAACTTCTTGTGCTACGGTTACCTCGGCTCTTATCTTTCTAAAGCCCCAGTAACTATGTGCTTGTACTATGTACTTAAAGTATTCAGCAATAGACCCTGTTTTAAATCTGTCTATTCCTAGAATGTAATAATTATGTTCTGAGTCTACACCCACTATAACTAAAGCAGTATAGTCAGCGGTCTTCTTAAGGGAGAATGCAAAGTCAATTGCCGCAAATACATTTAACCGAGTTCCTTTGTGCTGCCACTGACCATCGATCTGCTCGATATTCTTTTTATCATAGTATTGAAAGTTGTCTGGACTAATCCTATGACTAGTGGGATCATTAGGATTATTATAATACTGAGCGTAATACTGAGTAACATCAATGTACTCTGCCCTTTTCTTAGCCAATTCATTATCATCAAAACCGAAGGTTCTCCCATCTTGTCGGACTGTCTTAGGCCAAACGTATTCACCATCCTCTTCAACTACTCTTTGCATGACTTCGTATAAAGGGACTTTTTTAATCATTTCCCCGTTCTCAAACACTTCTAAATCAGATGTGATCAAGGTATCATACAAGTCTCTTGGATGGTATCGAGTCCCTACTACTGTCGTTTTAGCATCTGTGTTTTTAATACTTGCTAACTGAGAGTACATGTTAGCTACCTTATTCCTTCCCTCATCTGTGTATGCATTTAAGGGTACAACACAATCATCTAAAAAGTTATGGTCGGCATGGAATCCTGTTATATTAGTAGTAAGTCCTGCCGCCATAATAGTAGCATCTCGCACCCCTTCTTCTTTTCTTATGGGGTGGTCTACGGATATTTCCGTACTTGCCCACTTTTCTCTCTTACCTTCTTCGGGATTAATTAAAAGAGGCCAGTACCGTCTGATAACTTTTGAATCCAATATGTTTTTAATAGCATAGAGTTGTTTCTCTGCTAATGAAGCTGTAGCACTAATGTATAGTATAGTGATCCAAGGGAACTTAACTACTATCCAAGCAGCATAAACAGCCGCTAAATGGCTTTTCATGTGTGCTCTAGGTAGTAGCAACAGAGTGTTCTCATTACACTCTGCTCCCTGCCACCAATCCATAACCTCATCATGAACAGAACCATACAATCTTTTTGGGTTTACTAGTCTAGCAAATACCTTTAAGTCTAGTTCCGCAAGTTCCTTGATTTCTTCTTTAGTTTTTAGCACTTGTAGTGTGCGCTATGCTGCCGCTGCCGTCATTGAACTAAGGTCTTCATTAGTCCAGTACTCTTTAGCGATCATAATATCTAAGTGTTCTTTGTTACGAGCCAGCGTGTCAGTCCAGTCGTCGTCGGACATATCGCTAGGTTTACCAGCGTTGATCAGATCTACTGAATCAAGTGCTGCGCTGTAGTTCTGTGCTATTTCTTCGGTTGTTAAGTCGTCCATTGTATTATCCTTCTAGTAAAGTTAAACGTGCTTCAAGGGCATCGTTTTTGGTTGAAAGGTCTTTGATTGCTTTTACCAGTATTGGTATTAGTGCTGCCTCTGCTATTTCTTGAGAACCATCTTCTCTGTTACCCCACATTCTAAATCCGTCTTTAATACTGCTATCGGCATCAATAGCAGCCTTAACTTCCTGCGCTATGAAACCGTGGTTAGTGTCCGAGTTCTTAAAGACTTCAGTGGAGTCAGCCTTATAAGCAGTAAAGGTAGTAGGTAACTCACCTTTGTTTTTGTACTTAAATGTTCTAGGTTGTAGGGCATTGACAAAACTAAGTCCTGCTGTTGAGTCGACTATGTCTTTCTTATAACGCTCGTCAGATACAGTTGACCAAGTGGCGACACCGTGTGTAGCTCGTATATCAGAACTTCCAAAACCTATAGTTGTAGTGTTAGTTGCACCGGATGTGTCATAACCGATAGCAATAGCGGCGTTATTTGTACCTTGAGTGTGGGCATAAGCACCAATTACGATATTCTGACTTCCTGTTGTAAGGTTTTCACCAGAAGAGCCAGACTGAGCGCCTATTAATATGTTAGCATCACCTGTGGTAATTGCATCACCAGCTTGGGCACCCATACACGTATTGACAATACCTGTGGTATTCGCCTTCAAAGCATTAAATCCACTCGCGGTGTTACTATGGCCTGTGGTATTATAGTACATGGTAGATACACCAACGGCGGTATTGTTAGATGCCGTCTGATTTTCGTTTAGCGCATGTTTACCCATCGCGGTATTGTTACTGCCCGTACTATTTGCGTACAGAGAGTTCTTACCGAAGGCCGCATTACCAGCGCCCGTGGTATTTGTCTTTAGAGAGTAATGTCCCGATGCTGAATTCTCTGCGCCCGTGGTGTTTGAGGCTAAAGCATTTGCACCTACAGCCGTGTTCTGTGAAGCCGTGGTATTCGCGTATAAAGCTGTACGACCAACTGCCACATTGTTAGCCCCCGTGGTATTCAACTGTAATGCACTT
>Ga0307986_10000532_pt1 | contig 28364 bp, 24 predicted proteins | sample EllFjometageno82_FD_203170 | JGI IMG/M metagenome (GOLD analysis project Ga0307986, IMG submission 203170) | Marine microbial communities from Ellis Fjord, Antarctic Ocean - #82 | ecosystem: Environmental > Aquatic > Marine > Unclassified | place: Southern Ocean | collected 2014-10-09 | reverse complement strand
GGTTTAGTGGAAGGATCCTTTTGCTGACTTTTATAAACTGCTTCTCCTAATTTCATAGAAGACTGAATTAGGTCTTGAGTTTTCTTTTTAACTTCTTCAGTGTCAGCGTCGGCATTTTCAAGAGATTTTTTTAAGTCAGAAATTCCAGTTTCTATAGCTTTTTTTTCTTCTTCAGTTACTTTATCACCATGCTCTTTTAGGCTTTTTTCTGTAGAAAAAATAATGCTATCAGCTTGATTTCTTGCATCAATAGCCTCCCTCTTCTTTTTGTCCTCTTCCTTGTTGGCTTCAGCTTCTTTTACCATTTTTTGAATTTCTTCATCTGTTAAGCCACCTGAAGCTTGAATTTGAATTTTTTGTTCTTTTCCAGTTCCTTTATCTTTCGCAGAAACACTTACAATTCCGTTAGCATCAATATCAAATGTGACTTCTATTTGTGGTGTTCCTCTTGGCGCCGGTGGAATACCAATAAGCTCAAAGTTTCCAAGTGATTTATTATCAGTTGCCATCTCTCGCTCGCCTTGTAGTACTCTTATTGATACAGCTGGCTGGTTGTCTTCAGCTGTTGAAAATACTTGGCTTTTTTTGGTTGGAATAGTTGTGTTTTTTTCAATCAACTTAGTCGAAACACCACCTAATGTTTCAATACCTAGTGATAGGGGTGTTACATCTAACAACAAAACATCTTTAACGTCACCTTGAAGCACACCAGCCTGAATAGCAGCACCCATAGCAACTACTTCATCAGGATTAACACTTTTATTAGGTTCTTTTCCAAAGAAATTTTTAACGGCCTCAATAACTTTTGGCATTCTTGTCATGCCACCTACCAAAACAACCTCATCAATTTCAGCAGCAGAAAAACCAGAATCTTTTAAAGCAGTTTTACAAGGTGTTAGCGTTCTTTCTATTAGTTTACTAACTAGCGCTTCTAACTTAGCTCTAGTGAATTTTAAATTAACATGTTTAGGACCTGTTTTATCTGCAGTAATGAATGGAAGATTTATTTCTGTTTGTGTAGCTGATGATAATTCAATCTTTGCTTTTTCTGCAGCTTCTTTTAATCTCTGAAGTGCAAGTTTATCTGTTCTTAAATCAATTCCGTTATCTTTTTTAAATTCATCGATTAAATAATTAACTATTTCATCGTCAAAATCTTCCCCGCCTAAAAAAGTATCTCCATTGGTTGATTTCACTTCAAAAACCCCATCTCCTATCTCAAGAATAGAAACATCAAAAGTACCCCCACCTAAATCATATACAGCAATTTTTTGTCCACCTTTTTTATCTAAACCATACGCTAGAGAGGCAGCGGTTGGTTCGTTAATAATTCTTAAAACCTCAAGTCCGGCAATTTTACCTGCATCTTTCGTAGCTTGTCTTTGGGCATCATTAAAATAAGCTGGAACAGTTATAACTGCTTTTGTAACGGCTTGACCTAAATATTTCTCTGCAGTTTCTTTCATTTTTTGTAAAACAAAAGCTGAAATTTGAGCGGGAGAATATTTTTCACCTTTTGCTTCTATCCAAGCCTCACCTTTATCTGATTTAACAATTTTATAAGGAACCTTTCCCAAGTCTTTTTTAACTGATTCGTCCTCGAAGCTTCTGCCAATTAATCTTTTAGAAGCAAAAATTGTATCTTGTGCATTTGTAACAGCCTGTCTTTTCGCTGACTGGCCAACTAATTTTTCATTATTTTCTAAAAACGCAACTATAGATGGTGTAGTTCTTGCACCTTCTGCATTTTCTAAAACTTTAGCTTGTGAACCATCCATGATTGCTACGCACGAATTTGTTGTTCCAAGATCTATTCCAATTATTCTACTCATTATATTAATCCTTTAGTTCTAATTATTACGTATATGGGTGTTTTTTATTTCTCTACAAGGGATGAATCGGGATTTTTTTCATCATTTTTATCATTTATAGGCTCTTTTTTCTTTGATACAGCAACAAATGATGGTCTCAACAACCTATCTTTAAAAAAGTAGCCTGGTTGAATTTCTTGAAGTACCACACCAGGTTCAACACTTTCATCTTCCATTTCAAGCATAGCTTGATGATTGTTAGGATCAAATTTCTGATTAAGACAAACTATTTTTTTAATATTATTTTTTTCAAATATAGTTATTAAATCTTTTTCTATTATTTGAATATTCTCTAAAAATTTATTTAAGTCTTTGTTTTCTTTTAAACTTTCATCATTTTTAATTGATTGATGTGCTCTTTGTAAATTATCGAGTAAGGACAAAGTTTCTTTAGCAAAATTAAATCCACCATATTCAAAAGCTTCTTTTGTTTCTTTCCCAGACCTCCGTCTCTGATTTTCAGAATCCGCTAAAGCCAGTAATAATTTATCCTGTGTTTCTTTTAGTTTTTCTTCAATAGTAAGTTCTTTAACCTCTTCATCTTGTATGATTTTTTCCTCATTAGCATTAAGTTCTGCATTTAAATTATCTTTGTTTTTTTCATCGTGCTCTTTTTCCATATCTGCTATATAGGGCTTTAAAACAAAATTACTAGTGCGAAATGAAAAAAATAAAAGAAATATTGATAGGGACGCACAACAAAGGCAAAATTAAAGAAATTAGCTATTTATTAAATAAAAAAATAAAAAAAGTTTCTCCATTTAAACTAAATCTTAAAAGCCCAATAGAAACTGGAAAAAGTTTCAAGTCAAATTCAGAATTGAAAGCTAAATATTTTTTTAAAAAATCAAAAATTATTACAATCTCAGATGACTCAGGACTTTGTGTCGAATGTCTTGATGGTAAACCAGGTATTTACTCGGCTAGATGGGCAAAAAAATATGGAGGTTTTAAACAGGCAATGTTAAAAATAATTCAGCTTGTAAAAAATAAAAATAAAAATAAAAACAAGAAAAACACAAACACAAAAGCAAAATTTGTTTGCAGCTTAACCCTTTGCTTTGGCGAAAAAATTTTCTTCACTGCAATTGGAGAGATACACGGTAATATCTCAGAAAAAATGTTAGGTAAAAACGGATTTGGTTATGACCCTATTTTTATAGCTACTGGACACAATTTGACTTTTGCGCAGATGGGAAAAAGAAAAAAAATATTTATGGATCATCGCTTTTTAGCTTTTAAAAAATTAAAAGAAAAAATTAAAATTTTATAAATTTATTATTTTTAGTTTTATACATCATCAACTGTTGTGAAACTTTATTATCTTTAAACTCAAAGGTTCCTATTTTACCCTTAATTTTTTCTTTAATGAAAAAATCACCAATCCTCTCAATCCCACTATTTTTTTTCCAAACGTAATAGATTAGACCCAGAGCATCATAGGATAAAATTGTAATTGCATCTGGTTTTAATGAGAATGTTTTATAATAATTTTCATTATATTTTTTAAATTGTTTCATATCGACAGATGGGAAATATAAATTTTTAACTAAATTTTCACGAAACATACTTTCGTCAAACCACTGGTTTACTGTTGTAAAAATTATTGAATCATCACTAGCATCTGAAAACGCAAGTGATGAAAGAACACTTTTTAGACTATCCCCAAAATCTATTATTATTACAGAATCAAAATCAACAGATCCAAGCGTATAAAGACTATCAAGAACTTTTAACTCCTTTCTAGACTGTTCATCATCTTTTTTTTTTAAATTATTTTTCCTTATTTTAAGGTTTTTCTTTCTTTGTTTATAATTTGTTAGTTTTTCTATTTCTCCAGTGAGCACTCTTGGGTCTGGATTATATTTAAAAATTTTAATATTTTTTAATTTAATGGTCTTAATCTTTTCATCTACAAATTTTTCATATTCATTTTTAGGATACAGAATGACAGTTTTCTTTTTATTTTGTTTAATTAAAAATTGTTCAATAGCTTTAAGCTGTGATTCAAGACTTATACCTATGTTAATTACATTGTTTGTTATTTTGGGTTCTTTATTTGAAAGTGAAATAAAAATTGTATCTCTATATTTTCCAAGTTCGCCAGACGATGAAGATGACATCGGTCCAATAATTACTTTAGCACCATTATTTATTATTTCTTTTATTGCTATGTTTAATTTTTTTTTATCATTCGTCCCACTATCTCTTGGTATGATGATAATGTTTTCATCATCTATTTCATCTAGAGCAAGTTGGGCAGACAGCAACAAAGATTCTCCTAAACTTTTATATTCGCCAGAAAATGGCGCAAGTAGACCAATCCGAAGCTTGTTATCATTTTCACCTGCTATTAGATTGCAGTTAAACAATATGAATGTAATGGATAAAAATGTAATAATAATTTTAATCATTATTTATGAAAATATTTGAATCTGGATTATATATTGTATCAACACCCATAGGGAATTTAGATGATATAACATTAAGAGCCCTAGAAGTATTAAAAAAATCAGACATAATATTGTGTGAAGATACTCGCAGATCTTTAAAATTACTTAATAATTATAAAATAAAAAAAAAATTAATTTCCTACCATAAATTTAATGAAAAAAAAGAGTTACAAAAAGTTATCGAATATTTAAATGAGGGCAAAATTTTGTCTATAGTCTCTGATGCTGGAACACCTACACTTTCAGATCCAGGACTTTTACTGATAAAAAAATGCGTAGAGCTAAAAATAAAAATTTTTCCAATACCAGGCCCTTCCTCTATTACGGCAGCAGTTAGTGCGTCAGGTTTTGATGATAAGTTTCTCTTTTATGGTTTTTTACCAAAAACAGAAAATGATCTTAATAAAGTTTTAAATGGTCTTAAAAATTTAGATTTTTCTATAGTATTTTTTGTGCCGGGAATAAAAATAAATTTTTATTTAAAATTTTTTAAAAAACATTTTTCTGGAAGAAACATTGTGATTGCTAGAGAAATTACAAAAATGCATGAAACATTTTATAGGGATTCTGTAGATACAATAAAGCTCTACGATTCAGCCCTAAAGGGAGAACTAACTGTTGTAATTTCGAAAATTTATAATAACAATGATTCTGAGACAGATGATAATATTCAAAGCCAAGCAGTCAAATATCTCAAAAAATACAGTTTAAAAGATGTAGTTGAGTTAATATCAAAAAAAGAAAAAATTTCAAAAAAAAAAGTATATGAAATTTGTTTAAAAATAAAAAATAATGAAAAAATTAATTAGCCTCATACTTCTACTCTTGTTGGCCTCTAACTGCTCGAAGTCTGGCTTTTCTTCTTTTGGCAAAGGAGTCAGTATTGGGTTTGACCCAAGAACTGTAGGCATGCAAATTGATGATACAATTATGCAAAAAAATTTAGTGGCAAGACTAACACTTACGGAGAAGAAATATTTTCTAATGATACAAGTTGAAATTTTAGATGGACGAATCTTTTTAACTGGAAAAGTAAATGAGCCTGAAGAGAAAATTAAAATAACAAAAATGGCCTGGGAAACAAAAGGTGTAAGATCAGTCAAAAACGCTATAACTATTAAAGGGCAGTCTAACTTTAAAAGCACTGCAAAAGACATATTAATTACCTCACAACTGAGAACAGCTTTGATTTTTAATAATATAGTAAAATCAAATAATTACACTTTGGAAACAATTAATAAAAAAATTTATATTTTTGGTATTGCAATGAATAATGAAGAAAAAAAAGAAGTTATAGCGGAAGCAAAGAATATATATGATGTTGATATAGTTGTGCCAACAATCTACTTAGTAGCCGAACTCAGTAGAAATAAAATTTAGTTTTTGTAGTCAATAACCTCTGATGAATAAGCAGCAATAGAAGCAAGATTAAGAATATCAGATGTAGACGATCTTAAGGGTGCAATTTCAATTGGTAGACCCAGACCAATTAGTAAAGGACCAATTAATTTAGCTCCCCCAAAGGTTTTCATTAATTTTACAGTTATGGAAGCACTATGTAAGGCAGGCATAATTAAAATATTTGCATTACCAACTATTTTAGAAAAAGGATATGAAGCTTTGTACTCAGGATCCAAGGCAACATCCGGCTGCATCTCACCATCATAGTCAAAATCAATTTTTTTTGTTTTCATTAATTCCATGGCTTCTCTAACATGTTTTGTTCTTACTGTTGCTGGTTTTCCAAAAGTTGAGTGAGATAAAAAAGCAACTTTAGGATCAAACCCGAATAATCTTGCAACCCTAGTACTTGAAATAGCTATTTCTACAAGTTGTTCAGCAGTTGGGTTATCATGAACATTAGTATCTGCTACAAAAACTGTTCTACCTTTTGAAACCAACATAGTTAGACCAAAAATTATTTCTCCAGGTCTAGAGTCTACAACTTTATTTAATTTTTCTATTGTAGCTGCATGGTGCCGTGTGCCTCCTGTTACCATTGCATCCGCATCACCACATGCAACCATGCAAGAGCCCCATGTAACCCTATCATTTCTAACAAGATGGTCACATTCTCTTTCTAACATTCCACTTCTCTGAAGTTTTTTATACAAATGTTTAGTATATTTTCCTCTTTTTTCGGCATCCTTTGAGCTTACAATTTCTATTTTAAAATTTTCATCTAATCCAATATTTTTTAACTGTTCTTTAACTTTTTCTTCTTTTCCAATTAGAATAGGTATTCCTAATTTACTGTTTTTAAATGCTACGGCAGCTTTTAAAATATTAGGATCTTCACCCTCCGCAAAAACAACTCTTTTTTGTGATTTTTTAATTTGAGAATTGATACCTTGCATAATATTCATTGAAGGGTCGAGTCTTCTAGATAAATCTTCTTTATATTTTTCTATATCTTTAATTTTTATTCTAGCAACACCAGACTTAATAGCAGCTTCTGCCACAGCAGCTGGTATGACGCTAATTAGTCTTGGGTCAAAAGTTGATGGAATAATATATTCTTTTCCATACCTTGGTCTTTCTCCACCATATGCTGCTGTCACTTCGTCGGGCACTTCCTCCCTCGCTAATTGCGCTATTGCATTTGCTGCAGCTACTTTCATCTCTTCATTAATTTCTTTAGCCCTAACATCCAATGCTCCTCTAAAAATATATGGAAAACCAATAAGATTATTAACTTGGTTTGGGTAGTCAGATCTTCCTGTTGCAACTATAGCATCAGATCTTACCTCTTCTACAAGTTCAGGCTTTATTTCTGGATCAGGATTAGCACATGCAAATATGATAGGGTTTTTTGCCATTGATTTTACCATGTCTTTTGTGAGCACATCCTTAGCAGACAGGCCTAAAAAAACATCCGCACCATCTATGGCCTCAGCAAGTGTTCTTAATTTTGTTTCATTAGCATGTGCTGATTTGAATTGATCAATATTTTTTCTACCTTTAAAAATTACTCCTGATCTATCACACATAATAACATTTTCATTTATAACACCAGAAAGTTTAAACAAGTTTGTACACGCAATTGCAGAAGCGCCCGCACCATTTACAACAACTTTTACTTCACTAATTTTCTTTTTTGAAATATCTAGAGCATTAATAAGAGCGGCAGTTGTAATTATTGCTGTACCATGTTGGTCATCATGGAAAACAGGAATATCTAAAAGTTCTTTTAATTTTTGTTCAATAATAAAACAATCAGGTGCCGCGATATCTTCTAAATTAATACCACCAAAGGTATTACCAATATTTTTAATAGTATTAATAATTTCATCAGCATCAGAACTATCAACCTCTATATCAATCGAGTCTATATCTGCAAACCTTTTGAATAAAACAGACTTTCCTTCCATAACGGGTTTTGAGGCTAGAGAACCGAGATTTCCAAGTCCTAAAATTGCAGAACCGTTGCTAATTACCGCTACTAAATTTCCCTTACTGGTGTAGTCATATGCAGTTTCGGGATTTTCTGCTATTTTTTTAACCGGCACTGCAACACCAGGTGAATATGCTAAGGATAAATCTCTTTTTGTAGTTAAAGGTTTTGATGAATTTATCTCAATTTTGCCAGACTTTCCCTGTGTATGAAAGTCCAGTGCCTCTTTATCTGTGTAATGGTCAATTTTAGATTTTTTTGTCATTAAAATTTATTATGTAATATAAAATAGGTAAAATCATCAACAATTTGATTTTTTTTATTGTAAAAATTATGAACTTATTATCTTCAACTTCTGTTTTTAGTTTTTATACTTTAATTAGTAGGGTACTTGGATATTTCAGAGATATACTAATAGCAACTTTTCTAGGTGCCTCTATATATGCTGACGCTTTTTTTGTAGCTTTCCGACTACCCAATACATTTAGAAGGCTTTTTGCTGAAGGAGTTTTTAATGCAGCTTTCATCCCTAGCTATGCCCAAGAGAGAGCAACAAGCAAATTAGAAGGTAAAAAATTTGCAGACGATGTTTTAAACCTGTTGATAATAGTTTTATTAGGAATTGTTTTTCTAATAGAAATTTTTACACCAGCGGTAGTTTATTTAATAGCACCAGGTTTTTACGAAAATACAGAAAAATTTGATATAGCAGTTCAGTTAACAAGAATTACCTTCCCCTTTTTATTTTTTGTTAGCCTGTCTTCTTTTTTTTCAGGAATACTAAATTCCAATAATAGGTTTGCAGCTGCAGCTGCAGCACCAATTATATTAAATATTTTTTTAATTTTAAGTTTATTTATTTCTTATTTTTTTAATTTTAATTATGAGTTAAACCTTTCATACGCTGTTACATTAGCTGGTCTATTTCAGCTAATATTTTTAATATTTTTTACTAAGTTTTATTACAAACCATCTATTAATTTTAAAATTAAAATTAATTCTAAAGTAAAATTTTTTTTAAAAAAATTACTACCAAGCATATTCTCATCAGGTGTTACACAAATTAATATTTTAGTTGGAACAATTATTGCGTCCTTCGAAGCAGGGGCAGTCTCTTATTTATATTATGCAGATAGAATTTATCAAATAAATCTAGCTATAGCCGGCATAGCTATAGGCACAGTAGCACTTCCAGAATTATCAAAAAAAATAAAAATAGGGAACATTACTGAAGCAATGAGCATACAGAATAAATCTATCGAGTTATGTTTACTTTTATCTGTACCAGCATGTTTCGGTTTAATTATTGCGTCACAGCAAGTTGTTAGTGCATTATTTGGTTATGGATCTTTTCTTGTAAAAGACGTAATTTTAACCGCCCAAGCATTAAAATATTTTGGATTTGGTGTGCCAGCGTTTGCTTTAATAAAAATTCTTTCTAATTTTTTCTTTGCAAGAGATAACACTAAAATACCTTTTTATATTTCATTTTTTAGTGTTTTCTTAAACATTATAATATCTTTATTTTATTTTAAAGAATTTGGATTTATTATTATTCCCATTGCAACATCTATAGCCACTTGGTGTGCTGTTATAATTTACTTAATTTTACTAATAAAATTCAAATATTTTAAAATTAATTTAATTTTTTATATCAACTTTATCAAAATAGTTATTTCCGTGTTCATAATGTGCTTATTTCTCTATTTCTCAATTAATTTTTTTGAGGATAAGCTTATTTATACTAATCATTATAAGTCATTTTATCTTATAATGATTGTAGGTTTAGCAGCTGCTATATATTTATTATCAGCTCGCTTATTAGGAGTTTTTAAAATTAAAAATTTTAAAACAAATTAAATAATGGATAAAAATAAATTAGTTTTTTCAGGAGTTCAGCCAACTGGTAATTTGCATTTAGGTAATTATCTAGGTGCTCTAAAAAATTTTGTAGCCTTACAAGAAAAAACAGAATGTATTTATTGTGTTGTCGACCTTCATGCTATTACAGTTTTTCAAGATCCAAAAGAACTAAGAAATAATATTTTAGAAACAACAGCTGGTTTTCTTGCCACCGGACTTAATAACAAAAAAAGCATTATTTTTAACCAGTCATCTGTAAGTGGACATGCCGAACTTGCATGGATTTTAAACTGTGTCGCTCGTGTTGGATGGTTGAATAGAATGACTCAGTTCAAAGATAAAGCTGGAAAGGATAAAGAAAAAGCAAGTGTTGGTCTTTATATTTATCCTAACCTCATGGCAGCAGATATTCTCCTGTACAAAGCCACACACGTGCCAGTAGGTGCAGATCAAAAACAGCATCTAGAGCTTTGCAGAGATGTTGCTCAAAAATTTAATAATGATTTCAAAAAAAATATATTTCCATTGCCCGAACCATTAATACAGAAAAACATATCAAGAGTTATGAGTTTAAGAGATGGTAAAAAAAAAATGAGTAAATCAGATGAGTCCGAATATTCTAGAATTGATTTAAAAGACTCAGCAGATGATATTGTAAAAAAAATTAAAAAAGCTAAATCAGACTCTTCACCAATACCAGATAATTTAAAAGATTTAGAAAAAAAACCGGAAGCTCTAAATTTAATTAATATATATTCTGATATAACAAATAGTTCTTTAGAGAATTCCTTAAAAGAACTTGAAGGAAAAGAGTATTCATATTTAAAGAATAAATTATCAGAAATTTTGATCGAGGTAATTTGTCCAGTTGGTAACAGAATAAGAGAGTTATTAGACGATAAAAGTTATTTAGAGAAAGTTCTTAAGGAGGGCACTGAAAAAGCAAGAGGTATAGCTGAGCACAACCTTAAGGAGATAAAAAATGCAGTAGGCTTTTTTTAATTAATAATGATATAAACACAAAATGATTATAACAGAACTAACACCAAATCCAGATTCACTAAAATTTTTGTCTGAAAAAATAATTTCTGCAATAGGGACCGAAGAGTTTCAAAAAAAAGATTTTAATAAAATTGAAAATGAGTTTGTAAAAAATTTACTAAACCTAGAAGGCGTAGAACTTGTCCTTTTAGCTGATAATTTTTTGTCAGTAAAAAAGAATAAAGAAATTTCTTGGGACGTATTAAAACCTACGGTTATTTCCCATATGAACGATTATTTTGAAAAAAATGACAAACCTATACTTAATAAAAAAAATAAAACAAATGAAGATAAACTAAATCTTGGAGATATTGAGGCTAGAATAATAAAAGTTTTAGACGAGAAAGTAAGACCAGCAGTCGCAAAAGATGGAGGAGACATTAAATTTAAATCTTTTAAAAATGGTATCGTACACGTTGAGCTGCAAGGGAGCTGCTCTGGATGTCCAAGTTCACTCATGACTCTAAAGCAAGGGGTTCAAAATTTACTCTGTCATTATGTGGAAGAAGTAAAATCAGTAGAGGCTATTTAAAATGGTAAAAGTTGTAAGCTACAGACAAAAACTAATAGAGCTGGCTAGAATTTATAAAATTGACAAAGTTTTTGATCAAAATTTAAAACTCACTACTTATGATATAGAAATTATACTTTTAAAAAATAGTGTGCCGATACCTTCTAGAAGAGGATATATTTCTCATAAACTTATAAATGAGGTTTTTAATCCTACTTACGAAGCATTAAAAAAAAAACTATCAATCAATATCAATTTCAACATAAATAAAATTTATAAAATCTTTGTTGAAAATTTAAGAAAAAAACTTTCTTTCAATATAAACATAAGCAAATACATAAAAAAATTCTTTAATGGCATAGAGAACTATTTTAACTTTGTAATTCTTAATATTATTAATTTTTTTAAAATTTTATCTAAAACAATAATTGAAGGTTTAAACGATATTTATAATTTTAAAATTAAAGATGAAATTTTAAAAAATATTTTTTCAAAAGTAGCTTATGTCTCACTCGCACTAGCTCTAGTTTTTTCTGTTTATCACATAAAAGGTCTTGTGACCGATGTAGATTCATTAAAAATATCACTTGAAATTAAATCTGATAAAAAAGTAAATGATGAGAAATCAAAAAATAAAAAAAAAGTTAAAACTAAAGATAAGAAAAAAAAAGATACCGCAAAAGATTTAGCAAAGATAAAAAAAAATAAAAAAACTTCACTTTCAGATAATGATTATAATTTAAACACTCAAACAGTACTAAATTTATTTGAAGACTTAGAATATGACCTAGACCGTGTAAGAAATAAAAAAAAAGTAAAGCCAATATATTTTACAAGACTACCTAAGGATTTAAACACCATTAAAAATGTTAAAGAAAAAAAAGAAACTTTTTTACAAATTTTACTGCCCCTAGTTGTTGCAGAAAATGAAAAAATTAAAGAAGACAGGGAACATTTATTAAAAATATTAAAAGACAACAATTCAGAAAAAAATAAGAAATGGTTAAATAGAAAATATAAGGCGTATAAAGTCTCAGATAGAAATATTAACGAACTCATAGAAAAAATTGACATCATACCAACCTCTATTGCACTGGCTCAGGCAGCAAAAGAAAGTGGCTGGGGCACATCAAGATTTGCACTTGAGGGAAACGCTATATATGGCCAGTGGACGTGGAATGGTGATGGTATTGAACCATTAGAAAAAACTAAAGATCAAAATCATAAAATTCTAAAGTTTCCTTTGTTGAGAGCTTCAGTGAAGGCTTATATAATTAATTTAAACACTCACAGGGGATACAAAAGTTTTAGAGTAAAAAGATCTGAATTAAGAAAACAAAATAAAAAATTAGCAGGTATAGAATTAATCCATGAGCTTGAAAACTATGCGCAAACTGGAAAAAAATATACCAAAATATTAGAGCAAATCATTAAACAAAATGATCTAGATGAATTAGAAACTGTAACAATAGATGATTTCAAAGAGAGCAATCAATTAAAACTTTAACCTAAAGTTCTGCCACAACAAATTGCATACCAAGCCAACGCCAAGATCCATTAACTTCCCTTAATGAACAATTAATTCTTCCTCTTTCTGTAGTAAATTTTCCAACTAGTTTTATCTTAATTTTGAAATCATTTAAAAATTCAATTTCAGACTTTCTCCATGAATTAAGTTCATTTGAGTAACAATTTAGCAATTTGATATTTTTTATATTATCAAAAAATTCAACAACAACATCAGGTGGGTTATTTGTATTATTTATATATTTCTCCACAGGATAAATTGACTTAACTTTAAGAGGTATAGTTTTGAGAATTATTTTAAACCTTTTTAATTCACCATATGTTTCATTAATAGGAAATCTTGGCAGTTCATAAAAATCCTTTGTTTCATCAACCACACCAGAGTGTTGACCAAATGCATATTTAAAACCAAAATTTTTAACAATATTTTTAAATTTGTTGCTAAATTCACCAAATGGATATGAAAAAAAAAAGGAATTATATCCAAGATTTTTTTTAAAATCGTCGATTGCCAAATTTATATCATTATTAATTTCGTCTTCTGTTTTGTCAACTAAGTAGTCATGAGAATAGCTATGATTTCCAACGTGAGCAAATTTTGCTTTAGAAACTTCTTTAATCTGGCTCCAGTTCATGTACCCTCTACTGCCTACTTCACGCGTGTTAACAAACAACAAAAAGGGTATTTTATTTTTTTGGAGTATAGGCCAGGCTTGTTCATAAAAAGATGAAAATGCATCATCTATAGTAAGCATAATTTTTTTTTTATCTTTAAGATTTATAAGACTATTCTCAAAATTACTTGGATCAACAAAATTAAAGCCATTTTTTTTTATTAAATCAATTTGTTTTATAAAATCTGATATTTTAATATTTGTTGATGGATATTTATTTTCTTCAAATCGATGATACATAAGGACAATAATGCCTTTATCATCTATATTATTCGACATAGATGAAGATTCACTCGTTATGTTTATAAAAAGTAAAAAAATAATTAAAGATTTTTTAATAATTGATTGCACAGGTAAAAATGATTCTATTGCATTAAAAATCAATAATAAGTTTTTTATAAAAAAATTACAAACTAATCTTTTTAAAAATGAAATATTAACATTAGAAATTGCCAATTTTACTAAAAAACACGACATTGAGTTTAATAAAAATTTTTCACTGTTTATAAACACAGGTCCTGGAAGTTTTTCTGGAATTAGAATTTCTTTAGCTATAGCAAAGGGAATAAAAATAGTTAAAAATATAGATATTTATAGTTATAATAACTTTTTGCTTAATGCAGCTCCATATCTAAAGGAAAAAAGAGAGATAATCTCAATACAAAAAACAAATAAGCTTTATTATTATTCTAGGGGAATCATTGAAGAAAAATATCATTTTTCTTCTCCTGAAAAAATTGATTTAAATAAACTACAAAAAAAAGAGGCACTATTTATTGTTCCAGAGGAGATTAAAAATGATAAAATAATTAAAAATATAGACGCTGAAGGAATGAGAATTGCTGAATTTAACATCAAAAATATTGATTTATTAATAGAAAATAAATTAGTTGAAAATAAATTGATTAAACCTCTATATTTAAGCTAAGTTACAAATTATATGAATAACATTGAAGAAAAATGTAAGATCAAAAGTGTTAGACTGACAGATCAAAGAAGGGTTATAGCAAAAGTTATGTCTAGCTCAAACGATCACCCTGACGTAGACGAATTGCATAAAAGAGTTAACAAAGTCGATAAAAAAATAAGCATAGCTACGGTATACAGGACTGTTAAATTATTCGAAGAGTCAGGAATTGTAGAGAAACATGATTTTAAAGGTGGCAAGGCAAGATATGAAGAAGCGCCTGAAGAACACCACGATCATTTAATAGATATAAATAGCGGTCAAATAATAGAATTTGTTGATAAAGATATAGAAATTTTACAAAATAAAGTTGCTAAAAAACTTGGTTACAAATTAGTTGATCACAAATTAGAATTATATGGATCTAAAATAAAAAAATAATTTGTCTAAAAAAATATTCATCAAAACATTCGGATGTCAAATGAATGAATACGATAGTAATCGTATTTTAGATTTATTAAAGCCAATGGGTTATTCTTCGACTGACAATCCTTCGGAGGCTGATTGTTACGTTCTAAATACGTGTCATATCAGGGAAAAAGCAACAGATAAAGTTTACCATGATATCGGAAGATTAAAAAAAGAATTTAAAAATAAAAAGAAACCAATGTTATTAGTTACAGGATGTGTAGCACAAGCAGAGAATCAAGAAATGCTCAATCGTGAAAAATATATTGATGGTGTTATAGGACCTCAATCTTATCACCAGATACCAAATATTATAAAAAAGATAGAAAACGACAAATCTAAAATTAATAGTACTGAATTTGAAGTTGTAGAAAAGTTTGATAGTTTAAATTTGGTTAAAAATTCAAATTCTAAAATATCATCATTCTTAACAATTCAAGAAGGTTGTGATAAATTTTGTCATTTCTGTGTTGTGCCATATACAAGAGGTCCAGAATATTCACGATCATTTAATGAAATCATCACAGAAGCTAAACAACTAGTGGGCAATGGTGCCAGAGAAATTACTTTGCTAGGACAAAATGTAAATGCTTATGAATATAAAAGCCAATCTAAGACACATCGTCTTTCCGATCTAATATTTAAGCTCAATGAGTTTAAAGAATTAAAAAGGATTAGGTACACAACCTCCCATCCAAAAGATGTCACAAAAGATTTAATAGAAGCACATAGAGATTGTACAAAGTTGATGCCAATACTTCACCTACCAGTACAAAGTGGGTCTTCAAAAGTCCTACAGGCGATGAATCGCAAACATAATATAGAGGAATACTCTGAAATTATTTGCAAACTTAAGACAGCTAAACCTAATATTAAATTTTCATCTGATTTTATTATTGGTTACCCAGGAGAAACAGAAAATGATTTTCAACAAACTCTACAATTAATTGAAAAAACTAAATTTATAAATTCCTATTCATTCATTTATAGCAATAGGCCTGGCACGCCTGCATCAGAGTTAGTTAATGTAGAAAAAGAAGTTGCTAAAAAAAGATTAATTAAACTTCAAGAAGTTTTAGAGAGAATTAACATGCAAAGTAAAAAAAATTTTTTGAATAAATCAACAGAAGTTTTATTTGAAAATAAAATGAAAAACCAACATAAATATTTTGGCAGGGATCAATTTTTAAACTCTGTTGTGGTTGAAAGTAAAAAAAATCTAACTGGAAAGTTGCTAAATGTAAAAATTAACAATTTTAATCACAATAGTTTATTTGGAGAACTATTTATAAATGAAAATAGGGGATATGCTGCTTAATTAATGTCTGAAATAAGTAAATTAGAACAAAAACTTATAATAAAAAAAATAGACAAGGAAACTGTCAATATCCAGATTTTTGATAACAATATTCTTTCATCGATAGTAGGAGAATTTAACGCTAATTTAATTCAATTAGAAAAGTTGACAGAAATAACTTTATTTTTTAGAGGTAATTCTATTACTGCAAAAGGAAATTCAGACAATTTATTTAGAGTTACAGAAGCTATTAAATTTTTAATTAATAAATTTCTTTTGACAAATATCATCGAAAAAAGTGATATAATTCTATCAGTGAATAGAAATTTAAATCCTAGAAAAAACACAAATATTCAATCTTTTACACAGCTTATTAAAACACCAAGAAAATCAGTTATAGCTAGATCTCAGAAACAGTCTGATTATATTAAAGCCTTAAGAGAAAATGATATTGTGATGGCGCTAGGTCCTGCAGGAACAGGTAAAAGCTTTCTAGCCGTGTCAGTAGCAATTACAATGCTCATGGAAAAAAAAGTGGAACGTGTAATACTGTCAAGACCTGCTGTTGAGGCTGGAGAAAAACTAGGTTTTCTACCGGGTGATATGAAAGAAAAAGTAGATCCATATTTAAGACCACTTTATGACGCGTTGTATGAGTTATTTGGTGCTGAAAAAATTGATAAGAAAATTGAAACAGGTGAAATTGAAATTGCCCCACTAGCTTTTATGAGAGGCAGGACTCTAAAAAATTGTTTTGCTATTCTAGATGAAGCTCAAAATGCTACAGAGACACAAATAAAAATGTTTTTAACTAGAATTGGTGAAAATTCAAAATTAGTAGTTAACGGGGACCCGACACAAGTAGATTTAACCAACAAATCATATTCAGGTTTAGTAAAATCAAAAAATATTTTGAGTGATGTAAAAGAAATAAAAATAATCGAGTTTGATCATGCAGATGTAGTAAGACATCCGTTGGTATCAAAAATTATTAAAGCTTATCAAAAAAAATATAATGATCAAAGTTGATGTGTTGGTTAAGAGTAGGGGCTGGACTAAATATATTAAAAACCCCAACAATTATCTAAACAATAAATTAAAAAGGGCTGAAAAAAAAATCGGTATATTTAAAAAAAATAAACTGCAGTTTACTCTTCTGCTTTCTGATTGTAATGAAATTAAAAAATTAAATAAAAAATTTAGAAACAAGAATAAAATTACAGATATTTTATCTTTTCCATTTTATGAAAAAAAAATCCTATTTAAATTGATTAAAAAAGAAAAAAACGTTATTTATCTTGGAGATATAATAATTAATTTAAAAGAAATTATTAAACAAAGTAAAAAACAAGATTTCTCTCTTACTTTTAATAAGCTATGGATACATGGCCTCACTCATTTGTTAGGCTACCGTCATAAATCTAATCAAGATTTTTCTTTAATGCATAAACTAGAAAATAAAATAATTAAGTCTATCCAATAATATGATTTTTCATTTCTTGACTAGTAGAATTTTTTTGGTATTTATGCTTCCGTTTACTCTTGGAACTTTAACAGTCTTTAGTTTTCAGCCATATAATTACAGCTATATTAATTTTTTGATTATACCAGTATTATTTTTAGTCACAACTTACGTTAAAAAAAAATCTCAAAATACATACAGAAAAAAACCATATCTTCTAAACTTATTCTTAATTGGCTATTTGTTTGGTATTGGTTTTTTTTTGACAGGAACATATTGGATTTCTCATTCCTTAACATTTGATGATAGTTTTAAATTTTTAATTCCTTTCTCAATTATTGGTCTGCCCTTATTTCTTGGAATATTTTTTGGTATAGGCAACATAATTGTTGGCCCATTTTTAAAAAATAATTTTACGTCTATTTTATTGTTTTCAAGTTCTTTTGCATTAATGGATTTTTTACGTGCTAGGATTTTCACTGGATTTCCGTGGAATTTGTGGGCTTATACATGGTCATGGACGCCGGATATGCTACAGCTTTTACCAATTATTGGTTTCTTTTCTTTTAACTTGTTTTGTATTATTTTTTATTGCTCACCACTATTACTAATTTTTAAAAAAAAATATTACTTTACGTTGTTTGTTTTAATAGCATTTATTTTTTTTGGCAATTACATATATGGAAACTCAATAATAAAAAAAAATAATAAATATTTGAATCAGATAGAATTCAAATCAGAAAATTCTATTTTTACTAAAATAATTTCACCAAGTTTTGAATTGAAATATAATCTATCTAGTGATGATATAAGTAATAATATTTTAAAACTAATAAGATACAGTGATCCAACAAAAAATAAAAAAACCTTATTCGTGTGGCCAGAAGGTGTTTTTACTGGTTATAATTTTGAGCAAATTAAGCAATACAAACCAATATTTGAAGAGGCATTTTCGGATAATCATTTAATATTATTTGGTGTGAACACCGTTGTCGACACACAAAAGAATAATCAAATATTTAATAGTTTAGTTATTGTTAATAGTAAGCTTGAGATTCAATTTAAGTACGACAAAATTAAGCTAGTCCCCTTTGGTGAATTTTTACCTTTTGATGATTTTTTAAATAATTTGGGATTAAAAAAAATAACAGAGGGTCACAGTTCTTTCTCGAAGGGAAAAGAATCAAATATTTTTTCATTAGATAAATTAAAATTGCTTCCTTTAATATGTTATGAAATAATTTTTCCTTCATTAAGTCAAAATCAAAAACAAAAAAATGTGATCGTAAATATTTCAGAAGATGCATGGTTTGGAAAAACAATAGGGCCAAATCAACATTTGGCTAAAGCAATTTTTAGAGCAATAGAAAATAATGTTTTTTTAATAAGATCGGCAAACAAAGGATACAGCGCTTTTATTGACAATAAAGGGATAATAAAAAAGGCTTTAAAACCTGAAGAAACTGGCGTTATTGAATTAAATGTTCCGTTTGTTAATAATGTTGAGAAAAAATATAAAATTAATTTGATTTTTTTAGTACTTTTATTTACATGTGTTTTATTCTTTATAACTTTTAAAAAAAATGAAAATAAATAATTACCTGTTTACAAGTGAATCTGTTTCCGAAGGTCATCCTGATAAAGTTTGTGACAGAATTTCTGATATGGTTGTGGACTCATACTTGGCTAAAGATCCATATGCAAGAGTCGCCTGTGAAACATTAACCACAACTAATAAAGTTGTCTTGGCGGGCGAAATTAGAGGACCAGAAATAAAGACAGACGAATTAATTCAAAAGGTAAGAAACTGTATAAAAGACATAGGGTATGATCAAGATGGCTTCAGTTGGAAAGAGCAAACAAAAATAGAGTCACATTTACACTCACAGTCATCAGACATTGCTATGGGTGTTGACTCCAAGGACAACAAAGAAGAAGGAGCTGGAGATCAAGGTATTATGTTTGGATATGCGTGTAATGAAACAGAAGATTTGATGCCATCACCAATACATTATTCACATAAAATATTAAGATTAATGGCAGAGGATCGAAAAAAGGGTTCCTTAAAAGGAATCGAACCTGACTCAAAGAGCCAAGTTACTATGCACTACGAAGATGGAAGACCTACAAAAGTAACATCTATCGTTATATCAACACAACATTCAAAAGATTTAAATCAAGAGAATGTGAGAGATCTTATTTATCCTTATATTAAAAAATCTATACCCGAAAACCTTTTGAAAGAATTAAATAATGAACATGTTTATATTAATCCCACAGGACAGTTTATAATTGGAGGACCTGATGGTGACACAGGTTTAACAGGAAGAAAAATTATTGTAGATACGTATGGCGGAGCAGCACCACACGGTGGAGGAGCTTTTTCTGGAAAAGATCCTACAAAGGTTGACAGATCAGCAGCTTACGTTTCAAGGTATTTAGCAAAAAATGTTGTTGCAGCTGGAATATCAAGTAAGTGTTTAATTCAACTTGCATATGCTATCGGAATTTCGAAGCCACTTTCTATTTATATTAAGCTTGCAGATTCAGATTCAGAAAAAACCGAAGATATAAAAAATAAAATAGATAAAAATTTTGATCTTTCGCCAAGAGGGATCAGAGAATTATTGGGCTTAAACAAGCCTATCTACGAAGTAACATCTGCATATGGTCATTTTGGTAGAAAACCAAATGATAAAGGTGAGTTTTCTTGGGAAAAAACTGATAAAATTGATATCTTTAAAAAGTAACCTTGAATAAACTTTAAATTATCATTAAGTATACATAAAAACTAGAGGTTTACAAAATGGGCTTTAGCCCATTTTTTTTTGGAGCAAACTAAAAGGATATAAATGTTAAATAGAGGATTAGATAAAGTTGAGTTATTAAGAATAGTGGAAGCTGTAGCAAATGAAAAGTCTATAGACAAAGAAATAGTATTAGAGTCTATGGAGACGGCAATACAAAAAGCGGCTCTAACAAAATTTGGAGCAGATAACAATATACGTGTTCTTATCGATCGATTAACAGGAGAAATCAAAATTCAAAAAGTCCTTGATATAGTTGAAAAGGTTGAAGATTCTAGCAAGGAAATAATTTTAGAAAATGCAAAATCTTTAGATAAAAAAAATAAAGACCTAAAAGTTGGTGATCAAATCTTTGAAGATTTACCCCAAATAGATTTCGGAAGAATAGCCGCTCAAAGTGCTAAACAAGTCATCAGCTTGAGAGTTAAAGAAGCTGAAAAAAATAGACAGTATGAAGATTTCATTGAAAAACAAGGTCAAATTTTAAGTGGAATTATAAAAAGAATGGAATATGGGAATGTTATAGTGGACCTTGGCAAAGCAGAAGGTGTTATAAAAAAAGATGAACTCATTCCAAGAGAAATATTAAAAACAGGTGACCGAGTAAAAGCTTATTGTTATGAAGTTAAGAAAGAACTAAAAGGACATCAAATATTTTTATCAAGAGCACACCCTCAATTTTTAGCAAAACTATTTTTTCAAGAAGTTCCTGAAATTTATGAAGGAATTATAGAAATAAAAGCTGTTGCTAGAGACCCGGGTAGTAGAGCTAAGATTTGTGTATTTTCGAGCGAAGGTTCAATTGATCCAGTTGGTGCTTGTGTCGGTATGAGAGGAAGTAGAGTTCAGACTATAGTAAACGAGCTTCATGGAGAAAAAATTGATATTATAAAATGGACAGAAGATCTTCCAACATTAATTTCAGAATCATTATCTCCTGCTGAAATTCAAAAGGTATTAATTGATAAGGACAATAAAAGAATTGATGTAATCTTAACAGAGGAAAACTTAAGTAAGGCAATTGGTAGAAGAGGTCAAAATGTTAGACTTGCATCAAAACTTACAAACTTTGAAATAGACATATTAACAGACCAAGAAGATTCTGAAAGAAGACAGACTGAATTTAAAGAGAAAACAGAAAATTTAGTAAAAAGTTTAGAAGTAGACGAAACTCTCGGACAGTTATTAGTTTCAGAGGGAATGCAAAGCATTGAAGAAATATCACAGTCCGTGCCAGATGATATAACTAAAATTGAAGGTATAGACGAAGCAACAGCAAACGAACTAATCAATAGGTCAAAAGAAAATTTGATTAAAGAAAAAGAAGAAATTTCTAAAAGGTTGAAAGAGCTTGGGATGGAAGATCCGTTAGCAAACCTAAAAGGTATAACTCAAGGAATGTTAGTTTTACTTGGACAAAGAAATATTAAAACGCTAAGTGATTTTGCCGACCTTTCTTCAGATGAGTTAATTGGTGGTTTTGACGAAGTAAAGGGTAAAAAAATTAGAATTGAAGGGTATTTAGAAGAATTTTCTCTTTCAAGGGAAGAAGCTGATCAGTTGATTATGGCTGCTAGAGAGATAGTATTTAAATAAAATATTCATGGAAGACGAAAAGAATAAAAAAAAAACATTAACATTATCAACCAATGTAACTAAAAAGATTGACCTTTCATCCCTTGCAAGTGACGGAAAAAAAACTTTTTCTATAGAAAAAAAAGCTCCCTTTAGATCCACAAGAGACAACAAGACTAGCCCTGGATCCAGTACGTTTAAAAAACCAACTACTATAAAAAAGAATGTAGTAAGAAAATTTGTAGAGCAGCAAGCAACAAAAAATTTTGTTAAAAAAGATGAAAAAGGTCCTTCAAAAACAAAATTAAAACTTGATCCATTATCTGTTAAAAGAGACTTTAAGCTTACGGTTTCAAGAGCTATGAATGTTGAGGAAATAGAAATTAAACAAAGAAGTTTAGCTTCGGTAAAAAGATCAAGGTTAAAGGACAAAAGAGCAGACAACTCTGGCGATAAAAAAAATATAAAGAAAGTAATCAAAGATGTAAATATTCCTGAGCAGATCACTATTCAAGAACTTTCTAATCGAATGGCAGAAAGATCTGCGGATGTGATAAAGCTCTTATTTAATATGAAAGTTATAGCTACTATAAATCATGTTATTGATAAAGATACGGCCGAGTATATTGTTAAAGAATTTGGACACACGCCAATTGTTGAAAGCTCGCCCGATTTAGAAATAAAGAAAAAGAAAAATCAATTAGAAGGAAAAATTGAAAATAGGCCTCCTGTTGTTACAATCATGGGGCACGTAGACCATGGTAAAACTTCCCTATTAGACGCACTAAGAAACGCAGATGTAGTCTCAGGAGAACATGGGGGCATAACTCAACACATAGGAGCTTACCAGGTCAAAACTGAAAAAGATCAAATTATAACTTTCATAGATACCCCAGGTCACGCAGCGTTTACGGAAATGCGGGCTAGGGGCTCTAAAATTACTGATGTTGTTGTTTTAGTTGTTGCGGCAAATGATGGAATTATGCCTCAAACAATAGAGGCAATACAGCACTCTAAGGCAGCAAAAGTGCCAATTATAGTTGCAATAAATAAATGTGATCTGCCAGATAAAAACATAACAAAAATAAAAAATGATTTAATGAAATATGAACTTATTGCAGAAGATTTTAGTGGAGAAACTTTGTTCGTAGAAGTATCAGCTACGCAAAAAATTAACTTAGATAAACTAAAAGAAAGTATTTTATTACAATCTGAAATACTTGATCTATCAGCATCTTTCAGCGTACCTGCAACCGGCGTCGTTATCGAATCCAAAATAGACAAAGGAAAAGGACCAGTTTCAACAATATTAATAACAAACGGAATACTAAAAAGAGCAGATTATTTTGTGTGTGGAAGTACATACGGAAAAATTAGAGCAATGATAAATCATGAAGGTAAAACAATAGATGAAGCCTTTCCTTCTATGCCCGTGGAGATACTTGGAATGAATGAGTCTGCCTTTGCTGGAGCAGAATTTACGGTTACAGAAAATGAGGAGAAAGCCAAAGAAATTGCTGAATTTAATAAAAGTGGCTCTAGTAATGTTAAAACAGTCATTAAAGATAAAACGTCAATATTTGAAAACCTGAACAACAAAGATGAATTAAACATAATTATTAAATCAGATGTTCAGGGGTCAAGTGAAGCAATTAAAAGTGCCATAAATAATATTGAGCATCCTGAGGTAAAAGCAAATATTATATTATCTGATATAGGAATGATAAATGAGTCGGATGTTTCATTAGCAAAGGCTTCAAACGCTCTACTAATAGGTTTTAATGTAAAGCCAAATAATCAAGCCAAGAAATTAGCTGAACAACAACATGTTGAGATTAAATATTTTAATATTATTTATGAAATTTTAGAACATATTGAAAATGGACTTTCTGGCCTACTAAAACCAGAGGTAAAAGAAACTGTTATAGGTACGGCAGAAATTTTAAAAGTATTTAAAGTATCTGACGCAGGAAAAATTGCAGGTTCAAAAGTGACTGACGGCGAGATAATAAGCAAAGCAAAAGCTAGACTGATCCGAGACGGAGCAGTTGTTTATACTGGAGAAATTTTAAGTATTTTTAGAGAAAAGAATCAAGTCAAAGAAGTTAAAAATGGTGTAGAGTGTGGAATTAGTCTGAAAGACTTCATTGATTTTAAAGAAAAAGATGTGATTGAAGCTTACTTATCAGAAAGTATAGATAGACAAATATAAATGGGTAAAGGCAAAAAACCGCCAACATATTCTCAAAGACAACTTCGTGTTGGAGAATTAATCAAACAAAACATAGGTGAAGTATTTATTAGGAATGAGGCTAAAATTTTAGCTTTAAACACTAGCTTAGTAACAGTAACAGAGGTAAAAATGACACCTGACCTTAAATCGGCAAGAGTGTACGTAATACCGCTTGGAGGTAAAGAAGCTAAAAAAATAGTAAGTATCTTGACGGAGTTCTCACATCTTGTTAGAAAGGCACTGTCAAAAAAACTTGATATAAAGTTTCTTCCTAGACTTGCATTTGTAGAAGATAATTCTTTCGAATATGCTGAAAAGATAGAAAGATTAATTAATATAAATAAAAAAAATGACGCAGAAAAAAAAAGAGACGATTAAATCACTAGCAACTCACACTAAAGACGTGGGCTCATCAGAAGTGCAAGTAGGATTATTAACTGACAAAATTTTAAAATTGTCGGAACACTTTAAAAAATTTAAAAAGGACAAACACTCTACAATGGGTTTAACAAAGTCAGTTAATAGAAGAAAAAAACTATTGGCTTATTTAAAAAGAAAGAACCCCGAATCATATACTAAGGTAATTAAACAACTAAATTTAAGGAAATAATGTTCAAAATTCACAAAGAAGAAATAGAAATTAACGGAAAAAAGATAACTCTAGAAACTGGAAAAATTGCAAGACAGGCAGACGGAGCTATTATAGCAACATGTGGCGAAACAGTAGTTATAGCCACAGTAGTTGGTGCAAAAAAACTTAGGGATGGTCAAGATTTTTTCCCACTATCTGTAAATTATCAAGAAAAATATTATGCTGCAGGAAAAATTCCTGGCGGGTACTTTAAAAGAGAAGCAAGACCGACAGAATCTGAACAATTAATTTCAAGATTAATTGACAGACCAATACGACCTTTGTTTCCTTCAAGTTTTATGAATGAAGTTCAATTATTACCAACTGTTTTATCTTATGACGGAGAGAACCAAGCCGATGTACTCTCAATTATTGCATGTTCTGCTGCATTAGCTATATCAGGATTACCCTTTGGAGGTCCTATTGCTGCGAGTAGAGTTGGATATAAAGATGGTAAATATTTACTAAACCCGTCACCAAAAGAATTAACTGAATCAGAACTAGATTTAGTTGTTGCTGGAACAAAAGATGCAGTTTTAATGGTTGAGTCAGAGACTTCAGGATTAACAGAAAAAGTGATGTTAGACGCAGTAAAATTTGGGCATGAAAATTTTATTCCGATTATTAAAGCTATTGAGGGTTTGGCCAAAAAAGCAGGTAAACCGAAGTGGAAAATTGAAACTCCAGATCATACAGAGGTTAAAACAAAAATTGCGAAAGTTCTAGAAACAGATCTTAGAAAAGCATTTAAAGAAATAGATAAAAAGAAAAGATCAACTGCAATTTCTGAAGCAGAAACAAAATGTAAAGAAATGTTTGCTGAAGACGAAAATGTTAGTGAAAATCAAGCAATGGCCCAATTAAAATCACTCGAAAAAGATATCGTTCGAACTGCAATTTTAAAAGATAAAAAAAGAATTGACGGAAGAGGTTTAGCTGATGTTAGACAGATTAAGTGCGAAGTAGGTGTCTTGCCAAGAACTCATGGTTCTGCTTTATTTACCAGAGGAGAGACACAGGCTTTAGTAGTAACTACACTGGGAATGTCGGATGACGAACAAAGAGTCGAAAGCTTAAACGGCATGCAAAGAAACAGGTTTATGCTTCATTATAATTTTCCTCCTTTTTCTGTGGGAGAATGTGGAAGAATAGGAACCGGCAGAAGAGAAGTAGGACATGGAAAATTAGCCTGGAGAGCAATAAATTCATCTTTACCAAAACAAGAAAACTTTCCTTATACTTTAAGAGTTGTATCTGAAATTACAGAGTCAAATGGCTCCTCTTCAATGGCTACTGTTTGCGGCACGTCACTAGCTCTTATGGATGCTGGTGTACCTATGAAAGAGCCAGTAGCAGGTATAGCTATGGGTTTAATCAAAGAAGGAAATGAATTCTCAGTACTATCAGATATTTTAGGTGACGAAGATCATTTAGGAGATATGGACTTTAAAGTAGCAGGAACTAAAAGTGGAATAACATCACTTCAAATGGACATTAAAATAGAAGGTATTACTTTTGAAATAATGGAAAAAGCTCTAGATCAGGCAAAAGGTGGAAGAGAACATATCCTAGGAGAAATGGACAAAGCTTTAAAAGTATCAAGAACAGAGTTTTCAAAGCACACACCTAAAATGGAAATTGTAACAGTAGATAAAAAAGATATAGCAACTGTCATTGGAAAAGGCGGCGCAACCATTAGAGAAATTGTAGAAAAATCAGGTGCTAAAGTGGACGTAAAAGATACTGGAGAAGTAACGGTAGCAGCACCAGATGAGGAATCTAGGAAAATAGCAATTGATATTATTAAAAGTTTAGTAGCAAAAGCTGAAGTTGGAAAAATTTACAAAGGTAAAGTTGTTAAAGTAATGGAGTTTGGAGCATTTGTTAATTTCTTAGGAAAACAAGATGGTTTAGTTCATATATCAGAGCTTGCAGCAAAAAGAGTTGAAAAAGTTGGTGATGTTGTAAAAGAAGGAGATGAAGTCTCAGTAAAAGTTTTAGGTTTTGACAGAGGCAAGGTTAAACTGTCTATCAAACAAGCAACGGCTGAGTAATTTTTACTAAATTTAAAGATATTTTTAGGTAATGTTCTTGGGATCTGGCATCCCAACTTTATTGTATCCAGCATCCACATAGTGTATTTCACCTGTAACACCCGCAGCTAATTCACTCGTCAAATACAAAGCAGAATTTCCAACGTCATGAATATCAACATTTCTTTTTAAAAAAGAATGATCGGCATTCCACTTATATAAAAATTTTGCATCACCGATTGCAGAGGCTGCAAGTGTTTTAATGGGCCCCGCACTAATTGCGTTAACTCTAATCCCTTTTGCTCCAAGATCTCTTGCCAAGTATTTTACACTTGCCTCTAGAGCTGATTTACATACACCCATAACGTTATAGTTTGGAATTGCTTTTGTAGACTCGTAAGTTAGAGTTAACATACTCCCACCTTCTTTCATTATTTTTGACGCTTCTTTAGCCACTTCAGTAAAAGAAAAGCACGAAATTAACATACTTTTTAAAAAGTTGTTCCTAGTTGTGTTTAAATATTCACCTGATAATTCTGATTTATCCGAAAAAGCAACAGCGTGAACTATAAAATCAATCTGTCCCCATTTAGCTTTAATGTCCTCAAAAAGTTTCACTGTCTCTTCTTTATTTTCAACGTTGCAGCTAAGTGTAAAGTCTGAATTCAAAGATTTAGCAAGTGGTATAACTCTTTTTTTTAGAGCATCACCTAGGTAAGTGAAAGCTAACTCGGCCCCGGCCCCAGCTAACTTTTGAGAAATACCCCAGGCAATGGATCTTTCATTTGCCACTCCCATAATCAATCCTTTTTTTCCTGCCAATAAACTCATATGTTAAATTTTTTCAAAAATTAAAGTTGCATTTGTTCCACCAAACCCAAAGCTATTAGTCATAACAGAGTTTAGTGTTACATTTTTTTCTACTTTTGTAATAATAGGAAATTTTTTTGCTTCATCATCCATTTCAGTAATATTTGCAGACGCTGCTATAAAATTATTTTTCATCATAATTAAACAATATATTGCTTCGTGTACAGAGGCCGCACCTAATGGATGTCCCGTTAAAGATTTAGTAGAGCTAATTTTTGGAATGCTGTCCCCAAAAGCTTCTTTAACCGCTCTTAATTCAGTGATATCACCCACTGGTGTTGAAGTGCCGTGGGTATTTATGTAATCGATTTTGTTTCTCGCCGTCTTTAGAGACATTTTCATACATCTAACCGCACCTTCACCCGAGGGAGCTACCATGTCGTAACCATCAGAAGTGGCTCCATACCCAGTTAATTCGGCATAAATTTTAGCACCTCTTGCTTTTGCATGTTCTAATTCCTCTAAAACTATAACTCCGGCCCCACCTGCAATTACAAATCCATCTCTAGATTTATCATAAGGTCTAGATGCAGTTTCAGGTGTTTCATTATATTTTGACGATAGAGCAGTCATAGCATCAAACATAGCGGACATGGCCCAATGAATTTCTTCACCACCTCCTGCAAAAACAATTTTTTGTTTTCCAGTTTGAATTAATTCCATTCCATTACCAATACAATGTCCGCTAGTTGCGCAAGCAGAACTTATTGAGTAGTTAACTCCTTTAATTTTAAATGGTACAGCTAA
>Ga0307986_10000530_pt1 | contig 28509 bp, 30 predicted proteins | sample EllFjometageno82_FD_203170 | JGI IMG/M metagenome (GOLD analysis project Ga0307986, IMG submission 203170) | Marine microbial communities from Ellis Fjord, Antarctic Ocean - #82 | ecosystem: Environmental > Aquatic > Marine > Unclassified | place: Southern Ocean | collected 2014-10-09 | reverse complement strand
ACTGTTCCTCCAGACTTAATAATCTCACCTTTTCCATTTACTCCTTTGAATCCTAAAATATGATCTCTAGCACTCCCAACTTTAAATCTTCTAGGCCCAGCAAAATTACATGAGAGTACACCCCCTATTGTTCCTTCATTATTTTGTCCTTCGAATAAGGGACCAAAATCTGTGGGCTCAAAAGCTAAGTGTTGATTATTTTTTTCAAGCGCTTCCTTAATTTCCTTAATTGGAGTGCCTGACTTTACTTTTATATAAAGCTCTTCTGGCTCATACTTAATAATGCCTGAATAATTGGAAAGATCTAATGTTTTTTGAGATTGAAAGTTTCTTCCAATATTTTTTTTTGAACCTGAGCCACAAATTTCTAATGGAATGTTTTTTGTATAACAGTGCTTTATAATTTCAGCTATTCTTTCTTCTTTGTCAGGTTTTAGAACTGACGAGCTAAAATCTTGGAATGTCTGGGAATTTTGTTTTTCCTCCATGGACATGAACCCTTCCTTCTTCTGCGCATTTTCTTAATATAGGATAAACCTTACCAGGGTTGAGTAATGAATTTGGGTCAAGTGCTACTTTAATGTCAATTTGTTGTTTAATATCTGTATTGTTAAAAGCCTCACACATTAATTCTCTTTTTTCAATACCTACCCCATGTTCGCCCGTTAGTGCTCCTCCAACCTTAACGCAATACTTTAATATTTCTGAGCCAAATTCTTCAGTTTTTCTTAGCTGTTCTGGATCGTTAGCGTTAAACATAATTAATGGGTGAAGATTTCCATCACCAGCATGAAATGCATTTGCTACTGGTAATTCATATTTTTTGGAAAGTCTTTGAATTTCTTTTAAAACTTCTGCAAGTTTTCCTCTTGGTATTGATCCATCCATACACATATAATCTGGGGCTAGATCGCCACAAGCTGGGAAGGCAGCTTTTCTACCAGCCCAAAACTTTAGCCTTTCTTCTTCTGATTTATTAACTTTTATACTTGAGCATTTATTTTTTTTAGCTATGTCTTCAACACTTTTAATAAGTTCTGAAACTTCAGTCTCTGTTCCATCAAGTTCAACAATCATCATGGCTTCTGCGTCAATAGGATAACCTGCTTTTGAGTAGTCATTTGTTGCTTTAGTTAAAGCTTTATCCATAATTTCCATACCCGCTGGTATTATTCCTTTTGCAATTATTTCTGATACGCATTGTCCAGCATCTTCTATACTTGAAAAACCTATAAGAGCTGCTTTTACTACTTCTGGTTTTTTTAAAATTTTAACTGTCACCTCAGTAATTACTCCAAGCAATCCTTCAGATCCTGTCATCAACCCAAGTAAGTCATAACCTTCGGAGTCTAGGGTTTTTCCTCCAAATCTTGTTATAGTTCCGTCCATTAAAACAACTTGAATTCCTAATAAATTATTTGTAGTTGCTCCATATTTTAAAGAATGTACACCACCAGAATTTTCAGCAACATTTCCACCAATTGAGCATGCTATTTGACTTGATGGATCTGGGGCATAATAAAATTTTTTATCTTGTACGGCATTTGTAATTGCTAAATTAGTAACACAAGGTTGTAAAACAACACATTTATTTTGATAATCTATTTCTAATATTTTATTAAATTTTCCCATACCTAATAAAACACAATCTGCTAAAGGAAGTGCGCCTCCTGATAAACCGGTGCCAGCACCTCTTGGTACAACCTTAATTTTATTTTCATTACAATACTTGAGAATTTCACTCACCTGCTCAACAGTTTCTGGTAAAACGACTAAAAGTGGTTTTTGTTTATACGCTGCAAGAGCATCTGTCTCGTAAGGCCTGACCTCATCTTCATGTGAAAGAATATTCTCACTTTTTAAAATTTTATTCAAGTCTGAGACTATTTTAGCTTTACTAGATAAAATTGATTTATCAACTTTAGGCATTTGAAGACTTGTCATCTTATAATTCTATAATTTTTAAGGCGTTAGGTCAAAAAACAACGCTACTTATCCAAGCATCTTTTTGATCTTTTCAAGGGCTTTTTCAATATTTTCCATCGAAGCTGCAAAACTAAATCTTACATAGTCAATTGAAGTTTTGCCAAAAGCAGTGCCTGGAACGATTGCTACTCCAGCCTCATGCATGCATTTTTTTGAAAATTCTGAGCCATTCAATCCTGTTCCTATTACTTTAGGAAAAGCATAGAAAGCTCCTCCTGGCATACTACATTCAATTCCTGGTAGATTATTTAGTCCTGAGTGTATAAATTTTCGTCTCTTTTCAAATTCCTTCATCATATTATCAATAGGTTCGTCTGAACCATCCAAGGCAGCTATGCCAGCAAACTGGGAAGGTACATTGACACACGATACACTATTAATAATTAATTTATTTACGTGTGGAATTAATTTTTTTGGCCATACGCTCCAACCCATTCTCCAACCTGTCATGGCATAAGCTTTGCTCCACCCGTCTAAAACTATCAGTCTATCTTGTAGGTCAGGGTAATTAAAAAATGTAGGCATCTCTTTACCGTCATAAATTTGACGACTGTAAATTTCATCACTTAAAATTGCAACGTCAGGATGCTTCTTAAGCCCTTCTGCCAAAAAATCTATCGCTGGTTTTTCAACAAAGCTTCCTGTTGGATTGTTGGGGTTGATTAATATTAGCAGCCTAGTTTTATCTGAAATTAAAGATAAAATTTTTTCCGGATCAAATTTTAAATCCTTATCTTGTGTTAAATCATATGGAACTGCTTTTGAGCCCGAGTAGTTAATCATAGACTCATAAATTGGAAATCCAGGTGTAGGATGAATTATTTCAGCTCCTTCTTCACCAAACATTGAAATTGCATAAAACATAGTGGGTTTACCGCCCGGCATTATCAAAACTCTCTCGGGGTCCACATCTTTATTGTAAAGTTTTTTAATCTTTCTTGTTACTGCCTGTCTGCATTCTAAAATACCATTAGATAAAACATATCCGTGATGGCCATCATCTAAAGCTTTTTTTGCGGCATCCACAACATGCTGTGGAGTTTTAAAGTCAGGTTGGCCCAAACCAAGGTGGATCATTTCTTTTCCTTGGGCTTCAATTTTTTTAGCTTCAGCCAATATACTAAAAGCTGACTCTGTACCTAATCTTTCTAAATTTTTAGCTAATTTCATATTTAATTATTTTAATATTTTAATATTGAACTTATTAATTAACAGAATTGAATTTATTTAAAACAAGAAAAGTTGCCACGATTTTTATCTGTAAACAATTTTACTTGGGTTTAAATCTTTTATGCTTTTACAGCCCATCAAAATCATATCTCTTCTAATTTCATCTCTCATTCTTTGTAAAACCATTTCTACTCCTTTTTGTCCCCCGGCGCTTAAGGCAAATAAGAAACCTTTTCCGAAACTGCATGCTGTCGCGCCCATAGCTAAAGCTTTTAAAACATGTGTGCCTCTTCTAATTCCTCCATCTACAATAATTTCAATTTTTCCTCCGACAGCATCAACAATCGCAGGCAACTGATCAAAGGGTGAACGTGAGCCATCCAACTGTCTACCGCCATGATTTGAAAGCATTATTGCAGAAGCTCCAATATCAACAGCTTTCTTTGCGTCTTCAACTGACATTAAGCCTTTCAAAGCAAATGGACCCTTCCAACGTTTGACACAGTATTCTGCATCTTTCCAGCTCATCGCTGGATCATATTGTTCATTAATATATTCCATTACACCTTTTGCTATACTTGAGCCTTTTTTGGTAAAGTGGGCAACGTTTGCTAATTCAAATTTTCCGTGAGTTAGATAGTTCATGGTCCACGTTGGATGGGCGGCAAAACTCATTAGACTTTCTAAAGTAAGTTTTGGAGGAGTTGTAAAACCTGTTCTGTGATCTCTTTCTCTGTTTCCCGCAACGACTGTATCAACAGTCAAACATAAACCCTTAAATCCAGAGCTCTTACATCTATCTATTAAATTATCAGTGAGTGCTTGGTCTTTATGTATGTAAAGTTGAAATAATTTTGGTCCCGCTGAAATATTTGAAATTTCTTCAATAGACGAAGTTGCCATAGTAGACATGCTATAAAAGGTACCAAATTTTTCGGCTGCTCTCGCTGAGGCTTTGTCCCCATCGTGGTGGTACAGTCGCTGCATTGCAGTTGGTGATAGGAATAAAGGCATATCAATTTTTTGTCCAAAAACATTAACCGAAAGGTCTGGCTCCCCTACGCTAGCTAAAATGTTTGGTATTAAATCACATTTAGCAAACGACTCTGTGTTCCTTTTTAGGGTTGTCTCATCATCTGAGCCACCATCGATATAATGAAAAATTGGTGAAGGTAAGTTTTTTTTTGCTAATTTTCTAAAATCTTCAATATTATAACAATCCTTAATAGACATTTTTAATTAAAAATTTTTAGAAAAAGTTACTGATTGATTATCCGAGCCTGGGTTGACATCACCCCAATCATTATTAGAGATGTGACTATAGCTGTAGCCAAGGTTGGCATTTTTAAATACATCTACTCCTATTTTTATTTCTGATTTAAATTCAAGCGCACTTCCTAAATTTTTTCCATTTCCTGCCTCGTAATATCCTGGTGCAAAGCTTGGTGATATATTTATAGGACCTAAATTATAATCCACCTCGATTCCGGAGTATAAATAAATTGAATTTTTTTTCGTAACAAAGGCACCGGTGGTTGGCGAAAATTTTCCTATCCAGGTATTACGAAATAAATCTTTATTTTTATGCTCGATTCCAATTAAAGAAGTTTTATCGTCTTTAGTTTCTCCGATACCTTTCTCATCTTTGGAATCAAAACTTCCCATATAAAATGAGATATTTTGAGGATTGTCATCTTTGTAAAAAAAACTCTTATCTGAATTAGTTTTTTTTTTTACTTGTTTAGTGCCCGGGGAACATCTTGCATCAGCCATAGTTGATACTTCTTGGCCAAATAATTTATCTAAACTACCTTCTAGTTTGTCCATGACACTCCTCTTTTCGTTGCATGGCTTGCTAATTATTTTTTTAGAGGTTTTTTGAATTACTTCCTCTCTTTTTTTTTTATTTTTTACATCTGAGCCAGATTCTATTTCCTTGCCGAAGATTTTATCTAAACGACGTTCAAGTTTATCTAAAGGTCCCGATAAGGCGTAATTATTTCCCATAAGAAGTGTGGATATAAAAACTACTATTACAAATTTCATTTTGTTGAAAATACTACCTTGATGACAAAAAGTACACATTCAATTAGCCTTGTTATGCTTGGTTTTTCGTACTAATAAAAAAATAATAAAACCTCCAAAAACTAATACCGCATAAGGCAGTGTCCATAGTAAAAAATTATTTACATTAAAAGTCGGCCGATAAACAATCCATTCTCCATATTTACTACTTAAAAATTTGTAGATCTCATCTTCTGTTTTCCCTTGGTTAAACTGATCCTTCACTACGAGCTTTATAGTTACTGCAAAGTCTGAGTTAGAATCAGCAATTGATTGCCCTTGGCAAACCAAGCATCTCAAATTTTTATAAACCTCTAGTAGTTTATTTTGATTCTGCTCCGGATACACAAATGTTGTAAATAACATACTACCAATAAACAGGAGGAATTTTATTTTCATTTTATTATCTTTAAAATTTGATTGTATTGAATTTGATCTATTGGTCCAACAATTTTTTTAATTACGGTTAAATCACTATTAACTAATATGGATTCTGGAATTCCGTAAATACCGAACAATATTGAAATCTTACCTTTTGAATCTTTTCCAACAAAATTGTACGGATTTCCTAGTTCTTCCAAAAACTTTATAGCATTATTTTTTTTGTCTTTAAAATTTATACCTATAATTTTTATTTTTTGATTTTCATTTGAGAGATTTAATAAATATTCATGTTCAGTTCTACATGGAGCACACCAAGAGGCAAAAAAATTAATTAAAGTATATTTATTTTTTTTTAATTCTTCTTCGGAAATATATAGATTGTCGTTATCTATTTCAGTTAATTGAAATTTGCTAATTTGGCTTCCAATAAGATTCTTAGTATCGTAATTGCTTTTTATTTTTAACCCTTGCCAAAAAATCAACAGAAAGAAAATTGCAACACAAAAGATAATAACTTTTGAAATACTAATCTTCATTTTTTTTTAAAGTCAGTCTCATAAAACCACCGAGTGCAATCATTAAAGCTGATATCCAAATCCAAATCATAAACGGTTTATTTTGGAATTTAATATTATAATAATCAGATCTAGATACATTACTCATTGTTAGATATATGTCAGAAGCAATTCTTGTTTTTATAGCGGCTTCGTAGGTTAAAGTTTCTGGGTTAGAATAAATTCTTATTTCAGGATTTAGATATTGAATTAAATTATTTTTAAGATTTGTTAATTTAAAATTCCCAATTACTGCCTTATAATTTTTACTTTCTTTTATTTTTATATTTTCAAAGTTAATTGTATAGTTAGTTGTCTTTTTAATTTCACCAACTTTTAAATTAAAGTCTTCCTCAAGGGAAAATTGATGGTTAACACCAATAAAAAATACGAGTAAACCAAAACCTAGGTGAGAAATAACTCTCGGTAATTCAGTCTTGTTTTTACTGTTAATAAATTTTTTAGCATCTAACAGTGAATGTAAAATTAAAAATATTGCTGTTGTGAAAATTAAATTTGATAAAAGGCTATATTTTCCAAAAAAATAAAGAATAAATAAATTTATTACTACAGCACCTAAAATAAGAAATAAAATTTTATAAAAAATTTTATTTTGTGATTTGATCCATCCAAATTTCGGTCCTATGGCCATTAAAATCATAACTGGGGCAATTAAAGGGATAATAACAATATTAAAGAATGGTGGGCCAACTGAAATTTTTACATTAGTTAGCACATCGAGAAAAATTGGATATAGCATACCTATTAATACCGTTACTAGAAAAAAAACCATGAACCAGTTATTCGCTAAAATAAATGTCTCTTTGCTATTAAAATTAAAATTATAATTTTCTTTTTTATATTTTATAAAAAAAATTATTAAAGCTGAAAAAATCATAACAGATAAAAATAACAATATATATATTCCCCTAGAAGGATCACTCGCAAATGTATGAACTGAATTTAAAATTCCAGATCTAACAAGAAATGTACCTGTTACACTGAGAATGAAAGTTGAAAGACAAAGTATAATTACCCATGAATAAAGTACGTTCCTTTTTTCAAGTACAATTAAAGAGTGCATTAAAGCTGTGATAGCAAACCATGGAAGCAATGAAGCATTTTCTACAGGATCCCAAAACCAAAAACCACCCCAACCTAATTCGTAGTATGCCCAGATCGATCCGACAATAATTCCAAGTGTTTGAAAAGACCAAGAAATTTTAACCCAAGTTTTTATTGATTTAGCAAATAGTTTTCCACCGTAACCAGAAACCAATGATGCCATAGCAGCAGAAAAATAAATTGAACAACCAACAAAGCCAACGTAAAGAAGCGGTGGATGAATCGCAAGTGCTGGATCTTGAAGTATAGGATTTAGTCCTAAGCCTTCAAGTGGAATAGGATAAATCGAATTAAAAGGATTTGAATTTAATAATAAAAAAAATAAAAAACCTAAAATTAAAATATTTTGAAAAATTAAAGTATATAGCCTGAATTTTTTTTCGTGAGTATGGCCAAAAACTAAAAATAAATAGGAAAATATAACTAAAATATTTATCCATAAAAGGAGGCTACCTTCATGATTGCCCCATGTGCCTGCTATTTTATAGAAAAAAGGTTTAGTTGTATGTGAATTTTCATAGACATTAATAAGTGAGAAATCAGAATTAATAAACCCAATTATTAAAGTAAAAAAACTTAAGATCGTGAAAGTTGTTTGAAATAAACTTAACTTATAAATATCTTTTTTAACAACTTGTGTAGAACTTTTTAAATTAAGACCAGCACTATAAATAGTTAAGAAACTTAAGATTATAATTAAAACAACTAAACCAATTCCAATGTTACTTAACATTTTTTTCTATTATTCCTTTGATTTCTGGAGGCATATAGTTTTCATCATGTTTAGCCAGTATTCTATCTGCTATGAAAAAATTTTTGTCTCTTAGCTTACCTTCTGCAACTACACCTTTTCCTTCTGCAAATAAATTTGGAACTGTTCCTGAGTAAATAATTAAGATCTCATTTTCAAAATCAGTAACTGTAAATTGAATATTTTTTTTATTTACTATTATAGAGTCTTTCTTAACCATTCCTCCTACTCTCATTGCCTTTCCAAATGTAATGTCTTCTCTCTGTTTAATTTCACTTGGTGATGAAAAATATAGAATATTCTTATTTAAAGACTTTATTATAAAAATAATACTAGCGCTTGATAATAAAAAAACAAAAGTTAAGAATAATATTCTATTTTTAACTTTTTTTGTAAGCATTAAAAATGCTTTTAGTTTGCCTTGAAACTTGTCGCTAGTATTTGTTGCGCAACTTTAGAATCTTCTAATACTTTGTTTTTTTCTTCTAGTGTTAAGGTTTGAAGTTCTGCCAGAAACTCTCTCTCATATTTTTTTAGGGTTTTTTTTGTTTTAAAATAAACGGCTAGGCAAGTAACAAAAGTAATACCAAACGATAACCAAACAAAAAGTCCGTACCCATTCATTGTTATAAAATTTGAAGTCATATTTATCTAATCTCTTTTAATGTTTTTTTTCTTTATTCTAATGATTTCTGTTTTATATTTCATTAGAAAAATTAACGCAGCATACAATAAAAAAACCAGTAACATTACCATTAATGGCAACATCATCTCGGAATGTATCCTATTTGAACCTGTAATTTTTATACTTGCAGGCTGGTGTAGTGTTGTCCACCATTCAACTGAGTATTTAATAATTGGCAGATTAATTGAACCTATAATAGCTATAATTGAAGATACTTTTATAATTAATTCTTCTTTTCTTAAAAGTTTAAATGTCAGAATATAAAAAATATAAAATAACATTAAAGCTAACATCGATGTAAGTCTTGCGTCCCATGCCCACCATGTTCCCCAGGTTGGTTGTCCCCACAAAGAGCCTGTAATAATTGCAAGACAAGTAAACAATAAACCAATAGGAGCTATACTTTTATTAACAAAATAAAAATTTTTTATCTTAAAAATAAAATTAAGAATTGAGAGAATGGTAATTACTGAGAAACAAGCTAGTCCTATCCAGGCAGAAGGAACATGGACATACATTATTCTAACTGCATCACCTTGTAAATAATCAGGTGGTGATAAAACTAATGCAAAAGTCAAACCAATTAGTAAAATTAAAAAAAAAATTGAATTAATAAACTTAATCAATTTCTGAATTAATAAGTAACTATTGGTAAATGAAAAAAATTTGAACATCTTAATATAGATTAAATATATTACTTACGATTTTAAAGAAAGATGCATGTTACGCCTAATTGAGAATTCAAAGGGAGTTAAAAAGTTAAAACTATTCCCAATTAAGCGTTGACACCCAATAATATATTAAAATAATTTGTTTTAGATTTGATCTAATAATGTTCTATTTGTGGCAGTGAGCTTATTAACTAGTTAGATACCTTTAAATAACCTGATCCCTTTTTACCAACAAACATTTCGTTGATAAGGGGGTGTCGAACTGGCTGTTTTGAGTTGTCAATCAAGAGATTCTGTTCTGAAACATATGCTTCGTAGGTTACATCGTTACTCTCAGCTAATAAATGATAAAATGGTTGATTTTTTTTTGGCCTAACTTCTTTTGGTATAGACTGATACCATTCCTCAGAATTGTTGAATTCAAAGTCAACATCGTAAATTACCCCACGAAAATCAAAATGCTTATGCTTAACGATAGATCCTATTGAAAATTTTGCAGCGTTACCAGTCATTAAGTTTAAGATAATAACTTTTAATTAAAAATCAATATATAAATTTATTTAAAAAGGGATTTATGCTAGAAACATAATGTGAATAAGTCTTTATTAAAGTTTATTACTGACTTTGGCCCTTTATTAATCTTCTTTGTCGTTTATTCTAAAAGTGGGAAAAATTTAAGCGCCGCTATACCACCTCTTATTGTCGCAACCATTATTGCCATTCTGATTAACTACATAGTTGTAAAAAAAATTCCTTATGTACCTCTAATTGGTGGAGTAATCATATCTGTTTTTGGTGGGCTTACGTTGTATTTTGATAATCCTGTATTTCTTTACATGAAGCCAACAATAATAAATATTTTTTTTGGCTTCGCTTTAGCTTTTGAAGGATTTTTTACAAAAGAGCCTATCTTAAAAAAGATGCTTGGTAAGTCCATATCTTTGTCTAGCGAAGGCTGGAGTGCACTAACAATAAGATGGATGTTTTTCTTCTTCGCCTTAGCTTTGTTAAATGAGTATGTTTGGAGAACACAAACAGAGGAATTTTGGGTAAATTTTAAAGTTTGGGGTATTCTTCCAATTACGTTCGTTTTTACCGCTTTTCAAATATTTTTAATCAATAAGCATAAGATATGAGAAACTTAAAATTAGTTGTAAATAATGTTTCTAATAACCGTAAAGATAGAGAGATTTTTTTTGTAAAAAAAGAGCTTCAAACTATTTTGAACCTTTATGGAAAAATGGTTTCAAATGGAACTTGGAAAGACTACGGGGTCTCTATTGGACCTAGAGAGATTTCTTTTGATATTTATCAACAAGCATCTGAAAAACCGATTTATAAAATTTTAAAAAATCTAAGGCCAAAAAATTCTAACGAAAAATTTTGTATTAAAGACAGACATGGAAGTATATTGCAAAAATCTAGTAGTCTTTTAAGCTTAATAGAAAAAACTAAATGGAACAATTTGAGAGCAATAAAATAATTATCTTCTTTGACCAAAAAGTCTTAGCAACATTATAAATAAATTTATAAAGTCTAAGTAAAGAGTTAAAGCGCCCATAACTGCTTTTTTACCCATCAGCTCTCCACTATCACTTGAAAGGTACATGTTCTTAATTTTTTGAGTATCATAGGCAGTTAATCCAACAAAAATTAGAACACCTAAAATGGATATTACAAAATACATCATTGAAGATTTCATAAATATATTAACTACTGATGCAATAATAATTCCGAAAAGGCCCATCATCAGAAATGAACCAAGTTTAGTTAAATCCCTATTGGTGGTGTAGCCGTAAATACTCATTGCGCCAAAAGTTCCCGCTGTAATAAAAAATACTCTAGTTATACTTGCACCGGTGTACATTAAAAAAATTGAAGAAAGAGAAGCTCCCATTAAAGCTGCAAATACCCAAAATGTAGTTTGAGCTTTTGCAGCAGTCATTTTTGCAATATTAAAACTCATATAAAAAACTACTCCTAGTGGAGCCAGCATAAGAACCCATTTTAGACCTGATGTATAGATAGTTGAGCCAAAGTTAGTTAAGCCAATTATCTCGCCAGCATCACCTGTAACAACCGCAAGCTTAAAAAATAGTAAAGCTATAAATCCAGTTAAAAGAACTCCTGAGCCCATGTAGTTGTAAACTTTAAGCATGTAGCCCCTTAAACCTTGATCAATTATTTCATCGGAAACTGAAGATTTTGTTGACGTACTTTGTTTGTTAAATTCCATATATCTACAATATAACGGTTTTTTTGTATCTTTCAATACCTGTCTTCTTTACTTATTTGGTTAATTCTAATTAACTCCAAAAAAAATTGTAATTTTATGAAATTTAAAAAGCTTGGTGCCACAGATTTAGAAGTAAGTATGATTTGCTTGGGAACTATGACTTGGGGTCAACAGAATTCTCAAGCTGATGGATTCGCTCAAATGGACTATGCTTTAGAACAAGGTGTTAATTTTTTTGACACTGCAGAACTTTACGCAACACCGCCTATGGACCATTCGTATGGAAAAACTGAGAAAGTCATTGGTAACTGGTTTTTACAGAAGAAGAATAGAGATAAAATTATATTAGGCTCAAAAATTACTGGACCTGGATTTAAATGGATAAGAGGTGGAGGCAATGAATACTACGAAAAAGGAATAGGGTCTGCTCTTAATGAAAGCTTAAAACGACTAAAGACGGACTACATTGATCTATACCAATTACACTGGCCAGAAAGAAATACAAATTATTTTGGTAAACTAGATTACCAGCATGATGAAAATGAAAAAAAGTGGCATCAATTTGAGTCTGTTTTAAAAATATTAGAAAAATTTATTAAGCAAGGAAAAATTCGTCATATCGGTATATCAAATGAAACACCTTATGGATTTTCAAAATATTTAAAATTAAATAAAATTAATAATTTGCCAAGAATTGTATCAGTTCAAAATCCATATAATTTTTTAAATAGAACTTACGATGTTGGTATGTCAGAAATTTCTATGCGGGAGAATGTTGGTCTGCTTGCTTACTCACCTTTAGCATTTGGTTACTTGTCTGGTAAATATAGAAATAATGAGATGCCTAAAGATTCAAGAATGGGGTTGTATGCAGATATTTGGGGGAGATATAGAAAAGAAAAAGCTTACGAAGCAGTTGATGAATATTATAAACTTTCTAAGAAAAAAAATATGTCGTTAACACATATGGCTCTCGCGTATGTCAACTCAAGACCATTTGTGACTAGCAATATTATTGGCGCAACAACTATGTTGCAGCTTAAAGAAAATATTGAAAGTATCAATGTCAAACTCGATGCTGAAATCATTAATGAGATTGATTTGATACATCATGGCTACCCTAACCCAGCACCTTAAAGCAAATAAGTCTTTAGTATTGAATAGAAATCAAGTAATTAAATATTATGAAATTTAAAAAGTTGGGACATACAAATATAGATGTAAGTTTAATTTGCCTTGGGACAATGAACATGGGTGAACAAAATACTCAAGAAGAAGGCTTTGAACAAATGGATTACTCTTTTGATAAAGGTATAAATTTTTTTGATACTGCGGAGGTTTATGCTGTTCCCCCAAGGCAAGAAACACAGGGTAAAACAGAAGAGATTATTGGTAACTGGTTTGTAAAAAGTAAGAAAAGAGAAAAGATTATTTTAGCAACTAAAATGGTTGGACCGGGCGTTGAGTGGATTAGAAATGGTGGCGGAAATTATACTGAAGAAAATATTGCTATAGCGATCGAAGGTAGTCTAAAAAGATTACAAACTGAATACATCGACCTTTACCAATTACATTGGCCAGAAAGAAATACTAATTTTTTTGGAAAAAGAAATTACGAACACGATGCAGGTGAGGGAAAATGGAATGATCTTGAGTCTGTTTTAAATGCTTTAAAAAAATTTGTTGATCAAGGTAAAATTAAATACATCGGAATTTCAAATGAAACACCTTGGGGGTTGTCTAAATTTTTAGAAGTGGCAGAGCAACTAAATCTTCCAAGAATAGTTTCTGTTCAAAACCCTTACAATTTATTGAACAGAGGTTATGATATTGGAATGTCTGAAATTTCTTGTAGAGAAAAAGTTGGCCTATTAGCTTATTCACCTCTTGCTATAGGTTACCTTTCTGGAAAATATAGAGATAATCAAATACCAAAAAATTCTAGGATTGGATTATTTGGAAATTTTTGGACTAGATATAAAGAAGATAATGCAAAAAAAGCTGTTGATGATTATTACAAGTTGGCTAAAGAAAATGGACTTACTTTAACTCAAATGTCTCTTGCTTTTGTTAACTCGAGACCTTTTATAACGAGTAATATTATTGGAGCAACAACTATGGAGCAACTAAAAGAAAATATTGGAACTGTAGAAATTGATCTTAATGATGAAATCATTGAGAAAATAAATTTAATCCACTCAAATAATCCTAATCCTACGGCTTAGTCGTCAAAACATTGAAATTAATTTAATTTAGTATAAAAAATTTATTATGATCTTTAAAAAAATATTATTAGTTTCAATTATTGTTTTACTTACTTCAAAAAGTTTTGCGGTTAGTCCGGTTTCTAGTGGCACATTCAAAGATTGGCAGGTTTTTACTGCAACTACAGAACAGGGCAAAATTTGCTTTGCGCAATCAAAACCTAAAACAAGATCACCCAAAAATTTTAAAAGAGAGTCATCAAAACTATTTGTGACTTTTAGACCCCAGGAAAATATAAAAGATGAAATTAGTGTTACTGCTGGGTATGTTTATAAAGCTTCTACAGTAAAAGCTAAGTCGGGTAGAAATAATTATGCCTTTTTTTCTAAAAAGAACTTTGCCTGGATAGCTGAAGAAGAACGAGAAAAAAAATTTATAAAGCTTATGAAAAAAGCATCTAACATTATGATTATAGCTAATGAGCCAAAAGGTTCACAAACAGTTGATCATTATTCTATGATGGGTTTTTCCAAGGCTTATGAGTTAGCAAAAAAAAATTGTGGTTAATTAATTAATGAAAAAAATAGTTTTAGCCTACTCTGGAGGTCTTGATACTTCAATAATTTTAAAATGGCTGCAAGAAAACTATAAGGCGGAAATAATTGCTTACACTTCTGACATCGGCCAAGTTATTGATAAAAAAAAAATTATTAGAAATGCAAAAAGACTGGGCGTTAAAACAATAATTATTGAAGACCTTAAAAATGTTTTTGTTAAAGACTATGTCTTTCCCATGTTAAGGGCACATGCTTTGTATGAAGGTAATTATTTGCTAGGTACTTCTATTGCCAGGCCTTTAATAGCAAAAAGACAAATTGAAATAGCAAAAAAATATGGTGCATATGCAGTATCTCACGGTTCCACAGGTAAAGGAAATGATCAAGTAAGATTTGAACTGGGCTATGCTTTTTTTGGAAAAAAAATAAAAGTCATTGCACCATGGAGGGAATGGGACTTGGCTTCACGAACAGATTTAATTAAATATGCAAAGAAAAATAATATTCCAATACCTAAAGACAAAAAAGGGGCACCTCCCTTTTCGGTAGATGATAACCTTTTTCATACATCAACTGAAGGTAAGGCTCTGGAAAACCCTAAAAATTCAGCACCAGAATTTATTTTTCAAAGAACAGTTTCTCCAGAAAAAGCTCCAAACAAAAAAACGATTGTTAAAATTGGTTTCAAAAATAGTGAACCTATTTCAGTTAACGAAAAAAAACTTAGCCCCTCAAACTTATTAGAAAAATTAAATCAAATTGCAGGTAAAAATGGAGTAGGTAGAGTCGATCTAGTTGAGAATAGATTTATAGGCATTAAATCAAGAGGTGTATACGAAACGCCAGGGGGAACTATATTGTACGTAGCTCACAGAGCTATAGAATCAGTGACCTTGGATAAAGAAACAATGCATAAAAAAGAAAGAATCATGCCGGCATATGCTGAGCTTGTTTATAATGGATACTGGTTTTCCAAAAAAAGGATCAATTTACAGAAAATTATAGACAAAAATAAAAATAAAGTTAATGGCGTCGTTATTCTTAAAGTTTACAAGGGTAATATAACAATTATGTCTAGAAGGACATCTAGTAATGCTTATTCGATGAAACAAGTATCATTTGAAGAAAATAAGACATTTAATAAAATTAAAATAGAAAAATTTATTAGATTTCACTCAAAACAGTTAAATAAATCTTAAAAGTCTGATACGATTCTTAAAATGAATTCAGCGATTCGAAACATACAACTTGTTGCCGTACTTGCAGTCTTAGTTGCAACAATAATTGCATTTTTTGTAGAATTATCAGTTATGTATGAAACACAAACCGTTGGTTTAGCTGACTTATTATTAATGTTTATTTATATTGAGGTTCTTGGTTTAGTCAGGTCATATTGGGAAACTAGATCAGTAAGGATTACTTATCCTTTAGTGATCGCAATTACTGCACTTGCCAGATATATAATCCTTCAAGATAAAAATAGTGACCCTGCAAATTTAATTTATATTGCTCTTGCTATATTAATCGTATCAATAGCAACAGTGGTTATAAGATTTAGGAATAGTAAATATCTTAAAATAGATAGTAAAAAATCTAACGAACTTTAAAGCATTCTAAAGTATTTTTTAATAGACAGGCAATTGTCATAGGACCTACACCTCCTGGTACTGGACTTATAGCTTTAACTTTATCTTTAACTTCTTCAAAATCAACGTCACCTACTATTTTGTCTGCGACTTTATTTATGCCAACATCGATAATAATAGAATTTTTTTTTACCCAATCTCCCTTAACTAGATTTGCAACGCCAACTGCCGCAACTAGAATATCAGCTTTCTGACACTCTGATTTTAAATCTTTAGTTTTTGAGTGAACGATTGAGACCGTGCAATCTTCTTTAAGAAGAAGTTGCGCCATTGGTTTACCATTTAGATTGGACCTTCCAATTATAACAGCGTGCTTGCCTGTTAAATTTTTTTCTGCTTTTTTAATCAACAACATACACCCCAAGGGGGTGCAAGGAACTATAGCTTTATAACCAGATGAAAGATTGCCAACATTAATTGGATGGAATCCATCTACATCTTTTGAGGGTTTAATTGCGTTTATAATTTTTTCTTTACTAATATGAGCTGGCAAAGGTAGCTGAACCAGAATTCCAGAAACGTTATTATTATTGTTAAGTTCTTGGATTTTTTCTAAAATTTCAGATTCTTTAACTTCTTTTGGATATTTTATAACCTCAGAATTAATTCCAACTTCTTTAGAATTTTTTTCCTTATTTTTTACATAAATTTGACTTGGCGCAAAGTCTCCAATTAGAATAACGGATAAACCTGGTGACTTGTTAGTCCTTGTTTTAATTTCTAAAATTTCTTTTTTTATTTCTTTCCTTAATAATGCTGACTCTTTTTTTCCATCTAAAATCATGTCTAAAATAATGCAGGAGCAAATAATTCGAAAACTAGGTTTCTAAAAAACATCAATCCTAAAATAAGAATAATTGGTGAAATATCTATTGATCCAATACTTGGTACATATTTTCTTATAAAACTAAGCGGTGGTGCCGTTAATTTATAAGAAATTTCTAATACAGAATAAACAAAGCGGTTACTAGTATTCAGTACATTAAAGGCAACTAACCAACTAATAATTGCATTTATAATTAAAACCCAAATATAAAGATTAACTATGTTATCAAAAAGTATTAAAATAGATTTCATGAGTTTTTTTCTACGTAAAGTGAGGTGCTTGGGAAGGCGAAAGAAGCTTTATTTTTTTCAACAATATTTTTTATTTCCAAAGCAAGCATATCTTTAACATTCATCCATTCTTGATATTGTTTGGTTTTAGTAAAACATATTAACTTTATATCAATCGAACTAGCGGCAAATTGATCGATCTTAACAGATAAAATTGCATTATCATTTACAGTAAAGTCCTTGTTGCTTCTTATATAGCTTTCTATTTGATCTTTGATATTTTTTAGTTGTTCTCCAGTCGTTCGATACTCAACTCCAATTACCCAATTAATTCGTCTATTTGTAATTTGTGAATTATTGATTACAGCTTTTTCTGCAAACTGAAAATTTGGAATTGTAGCTAAAGATTTATCAAATCTTCTTACTACGGTTGATCTAAAACCTATGCCTTCAACTGTTCCTTCTATTACTCCATCTACAAATATCCAATCACCGACCTGAAATCTTCTTTCGACCAGAACTAATATTCCCGAAATTAAATTTTTAAATAAATCTTGTGCTCCTAGTGCCACAGCAACTCCGAATAAACCTAGACCGGCAATAATTGGACCAATTTTTATTCCCCAAAGTTCTAGTACAGCGGCAGCGCCCAATATTAGAATTAAAACTTTTATAGCTTTAATAATCCAATTAATTAAATCTCTGGAAAGTAAACTTCCTACAGATTTAATTACTGTTGAAAATGGACCAATGATTTGATGAAAAGACCAAAAGATTAAGATTGTAATTAGTGATCTATTAATTATATCCACAACATTACTCTCAACAGTCAAAAAACTTGTCGAAACAAAAAATCCAAGGACGATTGGGAAAAACTTTGCTGGACCTTCCATGGAAAAGACAAGAGAATTATCAAATTTATTAGTTGTTTTTAAGACGTATTTTTCTAATCTTTTAACAACAAATTTAGCAAATATTCCTCTTAGAAAAAGAAAAAAAAGAAAAATAACTAAAGCAATAATTATTTCAGAAATATTTATTCCTGAAACCCCGTTTTTCCAAACTTCTAAAAATAAATCTTTAAAATTTTCTAGTACATTCATTAACTTAGTTCTTTCAATTTTAATACTTCATCACCAGGATTAAAAATTTCAATTTTTTTCCATCCTTGGGACTTAAAAATATTTGCCACTTTTTTACTTATACACATAACGGTTGATTGTGTCACTAATGGGTTTAACCCATAGTTTTTCACTATGGTTACAAAACTTTCAGCACTTCTAGCAGAATAAATATAAATAAGATCAGGTGGGTAATTTTCTATTAGTTTTTTGTTTTCATTGTTTAGGTCAATGATAGACTCAGAAGAATAATTTATAATTTTTTTTATTTTTAACCCCTCTTTTATTAATTCTAAATCCAGATCATAAGAAACATTATCGCCACTAAAGTAGGCAAGGTTTGAGTTTTTATTAACTTTATCTGAAATCATTATTAGATTTTTTAACGCATTTACCGTTCCACCAGCAGAAGAAGTATTTATAAAACCTGCTAAACGTGCAATTTTTTCCGTAATCGAACCTACGCAAAAACAATGTAAATTTTTATCTGTGTTAGTTAACCTAAGGTTTCTAACTGCGTTTGCACTTGTAAAAACAAAAGCATCAAAATTATCTGGATTAATTAATTCTCCTTCAATGGGAAAAATTTTTAAAGTTGGCAGATGAACAATTTTGTGACCATAGGAAAAAAATTTTTCCATTAAATCTTCAGCGTCTATTAATGGCCTCGTAATTAATATATTCATTTTTTTTTAAAACTATTTCCTGCTTTTTTTAAAAGCTTTTCTCCCACTAATGCACCTATATTTGCTCCATCTTCTTTTTTACCTTTTTCTTTGTAGATAAAATCTTGATTTCCATTATCAGAAAAAAGTTGTGCAGACAAAATAAGTTCGTTATTTTCTATTACTGCTAAACCACCAATTGCTGTATCACAATCACCACCTAATGTTTTTAAAAGACTACGTTCTGCTATAGCACATTGTTTTGTTTCTTCATTATTGATCTTTTTTAAAAGTTTGGTAATATTTGCGTCATCCTTACGGCACTGGACAGCAATAATACCTTGCCCTACAGCAGGTAACATTTCTTCAGCTGTAAATATTTGTTTTACATTCTTTTCTAATTTTAAAGTTTTAATTCCTGCTATAGCAAGAACAATCCCATCGTATAAACCATCTTTTAGTTTTTGAATCCTTGTGTCAATATTTCCCCTAATATTTTTAACTAAGACATCTTTATTAATTAATTTTAATTGAAAATCTCTTCTTCTGGAACTTGATCCCATGACGCCATCTTTTAATTCTTTAAGATTTGAATGCTTAAAACTTATAAAGGCATCTCTGTAATCGTTTCTTTCAATATAAGCTGCAATATTCAAGGATGGTATTTCTACAGAAGCCATATCCTTCAAGGAATGAACTGCTATATCTATTTTTTTTGTTATGAGACTTTCTTCTATTTCCTTGCAAAATAAATTTTTTCCACCGATTTCAGATAGTTTTTTGTCATGAAATATATCGCCTGAGGTTTTAATGCTTTGAATCTCAATCTCATCACTGGATAGATCAGTCTCCGACTCGAGCATTAATTTTTTAACCTTAGCCGCATAGGCTAAAGATAGTTTGCTACCACGTGCTCCAATTGTAATTTTTTTCATTATTAATTTATATTTTTAAGACTTTTATTTTATACTATTCTTATATTGTGTTCATAATTTAATGAAAAAAAATATTACATTTTTAGGAATTGAAACTAGTTGTGATGAAACAGCGGCTGCTGTAATTCAAGAAACTAGTGACGGCTCTGCAAAAATTCTATCAAATATTGTATCTAGTCAAATCAAAGAACATGAAAAATTTGGTGGTGTTGTACCTGAATTAGCTGCTAGATCTCATGTGGAAAATATAGATTTTATTATCAATAAAGCATTAATGGATAGCAAACTAAGAGTTGATGAAATGGACGGAATAGCTGCGACAGCTGGCCCCGGATTAATGGTTTGTTTAACCGTTGGACTTAATATCGGAAAATCTATTGCTGCTTTTGCCGATAAACCTTTTGTAGCTGTTAATCATCTTGAGGGTCACGCCTTAAGTCCCGGTTTAGAAAATAAAATAGAATTTCCTTATTTACTTTTATTAATTTCCGGAGGTCACTCACAATACCTTGTGGTAAGAGATGTTGGTAAATACGAGCAACTTGGTACAACAATTGATGATGCTTTAGGCGAGGCATTTGATAAGACAGCAAAAATGTTGGATCTTGGTTATCCGGGTGGTCCAAATATTGAAAAATTTTCAAAACTTGGTGATAAAAACTTTTATAAATTACCCGAGCCTATTATTAATAGAGGTGGATGTAATTTATCGTTTGCAGGTCTTAAAACTGCAGTCTTGAGGGAATCTAAAAATATCAATGGCGATACGCAGCTTAAGTATAATCTCGCTGCTTCTTTTCAAAATACAGTAAATAAAATTTTATTAAAAAAAACTAAGGAAGCTATGCGGCAATTTAGAAATAGGACTTCATTAAAAGAACGGATGCCTTTTATTGTAGCTGGTGGAGTTGCTGCTAATCAATCAATAAGAAAAAATTTAACAGAAGTTTCCAGGGAAATGAATTTTATACCTTTGTTTCCTAGTTTAAAATTTTGTGGTGATAACGCTGCAATGATTGCGTGGGCGGGTATAAAAAGGTACAAAAAAAAATTAACTGATAAATTGGACTTTACAGCTAAATCAAGATGGCCACTAGACTCGTCTGCAAAATACTTAAAAGGACCCGGGTTAAAATTTTAACTTAATCAACGTCAAAATGGGTTTTATGGTTATGAATTCCCTAAGTTTGATTGATCCTGAATAACCCTTATGAGAGTTAGTACGAGAATCTAAGAATCTATTGTGCTATCCTTTTCTCATAAAACGAATCACTTCGTTTTTATATAAAAACAAATAAATAAGGGAGTAATTATGAAAATATTAACTGGATTAAGCGCAACGTTTGATAGCTTAACTAAGGTAATAATATCATTACTTGGTTTAGGTATCGTAGTTAGCCTATTAGGTGGAAACGTTCCATTTGTAGGTGACATTGCATCTAACATTACTGGATTAGTTCAAGCTTTAGGTGATGCAGGTATAGTTGGATTAGTAGCTGCAATTATCATTTTAGGCTTTTACAAATAAGCTAAAATTAATAATTATCACCTTAGATTGTTTGCAGTCTAAGGTGATGACAAACTAAAAAAGGAATTATGATAAATTGGATTAATAAAATCAAATTTTACTTAAACAAATTTTTAGAAGTTGGAGTTCTTTTATTGGCAGTTTCAGTTATTGCTGAAATAATATTTGGTCCAGATGTCGCTTTTTTTGGATCTCAAGTAACAAAAAACTTAATCTCCCTAATTAATACTCTTGGAGACCAAGGCGTTGCAGCTTTAATAATCGTTTTTGCTGTTATATTTGCTTACCGGAAATTACTTAAATAATTCACAAAATTTAAAACTCATACATGCTTATTCAATTTATAGGCGTGTATGACAATAAGTTTATCTAATTAACTGTATATTTGTTATGTATATTTTTTTTAAATAATTTGTTAAATTTTTTAAAATTAACTATGTAGGAATTTAATTGAGCAACCTGGTATTGAGTTTTAATAACAAAAAGATTAAAAAAATTAAGAACCCTGAATATATATTAGGGGGTAAAGGTACCAATTTAGCTCGGATGGGGAATCTTGGACTCCCGGTTCCTCCTGGTTTTATAATTTCTACAGAAGTGTGTGAGCTTTTTTACAAAAATAAAAAAAAACTACCTAAACAAGTTTTAAAAAATATTTACTTAGAGCTAAAAGATATTGAAAAACTTACAAGTAAAAAATTTGGTAGCTTAAAAAATCCTCTACTGGTTTCTGTACGTTCTGGGGCAAGGGTTTCTATGCCGGGTATGATGGATACTGTTCTTAATCTTGGGCTGAATGATCAAACAGTAAAAGCTTTAACAAAAAAAACTTTAAATGGAAGATTTGCTAAAGACAGTTACAGAAGATTTATCCAGATGTATAGCAACGTAGTTCTTAATATCGAAGGATATTTATTTGAAGAAATGATTGATAATCAAAAATTAAACAAAGGAGTCTTGCTAGACACTGAGCTTGAAGAGACTGACTGGGATGAACTAATACAAAGATTCAAAGAATTAGTTAAGAGACAAACTAAAAAAAACTTTCCACAGAGTGTTCAGGAACAACTTAATGGTGCAATCCGTGCGGTATTTTTATCGTGGGATAGCCAACGAGCGAAAACTTACAGAAAATTAAATCAAATTCCTGATTATTGGGGTACGGCTGTAAATGTACAGTCCATGGTGTTTGGAAATATGGGTAAAGATTGTTTAACCGGTGTTGTTTTTACAAGAAATCCCTCAACTGGTGAGAATGTTTTTTTTGGTGAATACTTGATTGACGCACAAGGAGAGGATGTTGTAGCAGGAACAAGAACTCCACAACATATTACAAAAAAAGCCAAAATAGTCGCTGGTTCAAAAGAAAAATCCATGGAGGAGACAATGCCAAAAGTTTTTCAGGATTTAAAAAAAACTTTGCTCAAATTAGAAAAATATTACAAAGATATGCAAGATGTTGAGTTTACTGTTGAAAATAAAAAATTATGGATTCTACAAACTAGATCGGGGAAAAGAACCGCTCATGCTGGAATTAAAATTGCTGTTGATATGGTTGCAGAAAAATTAATCTCAAAAAAAAAAGCAATTTTAAGAATTGATCCCAATACTTTGGGTACTTTGCTTCATCCGTCTTTAAATAGAAAAGTAGAGAGGAAAATTATAACTAAAGGGTTACCCGCCTCACCTGGTGCTGCATCTGGTAAAGTAGTTTTTACAGCAGAAGAAGCTGAGCGTCTTAATGATATGATGCAAAATACAATTTTGGTTAGAGTGGAAACTTCACCTGAGGATATTCATGGTATGCATGCAGCAAAAGGAGTTTTAACCGCACGTGGTGGTATGACAAGTCATGCTGCAGTAGTAGCACGTGGTATGGGCAGACCTTGCGTTTCTGGTTCAACAGAAATTATAATTGACTATAATTTAAAACAATTTAAATCAGGAAAAATTATTGTTAAAGAGGGTGATATAATAACTATTGATGGAACCAATGGAGAGGTGATCCTTGGTACTGTGCCAACGATCCAGCCAAAAATGTCAAGTTATTTTTCAACTATTATGAAATGGGCAAATGAATTCAAGAAATTAAAAGTAAGAACAAATGCAGAAACAGAAAAAGACTCTAAAGTTGCAAGAGATTTTGGAGCTGAAGGCATTGGACTTTGTAGAACTGAACATATGTTTTTTGATCAAGAAAGAATTTTATCTGTGAGAGAAATGATTCTATCTAAATCTATAGAGGGTAGAAATAATGCTTTAGCAAAACTTTTACCTCACCAAAAAAATGACTTTAAATCTATTTTTAAAGTTATGAAGGGATTGCCTGTTACAATCAGACTCCTTGATCCACCATTGCATGAATTTTTACCAAAAACAGATAGAGAGATTGAAGAAGTTGCCAGATCAACTAATTTAGATTCTAAAGAAGTTAAAGACAGAATAGAGGAATTACATGAACAAAACCCGATGTTGGGTCACAGAGGGTGTCGACTTGGTATTTCTTTTCCAGAAATTTATGAGATGCAATGTGAGGCTATATTTGAAGCACTTATTGAATGTAAAAAAGAAAAAATAAAGCCTGTTATAGCTGAAATTATGATTCCACTCATTTCTACTGATACAGAATTAAAAATATTAAGAATTCTTGTTGATCGTATTGCTAATAAGATTCAAAAAAAATATAAAACTAAAATTGACTATATTGTTGGAACTATGATTGAACTACCGCGTGCTGCACTGCAAGCAAAAAAAATTTCAAAGTATGCTGATTTTTTTAGCTTCGGTACAAACGATCTAACGCAAACAACATTTGGTATTAGCCGAGATGATTCAGGAAAGTTTTTAAATGATTATTTAAATAATAAGATATTTGAAATTGATCCTTTTGTTAGTCTCGATCAAAATGGTGTTGGGGAATTAATTGAAATAGCATCAACAAGAGGAAGGCAGTTTAATAAGAAAATTAAACTTGGTATTTGTGGTGAACATGGTGGTGATCCTAGAAGCATTGAGTTTTGCTCAAAGACCGGCCTTCACTATGTCTCTTGTTCGCCATTTAGAGTTCCTGTAGCAATATTGGCTGCTGCTCAATCAGAGTTAAAAAAATAATTTAGCTTTAAATATTAAATAATTATGTTATTTTATATTCATACTGAATAATCGAGTGGGAAATCATTGTGTAATTCATTGGCTGTACCTGCAACCGTAAAGTCGGAGCGCCACCCAGTATAGTCCGCTGTTGAACGATGGCCAGGGGAAGTCTAGTTCTGCAATTTAAAATTAACATCGGCATATTATTAACCTGTGAAGAATAAATCTTCACATAAAAGAATAGGCCGATATGAAAAAAACTCTTTTAATCTTAACAATTTCTTTAACTTTAATTTCTTTTAGTAAAATTTTTGCTGAAAATACTCCTACGATAGTGATTTCAGCAGGAAAAACACTTCAGTCTTTAAGTACTGTTGGCACCAACGTTACGGTGATTAGTGGAGAAACTATTAGAAATTCAAATGAAAATTTTTTAGGAAATATTATTGACGGAAGTACTTCTAGTACTAATTTATTTCAAATGGGTGGTGATGGTACAAATATGGGTATTCAACTTCGCGGCTTAGAAAAAAGATATTCTACAGTTTATGTTAATGGAGTAAAAATGTCAGACCCAAGCACGCCAGATAATAGTTTTTATTTTCAGCACATCATGAAAGATTCTATAGATAGAGTTGAGATTTTGAAAGGAAATCAAAGCTCTCTTTATGGAGCAAACGCTATTGGTGGAACAATACACATCTTCACAAAAAAAGGTAAAGAAGGTCACCGTTCAAACGTAAGCTTAGAAGGCGGATCAAATAATGCTAAAAACGCTTATTACTCTGTTGATGGCGCTAATGATAAAATAGATTATTATTTGGGCCTTAATAGATTTTTAAGTAGTGGAATTTCAGCTAGAAATGATGACGGTGAAAGTGATCAATATCGTAATGAAAGTTTAAATGGTAGTTTTGGATATAAACTTAATGAAAGTTTAAGAATTGAAAATTCTCTAGGGTACACAAACACTGATTTGAAGTATGACGCGGTAAGTTTATCAAGCACGGATGTCGTTGACAGGAGTGATGATATTTTAGCAAATTATTCTCTCAGGGTAATACACGACGGTGACAAAACTAATAATATATTAAGCTATAGTAAATTGTATAGCGAAAGAGATACAACGGAGACCACTGGGAGCAAACAAGGCTATTTTGGTTTTAGAGATGCAGTTAACTATACAGGAACATATAATTTTAGTTTAGATAATAGAGTGGTATACGGAGCAGAGGCTGAATTTGAGGAAGCAAGAATGGATACAGGCTACTTTTTGGCCGCAAGTCCTTATACTCAATTGTACTTTGACAGACGTGCAGATGAACATATTTTTTCTCAATTTATCGACTATCAATTTAGACCTTTAGAAAAATTATATGCAACAGTTGGGTTTAGAAGCGATGACCATTCTACTACTGGAAGAGAACCAAGCGGTAGAACCACGCTGGCTTACCAATTAGATAATGTAAGCACAATACGATCTTCTTTGGGCTCAGGAGTTAGGTTTCCAGCTATATACGATCTTCATTTCGCAGGTGCAAATACTGCATCCGGTGGTGGAGGTTCTACTTCTGGTGATGGGTATAAGAGTTTGACTGGAGACGATATTGGTCATGAAAGAGGAAATAGCTTCGATATTGGGTATGAAACTTATTTAGATAGATTAGATTTAAATTCAAATATCACTTATTTTTATTTAGAACAAAAAAATGCTCTTACTAGCGATAGTAGAAATAACTTTAAAATAAATAAAACTCATGGAGTTAATACTAGTAAAGGAATAGAGCTGGGTCTTGACTGGAAACCTGAAGATAAAAAATATGGTGTAGATTTTAACTACACTTATACAAAATCATTTGACTCGAATAATTGTAACGCTGGTGGTTGTCATATAAAATCTAGTGAGTTAGGTGATGCAAAAGTTCAAGTGCCACAAAATGCATTTTCATCAAACATTACACATAATACTCTTCCAGGTTTAACAAATTCTGTTCAAATAAAATTTGTAGACGAAGTAAGATCTTTTGGGGATGGCAACAATTCTTTTAAAGATGTGATTTTAGAGGATTACACTACAATCAACTTAAGATCGAACTATCGTTTGTACAATACTTATGATCTATCTTTTGTTGCAAAAAATATATTTGATGATAACTATGAGCAGGCACATGGATATTCATCTGTTGGGCGTTCTTTTAATTTAGGAATAAAAAGAGTATATTAATTTATCTTTTATGAGAAAAAACTTATTTATATGTTTAGGAATATTTTCATCTCTAGCAGCAAGTAGATTTATTCCTCACCCTCCAAATTTTACAAGTCTTATTGCTTTAAGTTTTTATGTGCCTGTTCTTTTGGGTTTAAGATTTTTACCTTTCTTAATAATAAGTTTTGCAATTACAGATTTGTTTATAGGCTATCATACAGGAACACATTGGACGTGGGGTAGTGTTTTAGTAATTGGACTAGTATCTCAATATTTTAATAAAAATCTAAATTTTAGATTAGTTGGCGCTTTATTTGGAGCATCTATTTTTTTTCTTATAACAAATTTAGGAGTATGGCTGTCAGGTGGTTTGTATGAACTAACCATAAGTGGTTTAATTACTTGTTTTACTTTAGCTTTACCATTTTTTGGCTATACAGCTATATCTACTCTTATTTTCTCAGTAATATTTGAAAGTATTTTTAAATATAAAAGAATTATTTTTAAAAAAATTAATTTATCTTTGTAAAAGATCTTTCGATCAAATCAGAGCCATGAGTAAGAGCTCTTACGAGTCTATCATTAAATCTTTCTTTATCAGATTCGATTGCCGCGGCAGATGATGCTAATTCATTTTTTAAATTATTTAATTTATTTGGATCGTAAGCTATCTTATATTTTGTGTTTCTATAAAATTCATCAATAGACTTTTCACTATTAATAAGCCATGCTGGAAAATCAAAATCTATATTTAACTCAAAATTTTGCAATACATTGTTTCTTGTTTGATCTTTTTTTTCAAATAAATCATTAATCATATAAATATTTTGTAACCATGTTTCAGATGAGTCTAGTACTTTATTTATTTTTTGATTCTTTTGTGATTTTATTTGCTTCTTCAAAATAGAAAAAACAGAACTAATTATATCTTCATAGATAAATACTCCTTTAGCAGTATATTTTGCTAATAAGTTTTCACCTATGTCACCCTTCATGAGAAGATCATAATTTTCTTGTTTGCTATAAAATTCTACACATTTTTCAGTGCTATCAAAACACTCATCTGCTGACTCCTTGCAAAATTCTTCGTATAAATCTTTTAGCTTTCCTTTAAAACTATCTTCTTTTAACGTGTCAGCAATAAACTTTGATATGTCAAACCAACTTAATCCAATTTTTTGAGTAAGTTTATAAATAGGTCTGAATATTGCATGATTTAAAAGCTGTAAAACGAAATTATAATTTCTACATTTCATATAGCTTTCAAAAGTCATTGTATTAGTACCAACACATATTTTTTCAATTTCAAAAACCTTTTTGCCCTTATAATCACCAAACTGTTTGGGAAGTAGTCTATATTTAGATTGCATCCCATGCTCTCTGATTGCCTTGTCTCTCCCTAAATCTGCACCGCATAGCATCATTAAAGTAAAAGTTGATGCTCTTACATTGTTGTCCATAAGAAATTTTGTTCCTTTAAAAAATGACTCCTCTGTTTCCATGGGTAATGGTAAAATCATTTGCGAACCAATAGGTTTACCTCTTTTGTGGCACTCCTTAGTAAATTCAATATATTGTTCTGTAGTCCAATTTTTTCTCTCTACCGTTTTGAGGGTTTCTAGATTTGTCGATTGCATTGATAAATCTAGCTTAACTCTATTTTTTAATAAATCGTTAATTTTAAATAAATTACTCCAATTTGATTTTGGAGTATTGCAATCTACATGTTTTGGCCAATCATATTCCTCCATTGTTAAAATCATTTCCTCAGCTAAAGCTACATCTTTGTCAAACAAGCCCCAGTTAGAATCAAAAATACATATTGATTTGGTTCCATTTTTAATATGTGCAATTTTTTCAGCAACATATCT
>Ga0307986_10000529_pt1 | contig 28555 bp, 33 predicted proteins | sample EllFjometageno82_FD_203170 | JGI IMG/M metagenome (GOLD analysis project Ga0307986, IMG submission 203170) | Marine microbial communities from Ellis Fjord, Antarctic Ocean - #82 | ecosystem: Environmental > Aquatic > Marine > Unclassified | place: Southern Ocean | collected 2014-10-09 | reverse complement strand
AATCTAGATGTAGACCTAAAATCTATAAAAAAAGCCGCTCGAAAAGGTATTGAAAAAGAACTGATCAAAAGAGCCGAAAGAATAATGAAAAGTGAAAATTTATCTATTAATCAAGAAAATAGAATTATTTGGCTAAACAACCCAATTGCAATAATCAAGAAAGGTGAAAATTATTTAAATCCGGAGATAGAAATTATTACTGATGAAGCTTTGCCTTTAGATATTCAGAAAGAATTAGAAAAATTTACAAGAAACTGGTTATCCTCTCATATAAATGAAGTTTTAAAAGATTTAATTAATTTAATAAATACAAAAGTTGAGAATCAATATTTAAGAGCTTTGTCATTTCAACTTTATGAAAACAATGGGGCTTTAAAAAGAAAAAATATTGATGAAATTATTAAACTTATTTCAAAAGAAGAAAGGAAAAAACTTTGGAATATGGGCATTAAAATTGGTCGTTATCATGTTTTTCTTCCTAAGATGTTAAAGCCGAAAGCAGTTATGTTGAGAACAATGCTTTGGAAAATTTACAATGATGTTTCAACTACTATTAATATACCAAAATTTGGTTTAAATTTTATTGTAAATGAAAATTTTAATGAAAAATTTTTATTATTATGTGGATTTGAAAAATTTAAAGACTATTTTATACGAATAGATATACTTGAAAAATTATTTATAAACATTATCGAAAAAAGTACTGATCGAAAATTTAAGATATCCTCAGAAATGATGAATTTATTAGGCTGCTCAAAAGAAAATTTTTATAAATTAATAGATTTAATGAATTATAAAAAATCAAACAACACAGATACTTATTATTTTGCTGGTGAAAACAGAATAAATAAAGACAAAATCATAAAAAAAACTAAAAACACTCCGTTCAGTAAATTACTTGAACTAAATATTAAATAGTTTAACTAGTAATCTTCAATGACATATATTGTAAAAGACGAATGTATAAAATGTAAACTAACCGACTGTGTAGAAGTGTGCCCAGTTGACTGTTTTTATGAGGGAGAAAATTTTTTAGCTATAAATCCTGATGAGTGTATTGACTGTGGTGTTTGTGAACCAGAATGCCCTATTGATGCAATTAAACCAGATACTGATCCCAAAGTAGAAAACATGGAGAAATGGTTGTTGATTAATAAAAAGTTTTCTGCAATATGGCCTAATATTACAAAAAAGAAAAATCCTATGTCTGAACATGAAAAATATAAAGATGTAAAAGATAAACATAGTAAATACTTTTCTGAAAAACCAGGTAAATAAATGCCAAAAATAAAAAAATTTAAAACAAAAAAAAATAAAAAAAAAGCATCTTCTAAGAAAACTTCTATAAAAAAAGTTACTTTAAAAAAAGCAAAAAAAACTGATACACCGCCACTAAGAATTGCGAACAGTAATAAATATACACCAGAAGATAAAGTTGAAATAAAAAAAATAAAAAAACAAACAACGGAAAAAAAAATCTACGAAGTTAAAGATTATGTGGTCTACCCGAAACATGGTGTTGGAAAAATTATAGCTGTAGAGAAAGCAACTATAGGACAAATAGATATACAATTTTATAAAATTTTTGTTGAAAAAGAAAAATTAACATTAACTGTTCCAATTAATCAACAGAGTAACCTAAGATCTATTTCTTCTGTTAATCAAATTAATAAATGTGTTTCGATTTTAAAAAGTAAACCAAAAATTAAAAGAACTATGTGGAGCAGAAGAGCTCAAGAATATGATCAAAAAATAAATTCTGGTAAAATTTATGAACTTGCAGAGGTAGTAAAGGATCTTAATAAAAATTCTGATATCATTGCAGACCAGTCATATAGTGAAAGACAATTATTTGAGAAAGCTTACGAAAGATTAAAGTCAGAGTTTGAAGCAGTTATGAAAATAACTCCTGAAGAAGTTCAAAAAAAAATGGATAAAGCTTTGGGAAGAAATCAAATCAACACAGACACAGAATAAAAAACGCCCCTTTAATTATTTAATTAAAAGGGCGTTTAGTTAAAAAAAGTACTATCTTTTTCTTTTTTTAGTTTTTTTAGCTTTTTTCTTAGTTTTCTTTTTCGCTTTTTTTCTTTTAGCCATTTTTATCTCCCTATTTGTTTAAACAAATCTTAGTGATTCGTTTATATTTATAATCTTTAAGTTTTTTTTCTTTTATGTCAAACATAAACTTATACGTAACTTTATAACTTAAGTTTTAATTTTTAAAAATTTATTTAAAAAATTATTTAAAAATTTATAATTATATCAAATTAATTAAAAAAATGTTTAATACCAATACTTTTAACCACATAAATATTCAAATCTAATAAAGACTTTCTATTTGTTTTAAATAATTTTTAATAATTACTTTTCTTTTTAACTTTAATGTTGGTGTTAACATTCCATTATCAATTGTAAATTCTTCATAAATTAGAATAAATTTTTTTATTTTTTCTATTAAAGTTAAGCTTTCATTAATATTTTCAATTACAGGTTTAATTTTTTCTTTATTTGTTTCTTTATCGCATACAATAATTGCAACTAAATAATTCCTTTTGTCTCCAAAAATTAAAGATTGTTTAATTAATTGATTTAAGCATAAAATATTTTCAATTTTACTTGGAGAAATGTTGTCTCCCCCAAGATTAACAATAATATCTTTTTTTCTATCAGTTATTTTTAAATAATTATTGCTATCAAGTTCTCCAATATCTCCTGTGTGAAGCCATCCTTCTTTAATAACTTTTTCTGTTTCTTCTTTCTGGTTCCAGTAGCCCAACATTACATTTTCACCTTTAATAAGAATTTCTCCATCATCAGCAATTTTAACTTCGTTAGACCTAAATGGTGGTCCTACAGTTTCGACCTTTACTAGATCTGGTAAATTGCAACTGACTACAGGAGAGGCTTCGGTAAGACCGTACCCCTGTAAAGTTGGAAGTCCTATAGCATTTAAAAACTCTCCAATATTTCGATCTAACGCTCCTCCGCCTGATACAAATGCTTGAAGATTTCCACCAAATTGCTTCCGTATTTTTTTTCGTACTAAAATATTGCAAATAAAGTTAATGATTTTTTCCCTAAAATTTATTTTTTCTTTATTAAGTATTTTTTTTCCTAAATTTAAAGTGATATTAATAATTTTTTTTTTTATCCCTTTTTGTTTGTCTAAACTCATATTTATTTTTGTAAATAAATTTTGATAAAATCTTGGAACAGCTGTCATGATAGTTGGTTTAACAAGTAACATATTTTGTATGAGTTTTTCTAAACTTTCTGCATAAAAAACTTCAGCACCTACAATAATTTGAATGAACTGAACTGTATGTTCGTACGAGTGTGATAAAGGTAACCAGGTTAAAAATATTGGTTTTTTTTTGTTTGTTAATGGTTTGAGTAATTCAACAGCTCCTTCGCAGTTAGATAGGATTCCACCGTGACTTAAAACTACTCCCTTAGGATTGCCTGAGGTTCCAGATGTATAAATTATACACGCTGGCATATTTCTTTTTAAATTATTATTAATTATTTTTTTATGATTCTCTTCATTTAAAATATCTTGCATTAATAAACTTTCAGCTTCTATCTTTTCGAAAGATATAATCTTCTGAGTATCTAAGTTGATATATTTTTTTATTTTTTGAAATTGACTTTCGTTAGAAACAATTATCAAAGAAGGCTTGCAGTCATTTAAAATATATTCATAATCATTAGATGAGTATGTTGTAAAAATTGGTACTGAAATACCACCTGCGTTCATCACGGCAATATCTGATACTAGCCAATCAGGTCTATTCTCTGATAAAATTAAACATCGTTCTCCTTCACTGATCAAAGATTTAATTTTAAAAGAAAGTTTAAAAACTCTCTCTCTTACTTCGCTCCAGCTATAAGTTTTTTCTCCTGGTTTTAACCATTTTAAAAATGTTTTTTTATGATCAACTTCATCACATTTTCTAAAATATAATTCTATAAGACTATTTAATTTATTTACTTTCATAATTTGGTGGGCGAAGAGAGACTCGAACTCTCACAGTATTGCTACCACCGGATTTTGAGTCCGGCGCGTCTACCAGTTCCACCATTCGCCCTTGGTAATTAAACATTTAAAGTTTATAATTAAATAGTATTCAAATTTCATTGCTTTATAAATAAAATAATGTTGAAAAGCCTTTTTGATAAATGTGTTAAATTAGCATCTAGCAGATTTGCTGATTATTCCTTAGCTGTAGTATCTTTTATTGAAAGCTCTTTTTTTCCCGTTCCACCAGATATTATGATTGTTCCTATGGTTGTGGCCAAGAAAGAGAAATACCGTAAAATATTTTTAATAGCTACTTTGTTTTCTGCGTTAGGTGCTCTTTTAGGTTATTTTATAGGGTTACTTTTTTTTAATGAACTTGGTGTAAAAGTATTCGAATTTTACGGACATGCTAATACTGATTTTTTAAGAGAGAAGTTTCAAACAAGTGGTGGGTCCTTTTCTTGGTTGCTAATTTTGTTTACTGCTGCATTTACCCCGCTACCATTTAAGTTGGTCACAATCTTTAGTGGCTTTATTCAATTTAATTTAATTTTATTTTTCCTTACTTGTTTATTTGCAAGAGGCTTAAGATTTTTCATAGTAGCTTATTTATCTTTCAGATTTGGTTCAACATTTTCTTCTTTTTTTGAAAAAAAGGGTGCATTTTGGGCAGCTATAATTGGCTTGATTATAGTAGTGCTAGCTTTGATCGTTTATTTAATAATTAAATTTTATGTTTAAGTTTTTAAATAATAATTTAATTGCTATGTTTTTTTCTTTCAGCGTTTTAATACTTCTATCCGCATATTTTATTGAACATGTACTTGGTTATGAAGCTTGCAATCTTTGTCTAATTGGAAGACTACCGTATTTTTTTGTAATTGTTCTAGGCTTAATTTTTTTCTTTTTTAAAAAATTAAAAAAAATTCTATTAATACTCATTTTTATAAGTTTTTTTTCTAGCGTTTTAATATCTTTTTATCATTTTGGAGTTGAGCAAGGGTTTTTTGATGAGTCCTTTGTTTGTCAAATAAAGGAATTAAAGCAAAATACATCAGCTAGTGAATTGTTGCAGGAATTAGAAGGTAGCAAACCTAAATCTTGCAAAAGCGTAGATTTTAGAATTTTTGGTTTATCATTAGCGACAATAAATTTATTTATTTCTTTAGTTTTATCAATTATTGTTTTTAATAATATTTATAAATATGAAAAAAACAAATAAAAAATTTCTAGAAGAATTAATAAGAGTTGATCATGCTGGTGAGCGTGGAGCAATCAAAATTTACGAAGGTCAACTTTTAGCTCTTAAAACATTTAAACAAGATGAAAATTTAAAAATACAAATAGAAGAGATGAAAGAACATGAAAAGAAACACTATGAATTTTTTGAAAAAGAAATTCAAAAAAGAAATATAGCACCCACAAAACTATTGCCTCTGTGGGATTTACTTGGTGTAACTTTAGGATTTGCAACTGCCATGTTAGGGAAAAAAGCTACTATGCTTTGTACAGCTTCTGTGGAGGAAGTGATAGGAGATCATTATAAGAATCAAACCCATGAACTAAATGATGACGAACGTGATTTAAAAAAAAAAATAATCAAATTTAGAGATGATGAGTTAAGTCATAAAGATATAGCTTACGAAGGTGGTGCAACTAAAGAAGGTTTATATGGCTTGTTGGATAAGGTTATTAAAACTTCGTCTCGTATAGCAATTAAGATTTCTAAGAAGATCTGATTAAGGTTCTAGTTCAATATCCCAATATAAATAATCCATCCAACCTTCGTGTAAAAAGTTAGGTGGAAAATTTCTTCCATTTTTATGAAGATCGTCTACTGAAGGTCTGAATGGTTTTTGAGAAAGTATTAAACCACAATTTTTATAAAGTTTTCCACCCTTTTGCACATTACAAGTTGAACAAGCTGTAACAACATTTTCCCAGTCTGTAAGTCCACCTTTTGACTTTGGTAGCAGATGGTCAAATGTTAAATCTTTTCTGTCGCCACAATATTGACAGGTAAACTTGTCTCTTAAAAAAACATTAAATCTCGTAAAATTTGGATTTTCAGATGGCTTAATGAAACTTTTAAGAGCTATAACGCTTGGTAAATTCATTTCAAATGATGGGCTTCTTATTTTTTTTTTATAGTTTGAAACTATAGTTACACGTTTTAAAAAAACTGATTTGACAGCATCTTGCCAACACCATAGGGACAAAGGGTAGTAGCTTAAGGGTCTAAAATCAGCGTTTAAAACCAATGCCGGGCATTTTTCTAGAGGTACATTTTCGTTTACCGATATTATCATAATAAAAATTTATCCGAATAAAGAAACGATATCAAGTCGTAAAAATGTTACACTTTTAACAATTGTTAATATAAATTTTTTTTTAGAAACTTTAATCCTAAACTTGATCCTTCGGCTGAAATTCGGTGTTCACAGTTCTTAAAAATTTGTGATTCAATTTTATAATCATTTTTATTAAAGAATTCTTTTGCTTCAAGAAAAAAATTTATTGGGACAATCTGATCTTTATCTCCATGCATTAAAATTATGTTAGGCCGAGAAATAATATTATTTTTTAGATGATTGCTATCAATTATTTTTCCTGAATATCCTACAATTGAATTAATCTTCTCTTTCCTCTTAATCCCCGTTTGTAAGCTAATCATGCACCCCTGACTAAATCCTCCAATAGATATTTGTTCTCCTAAAAGCTGATTTTTCTCCATAACTTCATCTATAAGTTTATTTAGTTTTATTTCAGCAACTAAAGATTTAATTAAAATCTGCTCTTTTGTTTGGTCCATTAAATCAAACCATTGAAAACCTGCGTGACTTACTGCGCATTTTTCAGGAGCGTCAGGGCAAATAAATAAAGTTTCAGGTAAATATGTTCTCCAGTAACTTGCCAATAAAGAAATATCTTTACCGTCTCCACCATAACCGTGACAAAGTATAACGGCATTTTTTGCCTTTCCTTTGGAAAGTGGATCTAAAATAGTTGTGTTTAGTGAATAGCTCATGATAGTTAGTAATTAATTATGTCTAGTTTTTTATTTAATTTCATAGGTTTTATTTTATTAGGTTCTGTAGCTGTAGTTTTATTGTTAGGTCTTTATACTTTATTTAAAGGGGGAGAGACTAGTAAAAAATATTCAAATAAACTTATGCAGTTAAGAGTTAAACTTCAATTTATAGCAATTATTGTTTTAGTACTTCTTGCTTATTTTTTCAAAAACTAAAGATATTTCTTTAGAAAGTTAATAAAAGATTTATCTAAAAAATCTATTTCGCCAATAATTCTTGCAAATTCTTTGCCATTTTTATTAATCAAGATACTAGTTGGCACTCCACGCATTTTAAAAGATTTTACTAATTTAAATTCAGGGTCAAAATAAATATTTAGGTTCTTAATGTTTAGGTTTTCAAAAAATTTTTTAGTTTTATCTTTATTTGGTTTTTCTAAATTTATTGGATAGATAATTACTTCTGGATACAGCTTAGATAACTCCTCTAGTGAGGGCATTTCTTTTTTACACGGAACACACCATGTGGCCCAAAAGTTTAATATCATGATATTGCCTTTTTTATTGGTTAAGTCGACATCGTTGAGATTAAAATCTTTAAATTTTAGTTCCTTGATTTCTAAAGGTTCTTTATAAACTACTATATTGTTTAAGTAGTTTGTTGCGCTTAATAGTTGCTGGGCAAAGAAAAAGGTGACAAATATGTGAATATAGATTTTAAAAGATTTACTAATTTTCATATTAATTTAAATTATAATTAACATAGTAAAATGAAAAATAAAAATAAAACAGTATGGTCAAAAAGACTTAAGGGAAAATCCTCTAAATCTTTTCAGAGAATTGGATCTTCCATTAATATAGACAAGAGACTTTACAAACAGGATATCTTTGCCTCTATTGTTCACACTCAAATGCTTGTAAGGCAAAAAATTATCCCTTCTATTGAGGGTAAAAAAATTATCAACGGTTTAAAGAAAATAAAATCTCAAATTGATAAAGGTAAATTTATATTTCACGAAAAATATGAAGATATTCACTTGAATGTAGAAAAAAAGTTATTTGATATTATAGGACCATCTGCTGGATTTATGCACACTGCAAGATCAAGAAATGATCAAGTAGTTACAGACTTTAAATTATGGGTAAAAGAATCTTCTGAAGATATTTTAAAAGATATTACAAATGTGATGAAAATGTTAGTTAAAAAAGCTGAGCAAAATACAGATACTGTTATGCCAGGATTTACACATTTAAAAAATGCTCAACCTATTTCTTTCGCGCATTATCTTTTAGCTTATTACGAAATGTTAAATAGAGATAAAAAAAGATTTCAGAATAATTTAGATCTTTTAGATGAGTCTCCGTTGGGATCAGCTGCTTTGTCGGGTACCTCATATAAAATTGACAGAAATTATACATCTAAAAAACTTGGTTTTAAAAAACCTACAAGTAATTCAATCGACTCGGTTTCCGATAGAGATTTTGCGATTGATTTCTTATATGCTGCAGCTGTTTGTGCAATGCACTTATCAAGATTAGCAGAAGACTTCATTATATTAAATTCAGACGCTTTTAAACTAATATACTTTAACGACAGGGTATTAACTGGATCATCAATAATGCCTCAGAAGAAAAATCCAGATCCTGCAGAACTGATTAGAGGAAGAGTCGGGATAAACTACGGGAAGTTAAATTCAATTTTGACAATAATGAAAGGTTTGCCGATGTCTTATTTTAAAGATTTACAGGATGATAAAGCATTGGTCTTTGAAGGTTACGATACTCTGAAAGACACTTTAACAATGTCTTTTGAGTTAATTGATAATTTAAAAATTTCAAAGAAAAGGATGTATAAAATGGCTAACGAAGGTTTTACTACAGCAACAGATTTTGCTGATTATTTAGTAAAAGAAAAAAAATTAACCTTTAGAGAGTCGTATGGTATTTCCTCTCAACTAGTGAATTACGCAGAGAAAAAAGATAAAACTTTAAATGAAATTTCTTTGGATGAATTAAAAAAATTCTATAAAGATTTAGATAAAAGTGTTTTAAAAGTATTTGATGTAAAAAATTCAATGAACTCAAAAAATTCTTATGGTGGAACTTCTTCAAGCAATGTAAAAAAAATGATAAAAAAATATAAAAAGGACTCTAGATGAAGCTATTTTTTCTTTTAATTATAAGTGTTCTGATTTTAGGAAGTTGTGGAAAAAAGTCTGATCCACAATATCAAGGTAAAATTAAGCACGAAATTAAAGTTACTTCATAAAATAAATGTCTCATTTCAAATATATTAAAAAAAAATTATTTATAGAAAAAACTTCTGTCTTAAATATTGCAAAGAAAAATAAAACTCCTTTTTATCTTTATTCCGAAAAACAGATAGAAGAAAACTATATGAATTTTGCTAAGATCTTTAGCAACGTAAATCCTCTCATATGTTTTGCCGCTAAAGCTAACACTAATTTAACAATTATGAGAACGTTAGGAAAATTCGGTGCTGGAGCTGATGTCGTATCAGGAGGAGAACTTCTAAAAGCTTTAAAGGCTGGCATAAAACCAAATAAAATTGTTTTTTCAGGTGTGGGCAAAACAGAAGAAGAATTAAAATTAGCTATTAAAAATAAAATATTATTAATAAATGTTGAATCAGAAAGTGAGGCAATATTAATAGATAAAATAGGTAAAAAGATTAATAAAATAATATCTATAGGTTTTAGAATAAATCCTAATGTTGACGCTAAAACTCACAAAAAAATTTCAACTGGAAAATCTGAAAATAAATTTGGTGTATCTATAAAAAATTTTTCTTTTTTTTATAAAAACATTAAGCAATTTAAATACTTAAAAATTAATGCAGTAAGTGTTCATATAGGTAGTCAGATTCTATCTGATACTCCTTACAAAAAAACACTAGATGTGCTTTCAAAAGTTATAAGAGATTTAAATATAAAACTAAAATATGTGGATCTAGGTGGAGGTTTTGGAATTAAATACAACCAAAAAGATAAGCAAGTTAATTTAAATAATTATGCAAAACTTGTTTATAATTTTAAAAAGAAAATAAATTGTAATATTATTTTTGAGCCAGGAAGATCTTTAGTTGGTAACACGGGAATTTTGGTGAGTAGAATCCAGTATATTAAAAAAGGTTTAAATAAAAACTTTATAATTATAGATGCAGGTATGAATGATTTTATGAGAACTGCATTATACGATGTGAGCCATGATATTGTACCTATTATTAAAACAAACAAACAAAAACAAAAATCTATAGAATTTGTTGGTCCAATCTGCGAAACTACGTGCAAATTTATAAAATACAAAAAATATCAAGAAATAAAAGAGGGTGACTTAGTTGCTATAACTAATGTAGGTGCTTATGGATCTTCTTTGTCTTCTAACTACAATACTAAACCTCTTATTGCTGAGATTCTGGCCAGCAAAAATAAATTTAAAATTATAAGAAAAAAGCAAGATTTATTAAAATTAATAAACTCTTAATGCAATTTATAAAATCTTTATTTTTTAATATTTTTTTATATATTGGTATAATTTTAGTCTTTATTTTAGCTATACCAACTTTAATTTTACCTTCTAGATTTACTTTATATTGTGGAAAATTTTTAGCATATTACATAATTTTTATATTAAGATTATTTTTAAATACTAAAGTTATATTTCATGGATTAGAAAACCTAAAAAAAGTAAATAAATTCTTTATAGCTTCGGCGCATCAATCAATGTTTGAAACTTTTGTTCTTCAGGCACCATTAAACTTTCCTGTTTTTATTTTAAAGAAAGAACTTTTAAGAATACCTTTGTTTGGCTTGTACTTAAAAAAAATTGGTTCAATTGAAATAGTTAGAGAAACAACAACTAAAGAAAATTTAAATTTTTTTGATAAAATAAAAAAAACTATTCATAAACATAATCGACCTCTTTTAATATTTCCTCAAGGCACAAGAACTAAATTTAATGACAGAACTCCTTTTAAAAAAGGCGTGGGTAGAATTTATGACTCTCTTAAAATGTCATGCATACCTGTTGCTTTAAACTCAGGAAAAATTTGGCCTAAAAATAGTTTTTTAAAATATCCAGGAAATATTCACATTTCTTTCTTAGAACCGATAGAACCTGGTTTAGAAAAAAATATTTTTCTTAAAGTTTTAGAGGAAAAAATATATTCTGAGACTGACAAATATTCTTAATTTTTTTTTCTGCCAAAATCTGGTTTATTCGTGTCTTGGCCAGCTTTAACAATCTCTTTTCTTACTTCTTTTGTGGAATTAAAAATTTGGAAGAGTTTATCGCCATTTTTATCATTTACAGCTTTTTTTAATTCATTCAGCTTTTCAATAAAACTATCAATACCCTTAGACACATTTTCACTGTTGTCTAAAAAAATATCTCTCCACATTATAGGGTTAGATGCTGCTATTCTCGTGAAATCTCTTAAACCGCCAGCACTATACTGAATTACATCTTGTTTTAATTTATCTTCTACGTTCATTACTGTTTTAACGATATTATAAGCAATCGCGTGAGGTAAATGGCTGGTCAAAGATAAAATTTCATCATGCTCTTCTGGCGTCATAATTTTAACTTTACTGCCAATTTTTTCCCACAAGGCTATTAAATGTTTTATGGGTTGTTCTGCACAATTTTTAGGTGGAGAGATAATACACCAACGATTTTCAAACATTTCAGCTTGCCCTGCTCTTGGACCACTTTCTTCTGTTCCTGCAATTGGGTGTGAAGGTATCCAGTGAACGTCTGTTAAGTTAATATTATGAATTATCTTCATAACCTCTTTTTTTACGGATCCTGTATCTGTTAAAATAACATTTTTTTTCAAACTATCTTTTATTGACAAAATAATTTCTTTATAACTGCTAAGTGGGGTTGCAATAATTATTAAATCAGAATTAATGACACACTGACGTATATCATTTGTTGCATTTGTACATATATTTTCTTTCTTTAAATACGCGATAACTTCTTTTGAATTATCAAAAACTCTAATTTCTTTTGCTAGTTTTTTATTTTTAATAGCCCTTAAAATTGAAGATCCAATCAACCCACATCCAATTATAGAAACAATATTAAACATTAAGAATCTTTTTTAATTCAATTATTAGTTTTAAGTTTTCTTTGCTGTTTCCAATAGTAACTCTTAAAGAATTTTTTATCGAGTAAACATCCATTTGTCTTAATAAAATTCCTACTTTTGCTAAAGCATAAAAAACTTGTTTTGATGTTTTTTTAACTCTATCAAAGTTGATTAACGCAAAATTTACACTAGTTCTGTTCGTGTTAATATTTAATTTCTTAAAAACATCATAAAATTTTTTAGACCACTTTCTCACGTGGCGTATTTCTTTGTTCAGCCAGGCCGTATCTTTTATTGCAATATTTGCTGCAAATAGTGCTGGTCGACTAACGTTGAAGGGAGGTTTTATTGTATATAATGAATCAATTATATTTTTTGATGCATAACCCCAGCCTATTCTTAGTCCTGCTAAACCGTATATTTTTGAAAATGTTCTAGTCACAATAACATTTTTAAATTTAGAGAATAGTTTCAATCCACATTCGTAATTTTTTGAATTCATATATTCAAAATAAGCATCATCAATAACCAATAAAATATCACTCCTTAGTTTTTTTCTTAATCTCAGTATTTCTTTTTTACTAATATGTGTTCCCGTAGGATTGTTAGGGTTTGCAATAAAAACAATTTTTGTTTTACTAGTTGTGCGTGAAAGTATGCTGTCCACTGATGAGGTGAGTTTATTTTCTGATGCATAGACAACTTTTGCAGAATTAAGCTCGCTGTAGATTCTGTAAATAATAAAACTATATTGAGACACTACCACTTCATCATTTTTATTAAGAAAAGCTTTGCAAATGAGCTCAAAGATTTGATCCGAGCCATTACCTAAAATTATTCTACTTTGATCTAATTTGAATTTTTTGGCTATAGTTTTTCTTAAAAAGGTTCCATTTGAATCCGGATATCTCTTAAAATTTTTTGAAACTTTAATATATTCTTTAACTGCTTTTGGGCTTGGCCCTAGTGCAGATTCATTTGCTGATAATTTTATTTTAGCAATTTTTTGATTAAATAAGCTCAATCCAGGAACATATTTTTTAGTATTGAGTTTTTTAGCTTTTGGTAGTTTCATAATTTATTTAAGTCTTATCTAAAAAGTTTAATTATTTCTATGCTCAATTTAGTTTCTTATAGAATTGACAATTTTCTAACGATTTAGTACAAGTTTATAGCGCTGATTTAACCAAATTGCGGGCGCATAATAAAATTCGCTAAATAGGGTTCTGCCCAGTTTAGCTGGGTTTTTTTTTATATGAACTATAAAATTGAAAATATAAAACAAATAAATGTAACCAAGCCGCTTAAGCTAGATTGCGGTCAAACTATAAAAGATTTTCCTATTGCTTATGAAACTTACGGTAAGCTTAATGAAGAAAAAAACAATGCAATTTTAGTTTTCCATGCCCTTTCGGGTGATCAGTTTGTTACAGGAACCAATCCTGTTACCAATAAAGATGGGTGGTGGAGTACAGCTGTAGGTCCAGGAAAAGCTGTTGATACAGAAAAATATTTTGTTGTTTGTGCAAATGTCTTAGGTGGCTGCATGGGTTCATTTGGTCCTAAAAATCTTAATGAGACCGATGGTGAGCCATATGGTTTGAAATTTCCAGTAATTACAATAAGAGACATGATTAGAGCACAAGAAATTATATTGGAACACTTTAAAATAAAAAAACTTTTAAGTGTCTTAGGTGGTTCTATGGGAGGAATGCAACTTTTACAGTTTTGTGCTTTATATCCTGATAAAACTTTTTCAGCAGTACCTATTGCATCGACATCAAGTCATAATGCTCAACAAATTGCTTTAAATGAATTAGCCAGACAAGCAATAATGTCAGATCCACTCTGGAACAAAGGAAACTACTATAAAGATAAAAAGATTCCTAAAAATGGCTTAGCTGTAGCTAGAATGGCTGCTCACATTACTTATATGTCAGACAAAGGTTTGCAAGAAAGATTTGGAAGAAAACTACAAGAAAAAAAAGATTATGAATTTACATTTGATGCTGATTTTCAAATAGAAAGTTATTTAAGACATCAAGGCAATGTATTTGTCGACCGATTCGACGCAAATTCATATTTGTATATATCAAGAGCTATGGACTATTTTGATCTTTCAAAGCAATTCAAGAATGGATTGGTTGAAGCATTTCAAAATCATAAAACTAAATTTTTGATTATATCTTTTTCTTCAGATTGGCTTTACCCCACAAGGAACAGTAAAGATATTGTGATTGCTTTGAATGCATCTGGTGCTAATGTTGCTTTTGCTGAAATAAAAACAGACAAGGGTCACGATTCTTTTTTAGTTAATGAGCCAGAGTTTTTAGAAACTCTTAAAGGTTTTTTGGATTCTAATTTTGAGATTTTTAAAAATGAAAAATGAATTTAAAATAATTGCAAATTTACTTCCTTCTCAGTCTAAAGTATTAGATGTTGGTTGTGGTGATGGCACATTAATCGAAGCTCTTATTAAACAAAAAGATATAGATACGAGGGGCATAGAGCTTGAAGAAAACAAAGTTAAACAATGTATATCTAAAGGTTTAGCTGTGATTCAAGGAAATGCTGAAACTGAGCTTGGTCAATTTCCTGATAAAGCTTTCGATTTTGTTATTTTAAGTCAAACACTACAAGCATTTTACCAGCCAGAAAATGTCTTGAGTGAACTGTTGAGAATTGGAAAAAAAGTAATAATTTCAATACCTAACTTTGGTTATTGGCAGGTTAGAACTAGTTTGTTGTTTTTTGGAAAAATGCCTGTCACAAAATCTCTTCCAGATTCTTGGTATGACACTCCTAACTTGCATATGTGCTCTATAAAGGATTTTTATCAGTTTTGTGATAAAAAAAAAATTAAGATAAATAAAATTATCGGAATTAATAATGAAAAAATATCTTCTATAAACCGAGTTAATTTAGAGATGAAAAACCTTATATCCGAAGTTGGTATATTCTTGATTAGTTAAATGTTAAATATAGAAATCGTTCCATGCCTACAAGATAATTATAGTTTTATAGTTCACGACACAGACACAAATACTGTTGCTGTGGTTGATCCTTCAGAATTTGAACCGATCAATAATTTTATCGAAAAAAAATTTAAAAAAATTGATTATATTCTAAACACACATCACCATTTTGATCACACGGGGGGAAACTTAGATTTACAAAAAAAATATAAAGTCAAAATTATTGGCTCCAAAAAAGATGAAAAGAGAATTCCAGGTATAAATATAAAATTATCTGATAATGAAAATTTTAAATTAGGAAGTTTAGATTTTAAAGCTTATCTTATACCAGGTCATACTAGTGGTCATATTTGTTTTTACTTAAAAAGTGAAAAAATTATTTTTACTGGTGACACTTTGTTTTCACTGGGTTGTGGCAAAGTTTTCGAGGGAACACACTTAGAAATGTTGACGTCACTTAAACTCTTAAAAAAACTACCAACAGATACTCAAATTTATTGTGGGCATGAGTATACTCAAAAAAATTTAGAATTTTGTATTAAATATGAAATTAATAATAATAAACTATCAGAGAAAAAAAAATGGATAATCTCAAAAATAAGTCAAAAACAGGCAACTATCCCTATAACTATTGAAGAAGAGTTAAATACTAATATTTTTCTACGTTGTGATAATTCTGAGGTAAAAAAATCACTTGGTATGAAAAATTCAACAGAATTAGAAGTGTTTAAAAAACTCCGTGATTTAAAGGATGTTTTTTAGCCTCTATCACCTTGACTTGAATTTCTTTCAAGTTATATTGCTGTAATTTAAAAAAAAAGATATTTATGTCATTTGCAATATTTGAAACCGGTGGAAAACAGTACAAGGCATCTGCTAGTAAAATTATAGAAATTGAAAAATTAGACGCTGAAGTTGGTAAGACAATTCAGTTTAAAAATGTTCTATTGTTAAATGACAGTAAGACTACAGAAATTGGAAATCCAAATGTTACTGGGGCTATTGTTGAGGCTAAATTGTTAGACAATGTTAAGGATAGAACAATTTTGATTTTTCATAAAAGAAGAAGAAAGCATTCAAGAAAAACAAATGGTCACAGACAGAGACATTCAAAAATTCAAATTACAAAAATTCTTTCAAAAGAAGGTAAGGTTATCGCTGAGGCAAAACCAATTGAACTGAAAGAAAAAAAAGTTATAGAGCCAAAAAAAACAAAAAAAGAAAAAAATATATCTACTAAAAAAATTTTAAAGAAATAGGAAAATAAATGGCAACAAAAAAAGCTGGTGGATCGTCACGTAATGGCCGAGATAGTGCAGGCAGAAGACTTGGGGTTAAAAAATACGGCGATCAAGTAGTTATACCGGGAAACATTATAGTAAGACAAAGAGGTACTCGTATTCATCCGGGTGAAAACGTTGGCATGGGAACTGACCATACTTTATTTTCTTTGGTAAAAGGCAAAGTTAAATTTAAAAAATCAAAATTAAACAGAACTTTTGTTTCTGTTATCCCTAATTAAGCATATAAATAACCTTAGTTATTTATTTTAAAATTCTACAATGAAATTTTTAGATCAAGCTAAAATCTATATTAAAGCTGGTAATGGTGGTTCTGGCTCTGCAAGCTTCAGAAGAGAAAAGTTTGTTGAGTATGGTGGGCCAGATGGTGGAGATGGTGGAAATGGCGGTTCTGTTATTTTTGAATCAGAAAGAAATCTAAACACATTAATCGATTTTAGATATGCTCAACACTTTAGAGCTGAAAATGGTCACATAGGAACCAAGAGGAAAAGAACTGGAGCAGGTGGAAAAGATTTAATAATCAAGGTTCCAGTGGGCACCCAGATTTACGAAGAAGATAATAATACCCTAATTTATGATTTTATAAAAAATAAAGAAAGATATTTAGTAGCGGCTGGTGGTAATCATGGCTTAGGAAATGTTAGATTTAAAAGTTCAACTAATAGAGCGCCAACAAAAAAAACAAATGGAAAAGTAGGAGAGGAGTTTTGGGTGTGGCTACAATTAAAAGTTATTGCAGATGTAGGAATAGTGGGCATGCCAAATGCAGGAAAATCAAGTTTACTTGCAGCTATAACTCGTGCGAGACCTAAGATAGCAAATTATCCTTTTACAACTATTGATCCTAATCTTGGCGTCTCTTATTATGACGATAAAGAAGTTACACTTGCCGACATACCTGGCTTAATAGAAGGAGCACATGAGGGCACTGGATTAGGTGATAAATTTCTTCGTCATATTGAGAGATGTAAAATTTTACTACATCTAATAGACTTGTCAGAGGATAAGCTTGCTGAAAATTATCTAAAAGTAAGAAATGAATTATCAAAATATGACAAAATACTAACCAAAAAGAAAGAGATTGTTGTGTTTAATAAATCTGATTTATTTGAAAAAAACGAAATAGAAAAAAAATTAAAGATTTTTAAAACAAAAGTAAAAAAAAAATATGAAATAATTTCAGTTGTTGCAGATAAAAACCTAATTAATTTAAGAAAAATATTGTTAAAAAATGCAAATAAATAAAGCAAAAAAAATAGTTATAAAGTTAGGTTCGTCTACTATTGTTGATAGCAAAGGTAAGTTTAAAAAAAAATGGCTTCTATCTTTAATTCAAGATATTAAAAAATTGAGGAAAAATAACCAAGAAATAGTCATTGTTTCTTCCGGTTCTATAGCACTTGGACAAAGTTATTTAAAAATAAAAAATAAAAAAGTTAAACTTGAAATGAGTCAGGCGGTGGCTTCTGTCGGGCAAATACATTTAATTAATGAGTTTCAAAAACTGTTTGAGAAAAATAAGATCAAAATAGGTCAAATTTTGATAACGCCAGATGATACCGAACAAAGGAGAAGAGCATTAAATGCTAGAAGAACATTTGAGAATCTCTTTAAACTAAAAGCAATACCTATTGTTAATGAAAATGATACTACGGCAACTTCTGAAATTAAGTACGGAGACAATGATAGGTTAGCTGCAAGAGTAGCTCAAATAGTTGGTGCCGATTTACTAATAATCTTATCTGATGTTGATGGATTGTATGAAAAAATATCAAATAAAAAAAGTTTAATTAAAGAAGTAGATGCTATTAACGAAAAAGTATTTTCTTTAGTTGGAAAAACAATTAACACTTATGGTTCTGGTGGCATGCTTACAAAATTAGAAGCTGCAAAAATTTGCATGAATGCTGGCTGTAATATGCTTATCGCTAATGGAAATAATTTTAATCCAATACAAAAAATTATAAAAAAAAAAATATATACATGGTTTAAACCAAAGATTTCTAACCTGGACGCTAGAAAGAGATGGATAATAAGCTCACTATCTTCGTCCGCCAAAATTTATATTGATCAAGGCGCGTCCAAAGCCTTGAAGTCTGGAAAAAGCTTGTTGCCAGCTGGTATAGTTAAGATTGCAGGTAATTTTAAAAAAGGTGAAAATATAATCATTGTAGATAATAATAATATTGATATTGCGAGAGCATTGTCTTCTTTTACTTCTGAGGAAATTAATAAAATTAAAGGTTTGCAGAGTAGCCAGATAGAAAATATTCTTGGTTATGCAAGTAAATCGGAAATAGTTCACAAAAATGATATTGTAATATTATGAAGAAATTAAAGCAAATTGGTGTGAATGCAAAAAAAGCTCAGGTCGTACTTAAAAATTTAGATGCAAAAAAAATTAACAAAATACTTTTAGGCTACAATCAACTTTTATTAAAAAATAAAAAACAAATTCTTGAAGAAAATATAAAAGATATTAGGAGAATGAAAAGAAAACATCTCGTAGATAGACTGGTGTTAGATGACCGAAGAATAGAGGGTATAAGAAGTTCTATTAATGAAATTTTAAAATTTAAAAATCCCCTTAATAAAGTCTTAGAAAAATGGAAAAGACCAAGCGGATTATATATAAAGAGAGTTACAACTCCAATCGGTGTAATAGGTGTAATTTATGAAAGTAGACCAAATGTAACAGCCGATGTTTCCGCTTTATGTTTAAAATCTGGTAATTGTGGAATATTAAGAGGTGGTTCCGAAGCTTATAATTCAAACAAAATATTAGCTAATCTTTTCAGGGAATCTTTAAAAAAAAATAATATAGATCAAAACTGTGTTCAATTTATTGAAGACAAAGACAGAAAAGTTGTAAACTATCTTCTATCTAACATGGCTAAATATATTGATGTAATCATACCAAGAGGAGGGAAAGAGCTTGTAAAAAAAGTTCAACAACTTTCGAGAATACATGTAATTGGGCACTTGGAGGGTCTTTGTCATATTTATGTAGATAAAGATGCAAACACAGCTATGGCTACAAGACTAGTTGCTAACGCTAAAATGCGGAGAACAAGTATATGCGGAGCTGTTGAAACTTTATTGATAGATTCAAAGGCAATAAAAAAACATGCTGCTCCAATTATTACCAAACTATCTGCATTGGGTTGCGAGATTGTCGTGGATAAAAAAATTAACCAAATATTTAAAAATAAATATAAATTGGCAAAAGAAATTGACTGGAAAACTGAATATCTAGATGCAAAAATTTCTATTAAATCTGTCAATGGAGTACAAGAAGCAAAAAATCATATATTAAAATATGGTACGATGCATACTGACGGTATTATAACTAATAATTTTAAAACAGCAGAAGTATTTTTAAATGGTGTTAATAGTGCAATTGCTATGCACAATGTTTCAACTCAATTTGCTGATGGTGCAGAGTTTGGATTCGGTGGAGAGATTGGAATTTCAACAAACAAACTCCCTCCTAGGGGACCCGTTGGAATTAATCAACTAATGTCCTACAAATATATAGTGACCGGAAAAGGGATTACTAGGTCTTAATCAAAAATGATTGGATCTAAGGGAAAAAAAATTGGAATTTTTGGTGGAAGCTTTGACCCTCCACACCTTGGACACCTAGAAATATCAAAAATAGCAATAACAAAATTATCTTTAGATCAAATTTATTGGTGTGTAACGAAAAAAAATCCCCTAAAAAATAAAGCTTTTTTCTCTCTTCCTGAAAGAATAAAAAAAAGTAAAGCCATAACAAATAAAATAAAAAAAATTAAAATTAAATTTTTTGAAAATAAACTCAAATCTAATAATACTATAGATTTAGTAAAACATTTAAAAAAAGTAAATAAAAAAAATATTCTTTTTTTAATTATTGGCTCAGACAACCTAATTAAATTTCATAAATGGAAAAATTGGGAGCTTTTATCAGAATTAATACAAATTGTGGTGTTTTCTCGTAAGGACTATGATAAAAAAGTGAAAAAAACTGTTACAATGAAACGAGTGAAAAAAATAATATTCATTAATAATAAACCTATAAATATCTCTTCTACTTATATTAGAAAAAATTATTACAAATCTTAATGAAAATATCGGAAATTAAAAACGAAATTGAGACAATTTTAGATAGTAATAAGGCTAAAGATATTGTGTCAATTGATCTAAAAAAAAAATCTTATATAGCGGACTATATGATTATAGCCTCAGGCACTTCTTCTAGACATCTGCAATCTTTAGCTGAAAATTTAGTTTCAGAGCTTAAAAAAATAGGTATTTATAATTGTAGAATAGAAGGAAAAGATAGTAATGATTGGAAGCTTGTGGATGCAATAGATATAATAATTCATATTTTTCACCCTGAGAAAAGAGAATTTTATGATCTTGAAAAAATGTGGTCAGAACCTTCTCCAAAAGAAAAGGCATCAATATGAAAAAAATAAACATGATAATCGTAATGACAATTATAAATAGTTTAATTAATGTTAATTACCTGCATTCAAAAAATTCAAACAAACTATATGAAAAAATAGACTTATTTAGTGAGGTTTTAGAAACTATAAAAGAAGAATATGTGGATGAAATAGATCAAGCAGAAGTCATGGATTCTGCAATTAATGGAGTCCTGCAGTCTCTAGATCCCTATTCAGCTTATATGAGTCCAAAATTATTCGAAGGAATGCGTACTGATACAAAAGGTGAGTTTGGTGGCCTTGGTATCGAAATAGGAATGGAATCAGGAGTAGTTAAGGTTATTGCGCCAATTGATGATACGCCAGCTTCAAATGCAGGAATTAAATCTGGTGATTACATTGTAAAAATTAATGAAAAACAAGTTCAAGGTAAATCCTTGACTGAAGCAGTTGAGCTTATGCGTGGACCAGTAGGGTCAGAAATAAACCTAACTGTTAGAAGAAAGAATGTAAAAAAAGCATTAAATTTCACAATTAAAAGAGCTGTCATTGAAGTAAAATCTGTTGAAGCTAAAATTATTGGTGAAAAGAAAAAAATTGGTTATCTAAGATTAAAATCATTCAATGAAAATAGTTACAAACAGTTATCAAAAAAAATAAATAAGTTTGAAGTAAATAATAAATTAAATGGATACATTCTAGATCTAAGAAACAATCCAGGAGGATTGTTAACCCAAGCTATTAGTGTGACAGACTTCTTTTTAGATGATGGAGAAATAGTATCGACTAAAGGAAGAAAGATTAGTGAAACTAGAAGATTTTTTTCGAAAAAAGGAGATGGTATTAATGGAAAGCCTTTAATAGTAATCATAAATAACGGTTCTGCATCGGCATCAGAGATTGTGTCAGGTGCTTTGAAGGACCACAAAAGAGCAATCATTTTAGGAGAAAATACTTACGGAAAAGGTTCGGTTCAATCTATAATACCTTTGAAAAATGGTGGTGGAATAAGATTAACAATATCAAAATATTATTTACCTTCTGGAAAATCAATCTCAGAAGTAGGTGTTCTTCCTGATATTTATGTGGAAGAAGTTGGAGATAATTTTAAAATTAATAGTAAAACAGATAATCAATTGAAATATGCTGTTAATTTACTAAAATCCTAGAAATGAAATATAAAAACCTTCCTTTAAGGATTGGTGTTGGAATAGCAGTTCTCAATTCAGAAAATAAAGTTTTTGTTGGAAAAAGAAAAGACAATCCTTTCGATAAATGGCAAATGCCACAGGGTGGTATAGACTTAAATGAATCTCCTGTAGTTGCATTAAAAAGAGAGTTGAAAGAAGAAACTAATATTAAAAATATTAAAGTTTTAAAAGAATTTAATCAATGGCTGGAGTATGAATTACCAGAAAATTTAATTGGGAAAATATGGAAAGGTAAATATAGAGGACAAAAACAAAAATGGTTTATAGTCAGATTTACAGGTGAGGAAAAGGAAATTAACATAAACACGAAATATCCTGAATTTATAGAATGGAAGTGGATAGATATGAATTTGTTGCCTGATCTAATTGTAAATTTTAAGAGACACATTTACAAAAAAGTATTGATTGAGCTAAAAAAATATATTAATTAATTTCTTGAAGAGAATCAATTTTATAACTTAAAATATATCTTTCTTTGTCTTTAATTTCAGAATTTTGTAAAAGAATTTTAGATTCTTCAAGCATTTTTTCTACGTTATCTTTAGCGAGTTTTTCAACCTGAATTGCTGATGAAGATAAAATTAAAAGCTTATTACCAAAAAATTCTACTGTTCCGTCTTCAACGTAAAATTTTGTGGTGTTGTTCCCAGTTTCAACTTCTATGAATCCAGGTCTTAAAAAAGTTATTAATGAAATATGATCTTTTAATATAGTCATCATTCCTTCATACGCGGGTATGGCAACTTGTCTAACTTCAGAATTTAGCAATGTTTGGTCTGGCCTGATTATTTCTAAGTTAAAATTTTCAGACATTTCTACTTGGCATCTTGTGCCATTTTCTCAGCTTTTTCAACAACTTCTTCAATTCCTCCAACCATATAAAATGCTGACTCTGGGAGGTGATCATAATCTCCTTTGCATATAGCTGCAAAACCCTTAATTGTTGACTCTAAATCAACTAATTTCCCAGGGGAACCTGTAAATACTTCTGCCACAAAAAATGGCTGGGACAAAAACCTCATAATTCTTCTTGCTCTTGCAACGGTAAGTTTATCTTCTTCGGAAAGTTCGTCCATACCTAAAATTGCTATAATGTCTTGTAGTGATTTGTAAGCTTGTAATATCTCTTGCACTTCTCTAGCAACTCTATAGTGCTCCTCACCAACAATTCTTGGATCTAATATTCTTGATGTTGAATCTAGAGGGTCTACCGCAGGATAAATACCCAACTCAGCAATTTGTCTTGAAAGTACGGTTGTAGCATCTAAGTGTGCAAACGACGTAGCAGGTGCTGGGTCGGTTAAATCGTCCGCGGGCACGTAGATAGCTTGTACTGATGTTATAGAACCTTTGCCTGTAGATGTAATTCTTTCTTGTAAGTTACCCATGTCTGTAGCTAAAGTCGGTTGATACCCTACTGCCGAAGGTATTCTTCCTAATAAAGCTGAAACTTCTGAACCGGCTTGAGTAAATCTAAAAATATTATCAATAAAAAAAAGTACATCTTGACCTTCTTGATCTCTAAAATACTCTGCGACTGTTAATCCAGTTAAAGCTACTCTAGCACGAGCCCCTGGTGGTTCGTTCATTTGCCCGTATACCAAAGCTGCTTTAGAACCTGGCCCATCAGGTTTTATCACTCCTGATTCTATCATTTCATGATAAAGATCATTTCCTTCTCTTGTTCTCTCTCCAACACCAGCAAAAACTGAAAATCCACCATGAGCCTTTGCAATGTTATTTATCAGTTCCATAATAGTAACTGTTTTTCCAACGCCTGCTCCACCAAATAAGCCTACTTTTCCGCCTTTAGCATAGGGAGCCAATAAATCTATTACTTTAATTCCAGTAACTAACATTTCTGTTTCTGTAGATTGATCTGTAAATTTAGGGGCCTGTCTGTGTATAGGCCATTTTTCTTTTGTTTTAACTTCACCTTTTTCATCAATAGGCTCCCCAATGACATTTATTATTCTGCCCAATGTTTCTGGGCCTACTGGAACGCTTATTGGAGCACCAGTATTTGTAACAACATCTCCTCTTTTTAATCCTTCAGTAGAGTCCATCGCTATAGTTCTAACGCTACCTTCACCTAAGTGTTGGGCAACTTCGAGGATTAATTTGTTCCCATGATTATCAACCTGAAGAGCTGTGTAAATTTCTGGTAAATTTCCTTCAAAACTTACGTCTATTACAGCTCCTATAATTTGTGTAATTTTTCCCGATTTGTCCATAATTATAAACTTTCTGCTCCTGATATTATTTCAATTAACTCTTTGGTAATTGCTGCTTGTCTACTTCTGTTATAAACTATTGTTAAACTCTTAACTAAATCACCAGCATTTCTTGTTGCGCTATCCATTGCTGTCATTCTTGAACCTTGTTCGCTAGCTGAATTTTCTAAAAATGCTTTAAATATTTGCGTTGAAATATTTTTTGGCAATAAATCTTCTAGTATTTCATCTTCATCTGGTTCAAATTCATAGAAAATTTCTTCATTCTTTACAGAATTTTCTTTAGTTTCAGCAGGAATAATTTGTTGAGCTTGAGGTATTTGGGTCATAACATTTTTAAAATTATTATAAAATAAAACACATTTATCAAATTCATTTTTATCAAATAAATCTATAATTATTTTCCTAACATCTTCGGCTTCGTTAAATGAAATTTTTTTCTTTTCTTTGAAGCTAAGTTTCTGAACTATGTATTTACCATATTCTCTTTTTAATTGATCGTGTCCTTTTGAACCTATAGTGATTATTTTCAAAGTTTTTTCTTCCTCTAAAATTTTTAAAAAATAATTTTTAGCTAATCTACAAATATTAGTGTTAAATCCTCCGCATAGTCCTCTGTCAGATGTCATTACCACACATAAATGAGTTTGTTCTTTTCCGTTACCCACTAATAGTTTTGGTGCATTTGATGGGTCACTGATTGATTCTGTTAAATTTAAAATAATGTTTTGCATTTTCTCGCTATAAGGTCTGCCTCTTTCAGCATTCTCTTGCGCTTTTCTTAATTTTGCTGCAGCAACCATTTTCATAGCTTTGGTAATTTTTTGTGTAGATTTAACACTAACAATTCTTTTTCTTAAGTCGTCTAAGCTTGCCATTATTTTTTACTTTTTTTATATTCTTGTATTATTTGTATCAATGAATCTTCTGTTTCTTTTTCTAATTTTCCAGTAGTTTGAATTGTACTTAAAATTTCACTCTTCTCATTTTTAATTTTTTGTAAAATATCTTTTTCAAAATTCTTAATCTGATCCAGTTCTACGTCATCTAGATATCCTCTTACTCCTGTAAAAACCGTAATAACCTGTTCCGCTACTGTTAGCGGTGAATATTGTTTTTGTTTTAAAAGTTCTGTTAATTTTGAGCCTCGGTTTAAAAGTTTTTGTGTGGCTGCATCTAAATCTGAACCAAATTGTGCAAAAGCAGCCATTTCTCTGTATTGAGCAAGTTCTAATTTGATTGATCCAGCAACTTTCTTCATAGCTTTCGTTTGTGCTGCAGATCCAACCCTTGAAACTGATAGCCCAACATTAACAGCTGGTCTAATGCCTTGGTTAAATAACTGTGTTTCTAAAAATATTTGACCATCAGTAATTGAAATTACGTTAGTTGGAATATAAGCAGAAACGTCTCCCGCCTGTGTTTCTATAATAGGTAAAGCTGTTAACGACCCTCCACCATTTGCGTCACTTAGCTTTGCTGCTCTCTCTAAAAGTCGACTATGAAGGTAAAATACATCGCCTGGGTATGCTTCACGACCTGGAGGTCTTCTTAACAATAAAGACATCTGTCTATAAGCTACAGCTTGTTTTGATAAATCGTCATAAATAATTAGTGCATGCATGCCATTGTCTCTAAAATATTCTCCTATGGTGCAGCCTGTATACGGAGCTAAAAACTGAAGTGGAGCTGCATCAGAAGCTGTTGCTGCAACAACTGTTGTATATTTCATAGCTCCAGCATCTTCTAAAGTTTTAACAATCTGAGCTACAGTTGAACGTTTTTGACCGATAGCAACATAAATACAATATAGCTTTTTCTTTTCGTCATCAGACTCATTAACTGCTTTTTGATTTATAATTGCATCAATAGCTACCGCTGTCTTGCCGGTTTGACGATCTCCAATAATTAATTCTCTTTGACCTCTTCCAACTGGTATTAAGGTATCAATTGCTTTTAATCCTGTTTGCATTGGTTCACTAACAGACTGTCTAGGGATTATACCTGGTGCCTTAACCTCTACTCTTTTTCTTTCAATTTTTTCACTTAAATTTTCTTTTCCATCAATTGGGTTTCCTAGTCCATCTAAAACTCTTCCTAAAAGTTCTTTCCCAACAGGTGAGTCTACAATTGAGCCGGTTCTTTTTACTATACTTCCTTCTTTTATTTTTCTGTCATCTCCAAAAATTACAACCCCAACATTATCACTTTCTAAGTTAAGAGCCATTCCTTTAGAGCCGTCATCAAATTCAACCATTTCCCCCGCTTGCACATTATCAAGACCAAAAATTCTGGCTATTCCATCTCCAACAGATAAAACTTTTCCTACTTCAGATACTTCTGCTTTTTCTCCAAAATTTTTTATTTGTTCTTTTAATATTTTAGTAATTTCTGAAGGATTAATTTGCATATTATACTTCTAACATTATTTGTTCATACTTTTTTAATTTATTTTGAATTGAAGTATCAATCATAAGACTTCCTATCTGCATCTTTAAACCTCCAATGAGGTTTTCATCAACTTCGTAGTCAAGTGCTATTGGCGCCCCCATTGTTTTAGAAAGATCTTTACTTAGATTTTCAAGTTCTTCACTTGTCAAGTTTTTTGAAGAAATTAGTGATGCTTTTAATTCCCCTCTTTGTTTAGAAGCTAGAGACAGAAAGTTTAGAAATATTTTTTTAATATAAAAAATTCTTCTTTTGGTTACTAGTACGCCCAAAAAATTTTGAATTATTTTTGAAAGATTCATCTGTATTGATATTTTATTTAGGATCTTTAGTTGGATTGACTGGGATTGAGTTGGGTTTTTAATAAAGTTTCTTAGTTCTTTGCTCGTGCTATAAATGTCTAGAAGTTCGTTAACATTATTTTCTACTGCTACTAATTCTAAATTGTCATTAGCAAGCTCGTACAATGCTCGAGCATATCTATTTGCCGTTTCTGAAGAAAATGACTTATTTATGCTCAGTTTAACACCTCTAGATTATAGACTTGTTTAAGAATGAGGTGTCCTACCATAAGGATAGATCTCGATCAAGGTGGTTAGATTGCTTTAAGCAAAGTTAATGGGGTCAACATCAACCGTAAGTTTTATTTTTTTAGAAATAGTCAAATTTTCAATAATTTTCCCAACTTTTTTTTGGATTAAATCATCATTTTTTGACCTCAATAGCAGCCTAGTTCTAAACTTCTTTTTAATTCGAAATATGGGAGAATCTACCGGACCTAAAACATCGAGCCCATCTAAAACATTTAATTTCTTTTTAATTTCTTGTGCTGCTCTAAAACTATCTTGACTAGAGCTAGCTGAAATAACTAGAGCAATCAGTCTTGAAAAAGGTGGTAAATTTTTGTTTTTACGAACTATTAATTCATTGCTTAAGAATTTTTCTGGATTATTTGCCAATACATCTTTTAATGTTTCATTTAATGGAGTTATAGTTTGATAAATAATCGTAGATTTTTTTGAAAATCTTCCTGCTCTTCCACTTAATTGATTGTACAGTTGTATATTTTTCTCAGTTGTTCTTAAGTCATAACCCATTCCAGAAAAATCTGCATCCACAACAACGATACAATTTAATTTTGGAAAGTTAAACCCTTTTGAAATTAATTGTGTTCCTACTAAAATATCAACTTCATTTTTTTCTATTTTTTTAAGAATAGATTCTGTCTCACCTTTTTTTGAAAGAAAATCACTTGAAAAAATTTTAATATTTTTTTTTGGAAAAATAATTTTTAATTCTTCATATATTTTTTCGACACCTGGTCCATACATGCGAAAATCACAAAGCTCTTTACCTGTCTTACAATGATTGTCTTTTTTAACTTTATTTCCACAATGATGGCAAATAAGTTTATTAATAGATTTATGATAAGTTAGATAGATGGAACAATTTGAACAAAGATGTTTAAAACCACATTTTTTACAAATTAGAAATGGAGCATAGCCTCTTCTGTTTAAAAAAAATAATACCTGCTCATTTTTTTCTAGATATTCATTAACCATACTAATTGTTTCATTTGGAATAAAATGATCTTTTTTAAGTTCAACTTTTTGTAAATTTATTACCTTAGCTTCTGGTAAAGGAGATTTGCTGTAACGGTTAGTTAATTTTGTGTGATTATATTTTTTATTTTTTATGTTATTAAAAGTTTCTAACGAAGGTACCGCTGATACTAAGTGTATAGGTATGTTTTCAAAAGAAGCTCTAGCAATGGCCATATCG
>Ga0307986_10000528_pt1 | contig 28585 bp, 29 predicted proteins | sample EllFjometageno82_FD_203170 | JGI IMG/M metagenome (GOLD analysis project Ga0307986, IMG submission 203170) | Marine microbial communities from Ellis Fjord, Antarctic Ocean - #82 | ecosystem: Environmental > Aquatic > Marine > Unclassified | place: Southern Ocean | collected 2014-10-09 | reverse complement strand
CAACTGTTAATTTTTTATGGCCCATTTTCTTAATTAATTCTTTTTTATCCTCAACTACAATAATTTCACCTTGATTAATTACTGCCACTCGGTCAGCAATAGCTTCTGCTTCTTCAATATAATGAGTGGTTAGAATAATAGTAACACCTGTTTTTCTCAACTCCTCTACTACTAACCACATATCTTTTCTAAGTTCAACATCAACACCAGCCGTAGGTTCATCAAGAAATAATATTTTTGGTTCATGAGATAAAGCTTTAGCAATTAACACTCTTCTCTTCATTCCACCTGATAATTGTCTTAATCTTTGATTTTTCTTATCCCATAAACTTAAATCTTTTAAAACTTTTTCAATATGTTTTGGTTTGGGAGGCTTGCCATATAAGCCTCTTGAATAAGATACGGTATCAAAAACTGTTTCAAAAGATTCTAGGTTTAATTCTTGAGGAACCATTCCTATTCTTGATCTGGTTTCACGGTAATCTTTAGTAATATCAAACCCATCGATAAAGACCGTTCCCGATGAAGGAGTAACTATACCACAAATAACACTGATTAAAGTTGTTTTACCAGCTCCATTAGGTCCAAGCATTGCAAGGATTTCACCTTGTTTAACTTTAAGAGTAACTTTTTTGAGAGCACTAAAGCCATTGTCATATACTTTTGATAGACTGTTAATAGATATTTGATACTCAGACATACATCATGATATATAATTATTACTTCAATTATTACAATTTATTAAATTATTTTATTTGATAAAGTGAACTTTCTAAAAAATCATCAATTTCACCATCTAATATTTTATTGGGGTTTGAGCTTTCAAAATTTGTTCTATTGTCTTTAACCATTCTATAAGGGTGAAGAACATAAGATCTAATTTGATGTCCCCATCCTATTTCTGACTTTGAAGATTCTAATGTTTGACTTTCTTTCTCTCTTTTTTTCATTTCAAAATTATAAAGCCTTGCTCTAAGCATATTCATGCAAGTATCTTTATTTTTATGCTGAGATCTTTCATTCTGGCATTGAACAACTATTTTAGATGGTATGTGTGTAATTCTTACAGCACTGTCTGTTGTGTTTACATGTTGACCACCTGCTCCACTAGATCTGTAAGTGTCAATTCTTAGATCCTTTTCTATAATTTCAATATCAATGTTGTCATCAACTACAGGATAAATCCAAACACTTGCAAAACTGGTATGTCTTCTTGCGCCTGAATCAAATGGTGAAATCCTTACTAGTCTATGAATGCCAGATTCAGATTTTAACCATCCAAACACATAGTCTCCTTCAATCTTTATCGTTGATGATTTTATACCAGCTTCATCACCCTTATGTTCACTAATTAACTCTGATTTAAAACCCTTTAAAACAGACCATTTTAAATACATTCTTCTTAACATTTGAGCCCAATCCTGACTTTCAGTACCACCTGCGCCAGCATGAATTTCTACATAACTATCAAAACTGTCAGTTTCATTTGATAAGAAACATTTTGTTTCATTTTTTTTAGCTAATTTTTTTAAATCTTTAATACTTTCTAAAACTTCAGCATTTATGGATTGATTGTTTTCTTCTAAAGCTAATTCATTTAATTCATGCAAATCAGTTAAAGACTTAACAGAGTTAGCGTGTGAATTTATTAGCTCTTCGTATAATTTTTTTTGTTTAATTACTTTTTGAGAGTTTGATTTGTCTTGCCAAAAATTACTTTCTAGCATTTTTTGGTTATTTTCCTCTAGTTTTGAATAAATATTATTTTTTTCAAAGATACTCCTTAACTCTTTGATTAGTTTTTTCTATTTCAGATCTATGATTTAAATATTCATTTTCCATTAATAAAACCTTAATATATTATCGTTTTTAAATCTATTATTAATATCTTTATTTAATGTAATATCTATTTCTACATTTTTATAAACCTCAATTATAGTTGATTTACTCTCTGTCAAAGCTTTCTTTCCAGTTACAGGATCAATAACTCTCATTAAAATATCATCTGCAACTTTGAATGGTCTTGCATCTTCTTTCTTAACTGCATTTTTCACAAAGCTTTTAAAAATTGGTAACGCTGTTTTTGCACCCGTCTCATGTTTTCCTAATGATATTGGATTATCCGAACCAACATATACACCTATTGCTAGTTTTGAAGTAAACCCAATAAACCAAGTGTCGGTATTACCATTTGTAGTGCCTGTTTTTCCAGCCAAATCTAAGTTAAGGTCTTTTAGTTTTCTTCCTGTTCCGTTTTGAACGGTACCTTCTAATATTGAAGTCATCTGATAAGCCGTTTGAGGTGTAAAAATCTGAAGAAATTCATCTTCTATTTTTGGATAATTTTTACTTAAAAAGGATATTTGATCACAGTTTGCACATTTTCTTTTTTCATTATTGAAGATTGTATTTCCTTCACTATCTTGAATTCGATCAATCATTATTGGTTTAATTAATTTTCCACCATTAACAAATGAAGAGTAGGCTGATGTAAGTTTTAACAAAGTTGTTTCAGCTGAACCTAATGAAATAGATAATAATTCACTCGGATTATCATAAATACCTAATTGTTTTGAAAAATTAACTATCTTTTTTAAACCAAGATCTTGTGCAATTCTAACTGTCATTAAATTTCTAGATTTTTCTAATCCCATTCTTAATGTAGAGGGTCCATAGAATTTTTTTCCATAATTTTCTGGTTTCCACATTTTTAAATCATATCCTTGCTCCAGAACAAGTGGAGCATCTAAAATCAAAGTAGATGGTGTATAACCATTTTCAAGAGCTAATGCATAAATAAATGGTTTAAACGCTGAACCAGGCTGTCTTAATGCTTGAGTTGCTCTATTAAACTCACTTTTTTTAAAACTAAAGCCACCACTTAGTGCTAAAACTCTACCAGTAAAAGGATCCATTACAACTATACCACCATTAGCTAATGGTAGTTGTCTTAAAGAAAATATATTACTATTTATGCTCTCTACATAAATCACATCTCCAACTTTTAATATTTCATTAAATTCCTTTTTAATCCAAGAAATATTTTCATACTTAATAATTCCATTCAGTCCATTTTCAATTTCAATTTCAGTAGAAAATTTATTAATTTTTTTAACTATGGCTAAATTCCAATTAATTGATTTTTCTAATTTAAAATCTTCCAGTTTATCTTTCCAATTATTTAATTTTTCTCCTTTCAATAAAGGTCCTCGCCACCCTTTTCTTTTATCGTAATTAATTAAGCCTTCTCTTAAAGACTCAATAGCAATTTTTTGCAAACTTAGATTTATTGGCGTACTTATGTTTAATCCTTGCTTGTAAACTTTATCATAGCCAAGTTGATTAATCACATCTTTTCTAATGTCTTCAACGTAATAACTTGTATCTTCAGTAAAGGTTTTTTTTCTTTTTTTTAAATTAATTTTTTTATTAACAAGTTTTTCATATTCAATTTTTTTTATATATTTATTTTCATATAAATTTTTTAACACTAGGTTTCTTCTGAATTTAGCTAATACTATATCCTTATAAGGATTGTATCTACTTGGTGCTTTTGGTAATGCTGCAAGCAAAGCAGCTTCTTCATAATTCAATTCACTAATTGACTTATCAAAATACTCTAAACTTGCAGAAGCTACTCCATAAGCTCCTCCTCCAAGATAAATTTGATTTAAATACAGTTCTAATATTCTTTCTTTTGAAAGGGCTCTTTCTATTCTAAACGCTAAGATCGCTTCTTTTATTTTTCTATTTAAACTCACTTCATTAGTTAATAAAAAATTTTTTGCTACTTGCTGTGTTATGGTAGATGCTCCTTCCAGCCTTCTTGATGACATAACATTAGAAATATTATTTATTACAGCTCTTAATACACCTCTTGCATCTACTCCTGGATGGGAATAAAAATTTTTATCTTCAGCGGACAAAAAAGAGTTAATTACTTTTTCTGATATTGCATCGTAGGGAACAAAAATTCTTTTTTCAGTGGAAAAGTCATTCACCAATTCCCCATCTCCTGAATAAACTTTACTAGAAACTGATGGTTTATAGCTATTAAGAAATTTGTAATCTGGTAAACTACTAGAAAAAGCCCATAAAACAGCTAATATAGAAAATACACCCAATAGACCAATGCTAAAAATTAGTATAAATATATTTTTAAAAATTCGGTGCATTTTAGTTTAATATATAGATAAATTTGTTAAAGTTAAGGCATCAGAATTGAAACAAAATTTAAAATTATTTAAATAAAATGAAACAATTAAACACATATATATGGAAAAAAATTTATACATTGATGCTTCGCATCCTAACGAGACTAGAGTTGTACTTAAATCTGGTGATAATATTGAAGACTACGAGTATGAAGGGTTAAAGAACAACCTAATCAAGAACAATATATACCTTGGTAAAGTTAGTCGTGTAGAGCCATCTTTGCAAGCTGCTTTTATTGACTTTGGAAGAGATAGACATGGTTTTTTGTCTTTCAATGATATTCAGTCAGACTACTACCAAATTCCTCAAAGTGATTTAGACAAAATAAAAGAAGAAGAAGAAAAAGAAAGAGAAGAGCTTTTAAAAGAAAGTGAAAAAGAGGAGCAAAAAAATATTAACGAGGGTAATCTCGATGGTAATGACCCAGTCGAAGTTAAGCCTGAATTAGAAATAAAATTAAATATATCTGATGAATTGGCGGAAAGTAGTAAAGCTAATCAAGTACAACAAGTTTCTGATATAAAAAAGCCAACACCAAGATTCAGATCTAAAAGATACAAAATTCAAGAAGTTATAAAACCCAATCAAGTAATCTTGATTCAAGTATTAAAAGATGAGAGAGGTCAAAAAGGTGCTGCAATAAGTACTTTTATTTCTATCGCTGGTAAATATATTGTTTTAATGCCCAATACACCAAAGGGAGGTGGGATATCAAGAAAAATTTTTAATCCTGGTGAAAGAAAAAAAATTAGAACAATTCTAAACGATATAACTATACCGAAAGAAATGGGACTTATTGTTAGAACTGCTGGATCAAATAAAACAAAGAATGACATAGAGCACGATCTTCAAACATTATTAAAAACTTGGAATGGCATTAAAGATACTGCTTTAAATTCTATAGCGCCGTCTTTAATTCATCAAGAAAGTGATATTATAAAAAGAACTTTGAGAGATATGTATGACGAAGATACAAATAACATAGTTATTGAAGGTAACGATGGTTATAAAAAAGCACAAGAATTCATGAAGTTAATGATGCCATCTCATGTTAAAAAAATAAAAAAATATAGAGAGAAAGTTCCTTTATTTTTTAAGGAAAATATAGAAGAGAAATTAAACCAAATCTATGACTCGGAAGTTAAATTAAAATCTGGTGGATACCTGGTAATTAATCCAACAGAAGCATTAGTTTCAATTGATATAAATTCTGGAAGTTCGATAAAGCAAAAAAATGTTGAAAACACAGCTTTGGATACTAATCTTGAAGCAGCAGAAGAAATATCAAGACAGATTAAAATTAGAGATTTATCTGGTTTAATAATAATTGATTTTATTGACATGTTGAGTTTTGGAAACAGAAGATTGGTTGAGAGAAAACTTAAGGAGAGGTGCAGAGCTGATAGAGCGAGAATTCAAATAGGAAGAATTAGCATTTTTGGGTTATTAGAAATGTCCAGGCAAAGACTGCGAGAAAGTGCTGTAAAATGGAAGGTTACTCTTACAGATGAGTCTTTTGCAATGAAAATTCTCAAATTAGTAGAGGTTAAAGCCGTTTTAACAAAAGCAAAATTTGTGGAATTAAAGATCTGTGAAAAAATATCAGACTTTATGAAAGAAAATTTCATCGAAGATTTAAAATATTTTGAAGAAAAAAACTTAATTAAAATAGATATTATTGCAGATAATACTCTCATTATTCCAGAGTATATAATTTATCTTCAAAACAAAACTAAAAAAACAATAGAAACTGTAGAACATATAGAAAAACTAAAAAATCTAGAAGAGCACAAAAAAGAGATTAAAATCTTTGAAAGCTCAGATAAAAAGAAACCTTATAAAAAAAAAACTTTTTTTAAAAAAAAATATCTTAAAAAACCAGCAGCTTAAATAATTCCTGTCATTGGAGAGGATGCATTTCCATATATAGATTTTTCTATGCGCCCTGCTAAAAATGATTGCCTTCCAGCAATAACTGCATTTTTAAATGCTAGTGCCATTTGAAATGGTTTTTTAGCTTTTGCTATTGCTGTATTAGCCAAAACTCCATCACAGCCTAACTCCATAGCAATAACTGCATCAGATGCTTGACCTAATCCAGCATCAATTATTACAGGAAGCTTTGTTTGACCTCTTATAATCTTAATATTTGTTGTATTTTGAATTCCAAGCCCAGATCCTATCGGTGCTGCTAGAGGCATGATTGCACATGCACCGACATTTTCTAATCTTTTTGCCATTAATGGATCGTCACTACAATATACCATCACTTTAAATCCTTCTTTAGTTAAAACCTCAGTAGATTTTAAAGTTTCTATCATATCTGGAAATAAATTTTTTTTATCACCTAATACTTCAAGTTTTACTAATTTCCATCCACCAATTTCTCTAGCTAATCTCAATGTTCTAAGTGCTTCTTCTGAGTTAAAACATCCAGCTGTATTTGGAAGATATGTAATCTTTTTTGGATCTATATAATCCATTAGTAATGGTTTTTTTTTGTCTGAAATATTAACTCTTCTTACAGCAACAGTGACAATTTCTGCTCCTGATAATTTTATAGCCTTTGCACATTCTAGCATACTCTTATATTTTCCAGTACCAACTATTAATCTGGAGTTAAATTTTTTTTTAGCTACTACCAATTTATCTTTTTCCATTTTTATCCACCTCCAATAAAATGAACTACTTCTATTTTATCGTTTTTTTTTAGTTTGATTTTGTTTATTTTATTTTTATCTATTATTTCTTTATTTAATTCAATTGCTACTTTTTTAAGAGGAATTTTTAGTTGTTTTAGAAAAATTGACAGACTTAAACTTTCATTTATTGTTGAAAATTTACCATTTATCTTAATTTTTATTTTTTTTATTTTTTTCATAATGTATAAGAATTGTATGAGTAATAATATTATAATTATTAATGGTCCTAATCTTAATCTATTAGGTGAAAGAGAACAATCACAATATGGGTCAATAACTTTTGATAAATTAAGAGAAAATTGTTTAGGTAAAGCTAAGGAATTAAATATTAATTTAGAGTTTTCTCAATCAAATATAGAAGGTGAGATAGTTACAACTATACAAGAAGCTAAAAATAAATTTGATGGCATAATTGTTAATGCTGCTGGCTTTACTCACACATCTGTTGCGATCAGGGATGCCTTAGATGTTTATAAAAAACCAATTATTGAGCTTCACATATCAAACATATATAAAAGAGAAGAATTTAGACATAAATCTTTAATAAGTGATATTGCTACTGGTGGAATTTTTGGTTTAGGTGATAATGGATATATTTTAGCCATAATTGCAATGCAAAACATGCTACAGAAATGAAAATAGATAAAAAAATCATTAAGGAATTAACTGATTATTTAAATGAGTTCAATTTAACTGAAATTGAATACACAGACAAAGATACTAAAATCAAAGTATCAAAATCAAACACAACTAGCTCAAATCAAGTTGTAAGCTTAGCTGCTTCTAACCCAGTATCTAATGAAATTAAATCAAGCATCGTATCTGGAACTGAAGTTAAGTCTCCTATTATTGGGACAGCTTATCTTGCTGCAGAACCAGGAGCGAAGAAATTTGTAGAGATTGGTAAAAAAATTAGAAAAGGTGAAACGGTTATGATAGTTGAGGCTATGAAAACTATGAATCATATACCTTCTACCATCGATGGAATTATAAAAGAAATTTGTGTGGAAGATGGCCAACCTATTGAATTTGGTCAAACTATTATCATTGTTGAATAATGTTTAAAAAAATTCTAATTGCAAACCGCGGGGAAATTGCAGTTAGAGTTATACGTGCGTGTAAAGAATGGGGAATTGCGACTGTTGCTGTTCACTCAGACGTGGATAGAGATAGTATGCATGTTAGGCTTGCTGATGAAAGTGTTTGCATTGGCTCTCATCAACCAGCAAATAGTTATTTAAATGTTCCAGCCTTGATGTCTGCTATTGAACTTACTAAAGCAGAAGCGGTTCATCCTGGGTATGGTTTTTTATCTGAAAATGCAAATTTTGCTAAAGTTTTAGAAGAAAATAATATTAAATTTATTGGAGCTTCTTCAAAACTTATAAAAATGATGGGAGATAAAATTCAAGCAAAGAAAATTGCTAAAGAACATGGTCTACCTGTTATTGAAGGTTCTGAGGGTGGTATAACAGATATAAAAGCAGCTAAAGAACTTTGTAAAAAAATAGGTTTTCCAGTTCTGATTAAAGCGTCTGCAGGTGGTGGTGGTAAAGGAATGAAAATTGTCCGTAAAGAAGAAGAATTTGAAACATTATTCTCAACAGCAAAATCTGAAGCTCTAAAATATTTTGGTAACGATGAAATATATATTGAAAAATTTTTTCAAAATCCAAGACATATTGAAGTTCAGGTGTTATCTGGAAAAAATAGGACAGTACATTTACACGAAAGAGACTGCTCTGTGCAAAGAAGACATCAAAAGTTAATAGAGGAAACCCCTAGTCCAGTTTTAACAGATCAGATCAGAAAAGATCTTTTTGAAAGAACTGTAAATATGGTCAGTAAAATTGGTTATGAGGGTGCTGGAACTGTTGAATTTATTTATGAAGATGGAAAATTTTATTTTTTAGAAATGAACACTCGGGTTCAAGTAGAGCATCCGGTTACAGAAATGGTTACTGGAATTGATATAATTAAAGAACAAATTTGGATAGCTTTCACTGGTGAAACAGCTCTAAAACAAAGTGATATTAACCCAAGAGGTCATGCTATTGAATGTAGAATTAATGCAGAGGATGCAAGTAAAAATTTTCAACCTTCTCCTGGAACTATAGGTATGTGTCATCAGCCGTCTGGTTTTAGAACAAGGGTAGATGGAGCAATTTTCCAAGGTTATAAAGTTACACCCTATTATGATAGTTTGGTTTGTAAAGTAATTACACAGGGAAGAAATAGAACTGAAGCTATTCAAAGAATGAACCGATCTTTAGATGAATTTGTAATTGAAGGTATCACCACAACAATACCTCTTCATAAAATCTTGCTTAACCACAAAAAGTTTATTGAATCAGATTTTAATGTGGGTTGGTTAGATAACGAAAAAGTTATTTAATAACATTTAATGAGCCAAATATCATAAACAGGATGATCGAATGGGTTAATTGCTGGGCTTGATGAAAAAGTCCATCCATTAAATATAAAAACTTCATTATTATCTTTATTTACTAAATCTTGTACTTGAATGTATGATGTTATCTCGGGGTTATCATCAAACTCTGAATTTTTACATTTTAAACTTTTAATTAATAGATTCTGAAATATTTTTTCCTCTCCTATCTTAAGCTTTAAAAGATTAGTTTTGGAACTAACTTTGTCTAAAATTTTTATCTCAATAAACTGTCCACTTAAACTTTCTAGAGCATTCACAGATGATGTGACACTTATTAAAAAAAAATGGAATAAAATTAATATAAATTTAACTTTTCCAGCTTGTATATTTTTTTTTAGTTTCTTCATTATTTTTATTTGGATGATGGGCATTTTCTGTGCCAGTTTGGTTGGATTGATGAGGTTTTTGCCAATCATATTTTTCTAGATTGTGATTATTTTCAATTCTGTTATTTATAAAATGAATCCACGAATACCACTCATTAGGTATTTTTGACGCATCTATTTCATCACTATAAATCACCCATCTTTTGCCATCTTTGCTTTCGTAGTATTTATTACCTACAGAATCTTTACCAACAAGTTTACCAAAAAAAATTGTTTTTAATTTGGTTCCAAATGTTTCTTGATTCCACCAAGTGAAAAATTTTTTAAAAGGGATCAACATTTAATATAATTAGCTCTTTAATCTAAAATTGTATAATTTAAATTAGACTAAAGTTTAGATTTGTATATAAATTAATTATCTAAAGATTCATAATAAATTTTAATTAAAGGAAATATGGCAAAATATTTAGTAGAAACTTATTATACATGTAGTTTTAAAGTTAATCATTATCTAGATGATATTAATGAGACAGAATTAGCAAACCTTGAAAAGCGTGATGATGGAAAATTTGAGGTTTTAGATGTTAAGCTTGATACGAGAAAAACAAAAAGCTTAGATCCAAATAATAGGGTAATTGAGTCTAAAAAATTAGATATTATATCTGAACAAAGCCAATCCAAAGTTATTTTAAAAGAAAATAACACTACATTTGTAAAAAAAATAAACGATGGTGTAGGTAAAAGATTTAGCATGCCTGATAGAAGAAAAGGCTACATTCAAAAAGCAACAATTGGTGACCATAAAGTTTATTTACATACTGGTGAATATGAGGATGGAAAGATAGGTGAAATTTTTATCGACACAAGTAAAGAAGGTGAGCTAGTAAAAGCCTTAATGAACAACTTTGCAATAGCAATATCACTTGGCCTTCAATATGGTGTTCCTTTAGATGAATTTATTAGTGCTTATGTTGATACTAAATTTGAACCGTCGGGAAAGGTTCATGGTAATGACAGAATAATAAGTGCTTCTTCAATACTAGATTATATATTTAGAGAACTAGCTATTTCCTACCAAAATAGAGAAGATCTAGCACACACTCCAGCAATTGGTGGATCTGATAGATCTTTACCTGAAGAAGAAAATACTGAAGATCAAAATCAGTTACTTAAAATTATAAAAGATGTTACCAGCAAAGGTTTTGTTAGAAATAATTATAAAAAAAATCTTGTTGATTTATCTGATGTTAAGATAAATTTAAAAGGTAAAAAGTAATATTATCTTTTAAGTTTTAAAGCCAAACCAAGTTCCCTAAGTTGCTCTTCACTAACTTCTGAGGGAGCATTCATCATTAGGTCTTGGGCATTTTGATTCATTGGAAACATTGTAACTTCTCTAATATTCTTCTCGTTAGCTAAAAGCATTACAATTCTATCTATTCCTGGTGCTATGCCTCCATGGGGTGGTGCACCATAGCTAAGTGCATTAATCATACCACTAAATTTCTCATCAACTTGTTCTTTTTGATAGCCAGCAATTGAGAATAATTTATACATTAGTTCTGGTACATGGTTTCTAATTGCACCAGAAGACAATTCGATTCCATTACAAACAATATCATACTGGTAGGCTTTAATATTAAGAGGATTATCAAAATCAACATCTTTAATATCGCCCTGAGGCATTGAAAATGGGTTGTGACTAAATTCAATTTTATTTGTTACTTCATTCTTTTCAAACATTGGATAATCAACAATCCAACAAAATGCGAAAATATTTTCATCAATTAAGTCTAAATCTTTAGCGATTTTATCTCTTGCTTGGGATGTTATTTTTTCAACATCATTTATTTTTCCACAAGCAAAGAATATACTGTCCCCCACTTCAGCTCCGGTAATTTTCATAATTTCTTCTAGTGCTTCTTTAGAGAAAAATTTGCCTACAGGTCCTTTTGCTGAAATATTTTCTTTTTTTTCAATTGTGAAATAAGCAAGACCAGAGGCACCCTGTTCCTTAGCCCATTTATCAATATTATCAAAAAAACTTCTAGGTTTTTCTTTGGTATTCTTTGTTACTATACACCTTACTTTAGAACCAGATTTTATAAGTTTTTTAAATATTTCAAATGTAACGTCATCACGGGTAAATATATCCGATAAATCTGAAATAATTAATGGATTTCTCAGGTCTGGTTTATCTGAGCCATATTTAAGCATGGCTTCCTCGTAAGGTATTCTTGGGAATTCCTCATACATTAATTTTTTATTAGAAAAGTTTTTGAAAACTTTAACTATTAATTTTTCAACAACTTGAAAAATATCCTCTTGGTCAACAAAAGACATTTCTAAATCTAGTTGGTAGAATTCTCCAGGACTTCTGTCTGCTCTAGCATCTTCATCTCTAAAACATGGGGCAATTTGAAAATATTTATCAAATCCAGATACCATTATTAATTGTTTAAATTGCTGAGGTGCTTGTGGTAGAGCGTAAAATTTTCCTGGATTTAATCTACTAGGTACCAAAAAATCTCTAGCTCCTTCTGGGCTTGAAGATGTTAATATTGGAGTTTGAAACTCTAAGAAGCCTAATTTAAACATTTCGTTTCTAATAAATGAAATAACTTTTGATCTTAATATAATATTATCATGAATTTTTTTTCTTCTTAAATCTAAGAATCTATATTTAAGTCTAATTTCCTCAGCATATTCTTGATCACTAAATATAGGCATAGGGAGCTCTTTACAAGTACCAAGAACTAAAAATTTATCAATGTTGACCTCTACCTGGCCTGTCTGAAGCTCTGAGTTAATAGTATCGACGCTTCTCTTAACAACCTTTCCATTTATTTTAATTACACTTTCTAACTGGATTTTTTCTAATGCTTTAAAGTTTTCATTATCTTTATCGATAATGCATTGAGTCATTCCATAATTGTCTCTTAAATCGATAAATAAAAGATTTCCATGATCTCTTTTTTTATTAATCCAGCCAGATAATGTAACTTCTTGTCCACTATTATCTTGGGTTAATTCGTTACATTTATGAGTTCTATACTTATTCACTTACTCCCCTAATACTTCATTAATAATTTTAAAATCAATTGGTTTTTTTTTTTTTAAGCTAATCTCATCAATTTTATATATGAATTCAAATATTTTGTCATATGATCTCTCTATTCTTTTAATAATAAAATTAATCAATTTTTTATCTAAAGTAATCTGTCTATCAGCTAAATTTTTCAATATAAGGGCAAACATTAATTCATCATCTGGGTTTTTTATTTTTGCTAAAAGACAGTTTTTAGTTCTCGATTTAAGATCTTTCAATTTAAAATCAATTTCAGCTATTGGCTTTAAAGATGTAATAATTAAAAATTTATTATCTTGGTCTATTATATTAAAAAGAGTGTAGATAATTTTTTCGTTTATATCTAAGTCTAAATTTTCTAGAACAACATTTTGATAAGGTTTAATTTCCTTTAAATTTTCATTATTTAATAAGCTTGATTCAATTCTGATACCATTGAACTTTTTTAAAAAGATATTAGCTAAATGAGTTTTGCCAGAAAATTTTTCTCCACTAATATTCAAAAAATTCTTTTCCCATTTGGGCCACTTGTGTATGATTTCAAAAGAGTAAAAATTACTTTTCCCCACATAAAAATCATCATCTCTAAAATTTTGCTCATATTCAAAATCTAATAACAACTGATTTAAGTTTTTCATTTAATTTTCCAAACATTATTTTCCATTATTAAATCAAAATTTTTATTTAGCATATTATTTAAAAAATTTTTTGGTGAGCCGTTATAAATTATTCTATATTGGGTCTCTGTATTATTAAATTTTAATATATGAAAATTTGATATTAAATCTATACTACTAAGTGCTGCCTCTAAATTCAATATTCTTTTATAATTTTTTGAATTTATGGCTATGGTTAAAGGAAGTTTTATAGAAGTATTAATCTCATTTTTTTTCTTCCATTGATCTTCATAAATATTTTTTAAATCTTTTAAAGCTTTATTAAATTCTTTTTCATTGTTTAAGTTGATATTAGAATATTTTTGATTACTTATTTTAAGAGAATTGTTTAAATTAATTTTTGAAAGTATTTTAATTTCATTTTTACTTATATATATTATTGAAATTATGTAATCTGTTAAATCATACTTTTCTATCAAGCTTGAAAAATCATACGTTTCAATTGCATTGGGCATCTCTTGAATTTTATTTAAATCTTCAAGATCTTCGCTTGGTAATAAATAATCTAATAATTGATAATTTTCTTTTATATTGTTCCATTTTTCATAAAAAATATTATCATTAAATAAATAAATGTTACTAGTTTCCGTATTTACCAATATTGGTATTAGTAAAATTTTTTTTCTAATTGGTATAGATGGAAATATGCCTTTTTTCTCTAAGAACTTTAAAATTTTTTTTTTATTGAATGTAGTTTCTAGTTTTGCAAAATATTCATTATTAATAAATTTTTCATTACTTATAGTGAAAGAATCAATCATAGTTTTAAGTTCTTTTAATGAAATATTTTTAATATTCTCCTTGTCACCTGAGGTTGTGATCATAGAAAGTAAGCTTGAAAAAGAAGTCTGAAAACCCTCATCTATTACTCTGCTTTTCTTAAAATTGAGCACAAATGGAGATGAAATTTCAATGTCAGACACTCTGAAATTACTGGCATTAAGGCAGGCCGTAGAAAAAATTATTATAAATAGAAAATAAGAACTAAAAAATATATATACTTTTCTTAACTTTAATAATTTATTAATAATTTGCATATTTTATACTAATGAAAAAAGAAAAATTTACCTATCAAAAAAGTGGTGTAAATATAAGTGCTGCTGACAATTTTGTTAAATTCATATCTTCTATTTCATCAAAAAATAAAGGCAAAAAAAAGTTTACTAACATTGGTGGTTTTGGGTCAATTTCCAATATTCCAAAAAATTTTAAAAGACCCAAAATTGTTGCTTGCACTGATGGTGTTGGAACAAAAGTTGAAATAGCAAATACTCTTAATAAATATGACACAATTGGTATTGATTTAGTTGCTATGAGCGTAAATGATCTAATTGTTCAAGGAGCAAAACCATTATTATTTTTAGATTATATTTCAATTAATAAGATTGATTTAAAAAAATTAAAATCTATCCTTAAGGGAATAGTAAAAGGTTGCAAAATTTCCAATTGTGAATTAGTAGGTGGAGAAACTGCCGAAATGCCAGGTACCTACGAGAAGGGTAAGTTTGATATAGCAGGTTTTGCTGTAGGTGTAGTAGATGAAGAAAAAATTCTAGCTAAAAAAAAAATTAAAAAAAACAATCTGATATTAGCTATACCCTCTAGTGGAGTTCACTCAAATGGTTATTCGTTAGTAAGATATGTTTTAAAAAAAAGAAAAATTAATATAAAAAAAGATAAGTTTTTAAAAAAAGAACTTCTAAAACCTACTAAAATTTATGTGAAAGAAGTTTTAAGTCTAATTAACAATAACCTCATAAACGGATGTGCGAATATTACAGGTGGCGGACTAACAGATAACATTAAAAGAATAATTCCAGATGGGTTAGTTGCAAATATTAATTTAGATGAAATTAAAACTAAAAAGATTTTTAAATGGTTAAAGCAAAATAATATAGAGGATGAGGAAATGTTAAAAACATTTAATTGTGGAGTTGGCTTTTGTTTGATAATTAACCCAAAAAATTTAAATAAAATTGCTAAATTTTTTACTAAAGAGTTTAAGCCCTATGTTATTGGAGAAATAATTTCAGGAAAAAATAAAGTTAAACTTAATGGAAAAATTGACTGGTCATAAAAAAATAAAAACTGCTGTTTTTATTTCAGGGACTGGTAGTAATTTAATTAATATAATAAAATTTTCTAAAACAAAGAGATCACCAATTTCAATAAATTTAATATTTTCAAATATGAGTAAAGCAAAAGGCCTAAGATATGCCAATCAATTCAAAATTAAAAAAAAAATATTTAATTTTAAAAATATAGAGATTGCTGAAATGAAAATGTTAACACTACTAGAAAAACAAAAAATAAAATTTATTTGTTTGGCAGGCTTTATGAGGATTTTATCTAAAAGATTTATTAAAAAATTTGATGGAAAAATAATTAATATTCACCCTTCTTTACTTCCTAAATATAAAGGCCTCAATACTCATGATAGAGCTATTAAAAATAAAGATAAGTTTGCTGGATGTACCGTTCACTATGTAACTGAAAAATTAGACTCTGGGAAAATAATATTGCAAAAAAAAATTAAAATAACTGCAAAAGATAACTCTGTTTCATTAGCAAAAAAAGTTTTGAAACATGAGCACAAACTATACCCTGCTGCTATTAAGAAAATCTTTAATTAGTCTTTGAAAAAAAAATCAATTTCTATTTTAGCATTTTCAACACTGTCAGAGCCATGTACAGAGTTTTTATCAATAGAAATACCGTACTTTTTTCTTATAGTGCCTTCGGCAGCATCTTCTGGTTTTGTTGCTCCCATAAGCTCTCTATTTCCTAATACTGCATTTTCTTTCTCAAGTACCATTACAACTATTGGTCCTGATGATAAATATGTACATAAATCATTATAAAATGGCTTTGTTTCGTGCACTTTATAAAATTGTTCAGCTTCATTTTTGGCTATTTGAATTTTTTTATCTTTAATAATATTAAACCCTTTATTTTTAAACATTCCTTTTATTTCATCGTCTAAATTTCTTTCTACAGCGTCTGGTTTAATAATTGATAATGTTTGTTCAATATTACTCATAATGTTCCTCTATTAGTTGATTTAATAATCTTACTCCAAAACCAGTAGCACCACCTGGATTTAAATTTGCAGCTTTTTTAGAGAAAGCCATTCCAGCTATATCTAGGTGTGCCCAAGGTGTTTTGCTTGTTACAAACCTTTGTAAAAATTGTGCAGCGGTAATTGATCCCGCACCACCTGAGTAGTTTATATTTTGCATATCTGCTATTGATGAATTTATTAATTTGTCATAATTATCGTGCAGAGGGAGTCTCCAAATTTTTTCTTTTACTTTTTCTCCTACTTTAAATAATTTTTTTGATAGATCATCATTATTAGAAAATAAACCAGCATATTCTTCTCCTAGTGCCATTATTATTGCACCAGTCAAAGTTGCAAGATCTATCATAAACCTTGGTTTAAATTTTGCTTCAGTAAAGCTTAATGCATCTGCTAAAACTAATCTTCCTTCTGCATCCGTATTTAAAACTTCAATAGTTTTTCCATTATAGGCCTTAACTATATCCCCAGGTCTTTGGGCGTTTCCCCCTGGCATATTTTCAACTAAGCCAACAACACCAACTGCATTTACTTTTGCTTTTCTAATAGCTAAAGTTTGGATTAATCCTGCCACAACAGCTGATCCAGCCATGTCATATTTCATTTCTTCCATAAATTTAGCTGGCTTCAAGGAAATACCACCTGTATCAAAACAAACACCTTTACCTACAAAAGATAAGGGTGCTTTTTTATCTTTTTTATTTCCTTGCCACTCAAGTGTAACAAGAAACGATTCATTAATACTACCTTTTCCGACTCCCAATAATGAATTCATTCCTAACTTTTTCATTTGGGACTCATTATATACAGTAACTTTGATTCCTAATTTTCTTAATTTTAAAAGTCTGTTAGTATATTCTTTTGGGTTAAGAACATTAGGTGGTTCAGAGACAAGATCTCTTGCAAAAAAAGTCCCCTCTTCTATAGCTTTGAATCTTAATTCATTTTGAATTGTTGATTTATTTTTATTTCCAATTACATTTATTGAAATAAACTTTGTTTCCTTTTTTGATTTGTAAATATTAAATTCATAAGATTTAAGTTTTAATCCATGTAAAAAATATCCTATAAAATTTTCAAATTTACTATTTAGGGTATCGGAATTTAAAGTATACTGACTTTTCTTTTCATGGTTTATGCCTCCATAAAATTCAGCTCCTAAATTTTCTATATCAGAGGCTTCTAAATTGTTTTTAACAGATATTAAGACTATCTTTTTTTTAGAACTGGGCTCAAAAATAAATAAATTTTTTTTTAAATCACCTGTCTTTAAAAGGTCTTTAATGTACGAAAATTCTGAATTAGAAATATATTTTTTTAGATTGTCTATACTGAATTTTTCATCAGTAAATAATACTAAGTTGTTAGAATTATCTTTGTTTTTATAGAGAACTTGAACAGTCATTAGTTTTATATATATATATGGTTGAAAGGTTTTATAGATTATTAATGTTTATTTTCAATGATAAAATTGGATTAAAAAAATTTTTAGCTGACAATAGCTATTCATTTTTATTATCGTCAGTCAGTGTAACTTTTGTTGTATGGGCAATTCAAGCTGTAAATAACCTAGATATAGTATCAGAAGATGGTCATAGTTTTTTGATTTATTTTTACTACACCACTCTAGCTTTACCAAAAATTTTTAGTGATCTTCTACCTATAATATTTTTTACTACTTTATTTTATACTATAATTAAATATGAGAATAATAATGAATTAAAAATATTTTGGATTAATGGCATAAGTAAAATTCAATTTTATAATCTTATTTTAAAATATACAGTTCTATTTTTTTTTATACAGATACTCTTAACAACACTCTTGGTTCCGTATTTACAAAATAAAGGTAAATCATATATCAAAGAATCAAAATTAGATTTTTTTCCTTCACTATTTCAGCAAAAAAAATTTATTGATACTGTAGATAAACTAACAATTTTTATAGAGACAAAAAATTCTAATAATGAATTTACAAATATTTATTTAAAAGATGAAACTGAGGATGAACCAAGAATCATAATTGCAAAAAGAGGCCAGCTACTAATATCTGATGATAAAAAAATTTTTCAGCTTTTAAATGGGCTATATATAAATATAAATAAATTTGGAAAAGTTACATCTTTCAATTTTGAGAAAACAGATTTCGATCTTTCACAATTTTTAACTAAAACAACTACATATACAAAACTGCAGGAAAGAAAAACTTCAGAGTTACTAATTTGTGCACATTCTATATTAATTAAAAAAGAACCCCCTAAAAATAAAAAAGGTACCTTAAATTGCACTTATGACTCCATCATAGAAATTATGTCAGAAACTTATAAGCGAATATTTAAACCACTTTATTTATTCATGCTTTCATCAATAGTTATTTTTTTGCTTACTAGCAGTAATGAAGATGCCAAATTTAAAAAGATAAAACTTTTTGTTTTTTTCTTTGGCATTTTTTTTATAATTTTGTCTGAAATGTCGACTGACTATTCTGGAAAAAATAACATAAGCTTATTACTTTCTATATTTTTTCCATTGATTATTTTTCTATTTTTATATGGCTTGTTTTATAAACGTATTATTAAATTGAATAACAAAGCATGATTTCATCATATAGCAAATATATAATCTCTGTATTTCTAAAAAATATATTCATTGTTTGTATCTTTTTTTTAAGCTTAGTTTTAATTTTAAATATTCTTGAAGAAATAACTTTTTTTAAAAATTCTGAAGTTAGTATTATATTGCCTGTCTTTTTAACTTTTCTCAACTCATTGTCAGTTTTATTTGAAATTTTTCCATTCATTATTCTGATTGGCACAATGAGTTTTTTTTTAGAGATTTTAGATAAAAATGAATTGATTATTTTTAAAAGCTACGGTCTATCAAACTTAAAAATTATTGGCGTAGCTTTAAGTACCACATTTATCTTTAGTATTTTTTTGGTGCTAATTTTTTACAATATTTCATCTGGTTTAAAATTTTTATATCTAGATATAAAAAACAATCATACAGATGATGGAAAATATTTATCTGTAATAACCGCTAATGGTCTTTGGATAAAAGACCATGTAAATGAAAATATTAACATTATAAATGCGCAGAAAATAGATGATGAAAAATTAATAAATGTATTAATAAGTCAATTTGACAAAGATTATAATTTTGTAAAACTAATTAATGCCAAAGAAGTGAATATTAAAGATATGAATTGGAAAATTTACTATCCTCTAATTACTGAAAATAATTTAAGTACGAAGAGTAAAGAAGTATTAACATTTGAAACTAATTTTGATTCAGAAAAAATTTCAAATTTATTTTCGAGTCTTTCATCCTTGAATCTATTTAAACTAAATAAATTAAAAAAAGATTATATAGCATTAGGATACTCAACAATTGAAATTAACAATCACATCTTAAGTTTAATTACATACCCTATTTATTTATCTATTATGATGTGTATTGCTTCAATTCTAATGTTAAACATCACTCATAATAAGCCCCGCGTTTTTTATCTAATAACTGGTATAGCAATATCTGTTGGTATTTATTATATGAAATTTTTATTTAATATTTTAATTGTTAATGGTAAAATTCCTAATATATTTTCTATATGGTTTCCTCTATTTTTATTGTTTTTATTTTGTTTAGTTGGCTTGGTGAGAATCAATGAAAAATAAAATTAATTTACTAAGAATATTTTTTTTTATTTTTTCAATTTTATTTTCGAATTTTGTTTTAAGTGATGAATTTAATTTTAGTGCCTCTAAAATTGAAACATTTAATGAAGGAAATTTAATAAAGGGCTTTGGTGATGTTCAAATTAATGACGGCCTAGATTTGGTTATCACTGGTAATGAATTAGAGTTTGATAAATTAAAATCTACATTAAGAGTTACACAAAAAGTCTTGATTAGAGATAAACTAAATAAGAACTTGATAATATCCAATCAAATTATTTTTAATAAAAAAATAAATGTTGTGATTTCAAAAAACAAGACAATAATTGAATTAGGAGATAGTCATATTATTGAAAGTTCAAACGTTATATTGGATAGAAATTTAAATACTCTTTTCTCAGACAAACAAACCTTAATCACAGATCTCACACAGAATAATAGTAAGATTAGTATGAGTGATTTTAACTTCTCCATAACAAAAAATATTTTAACAGCTAACAATGTCAAAATATACGATGACGTAGGAAATATTTTTACTGTTGAAAAAATTAAATATGATATAAAAAAAAATGAAATTCTTGGAAAAGATTTAAATATAAGTTTCAATAATAAAGGTTTAAACTCCAAAGAAAATGAACCAAGACTTAAAGGAAATGCTTTATTCTATAAAAATAATATTACCAAAATTAATAAAGGAGTTTTTACCACTTGTAAAAGGAATGACAGCTGTCCACCATGGGCTCTACATTCTGAAAAGATCGAACATGATAAAATAAAAAGGAGAATAAATTATAATAACGCTGTACTTAAAATCTATGATATTCCAGTTTTATATTTTCCAAAATTTTTTCATCCAGATCCCACAGTCAAAAGACAATCTGGTTTTCTAACTCCTCAATTTTCTCAATCCAACAATCTTGGGAACTATCTCTTAACTCCTTATTTCAATGCTATTTCAGAGTCTTCTGACCTAACTTTTTCACCTAGAGTATATGGTAATGGAAATGTCCTATATCAAACTGAGTATAGAGAGCATAAAAAAAATTCTGAACATATTGTTGATTTTAGTATTCTTAAAGGTAATTCTTTTTCACTTAACTCCTCATCTTCGTCACATTTCTTTTTGAATTCTAAATATGATCTAGATTTATTTGATTTTGAGCAATCAAAACTAAGCTTAGACATTCAAAAAACATCTAATGATGACTACTTAAAAACTCATAAATTGATATCTCCCTTAATTGAGTCAAAAAGTCTTTTGCATTCGAGTTTAAATTTTGAAGCTTCAAGAGAAGATCTAGAATTTGAAATTAAAACAGAGGTTTATGAAAATCTTGATTTATCTCAGAGTGACAGATTTGAATATGTGTTTCCTAGCTTTAGTGTAATAAAAAATATTAGTCAGTATGACAATGGAAGTCTAACTCTAAATTCATTTGGCGACAATAAACTTTTTGACACAAATATTAACGAAAAATCGCTTATCAATGATTTAAAATATAAATCTTATAATAAAATCAGTACGTTTGGGTTGGTGAGTAATTATGAAGTTTTATTAAAAAACTTTAATGTTAAATCAAAAAATTCTACTAAATACAAAGATAATGGCGAAAATACTCTTCAATCAATTGTCAATTATGAGATGAAATATCCATTACAAAAAGTTGATAAAAAATTTTTAAGAACGTTAACACCAAAAATTTCTGCAAGATTTAGTCCAAATCAATCAAAAAATAAATCCTTAGAAGATAGAAATATGGATTTAAATAATATATTCTCTACAAATAGAATTGGTTTTTCAGATACTGTCGAAGGTGGTCAGTCAATTACTATTGGAAGTGAATATAGTCTTTATAACAACAACGCCCTTAATGAAAAAATATTATCTGTTAATTTAGCTACAGTACTAAGGGATGTTGAGAATAATAAATTACCCATTACTAGTACTATTGGTAAAAAAAACTCTGATATTTTGGGAAATATTTACTTTGATGCAAATAATTTTTTGGACTTTGATTATAATTTTTCTCTGGATAATAATTTAGAAACATTAAATTTTAATCAGATTAAATCAACTGTGACACTTAATAATTTTGTATCGGAGTTTGATTTTTTAGAAAGAAACAATTTATTAAACAACGAAAACTACATTTCTAACAAGACCAAAATTCAAATAAATCAAAGTTCCTCTTTAGGATTTAGTACAAGAAGAAATAAGGAAAAAAATTTAACAGAATACTATAATTTGTTATACGAATACAAAAATGATTGTCTAATAGCAGGCATAGAGTATAAAAAAGATTTTTACAGTTCTGGTTCGTTAAAACCAGAAGAGCAGTTATTTTTTTCCGTTACAATAATGCCATTTGGGAAAGCTAACACACCGAATTTTAAACCATGATAAAACTATTTAAACTAATATTTTTTAGCTTAATAATTTTTATGCCTTTAAAAGCAATTGAGAGTTTCATAGTATTTAAAGTTAATGATGAAATTATCACAAACATAGATTTAGATATGGAGTATAGATATTTATTTATTTTAAATAATGAGATAAAAAATATGGATAAAGAAATTCAACTGAAATTAGCAAAAGAGTCCATTATTAGGGAAAAAATTAAAACAAATGAACTCTTAAGATACTATAAGCTTGATAGTTCCAAAAAATTTTTAGATATAGTTGTCAAAGAATTTTACGAAAGATTAGATATTGAAAACTTAGATGATTTTAAAGATTATTTGAGTGAATATAATTTAGATATAAATACGATTAGGAACAAAGGTCAAATTGAGCTTCTATGGAACCAATTAATTGGCACTAAATATAAAGACCAATTAAATATTAATGAAGATATTTTGAAACAAAAAATTGAAAAAGATAAAAATAATAGAATTATAAAGGAGTATGAGTTAGCTGAGATTATTTTTCAAATTAATTCAGAAAATGAGTTAATTGATAAAAAAGATTTAATTGAAACAGATATTCAAGAAAAAGGATTTGAAAATGCAGCTAATATACATAGCATAGCAGACTCATCCAAGTTTGGTGGAGACATCGGCTGGATTAATGAACAGCAGTTATCTTTGGAAATAAACAAAGCTATTAAAGAACTAGATATTAACGAAATATCAAAACCTATAAAGATACCAAATGGCTTTTTAATTTTAAAAATTAAAAACAAAAAACAAAAAGAAATAAAATTTGATAAAAAAAAATTATTAGAAGAAGCAATATTATTTGAAACTAACAGACAATATGCTCAATTTTCAATTATCTACTTCAATAAAATAAAATTAAACTCTATAATTAGTGAATAATAAACCTATAATTATTGTTGGTGGAGAGCCTTACGGAATTTTCTTTGAAATTTTTTTTAAATCAAAGAAAAAAATTAACTTACACAGACCGGTAATCCTAATAGCCTCTAAGAAACTAATATTATTACAGATGAAAAAATTAGGATACAATTTTAAAATAAATACAATTGATAAAAGTAAAATAAATTTCAATTTACTAGATAAAGATAAGATAAACTTAATTAATGTTGACTTTCGATTTAATAAAATATTTGATAAAATTTCTAGTAAATCCAATTCCTATATTAACCAATCATTTGAAATTGCTTTGAAGATTCTAAAAGAAAAGAAGTGTGCTGGTTTAATCAATGGGCCAGTTTCTAAAAAATATTTTTTAAAAGGAAAATATCTTGGTATTACGGAATTTTTAGCAAACAAAACAAATAGCAAAGATAATTTTGCCATGCTGATTTATAATAAAAAAATATCTGTCAGCCCTATTACGACTCATTTGCCACTTAAAGTTGTGCATAAATTCATTTCTAAAAAAAAAATAATTAACAATGTCAAAATAATTGTGAAATTTTACAAAAAATATTTTATGAAGATTCCCAAGATTGCAGTTACAGGATTAAACCCTCATTGTGAAAGTAATTTCAAATCTAGTGAGGAAAAGGCATCAATAAACCCTGCCATAAAGTTACTGTTACGTAATGGATATGATGTTAAGGGACCTTTTGCAGCAGATACTCTTTTTATGAAAGAGCATCTAAAAAAATATGATCTTATAATTGGCATGTATCACGACCAGGTTTTAACACCAATAAAAACTCTTTTTGGTTTTCAAGCTATTAATATAACTCTAGGTTTGCCATTTATAAGAGTTTCACCTGATCATGGGCCTAATGAAGCTATGCAGGGTAAAAATTTATCTGACCCCAAAAGTTTGATTGAAGCATTAAAATTTCTTGATAAATAAATGCTTATTAAACCCAAAAAAAGCTTAGGTCAAAATTTCTTAATAGATCGTGATGTTTTAGAGCAGATTGTTGATACAGTTGAAATTAGAAATAAAGAAGTTTTAGAAATAGGACCTGGTAGTGGAAATTTAACATCTTTTATTTTAAAAAAAAATCCTAAAAAGGTTTACACAATTGAAAAAGATGATGAGTTGGCTTTATTATTAAAAGAGAAATTTATGGATGAAATTACTATTATCAAAGATGATGTTTTAAGAATATCTGAAGATAAAATTTCTAAAGAAAAGTTAATTGTATTTGGAAACTTACCTTATAACATTTCCACTGAAATTCTTTCCAAATGGATAGTTAACATAAATAAAAACTTCTGGTTTGAAAGCTTAGTGTTAATGTTTCAAAAAGAAGTTGCTGAAAGAATTATTGCAGAATCTAATACATCAAAATATGGACGATTATCTATTTTATCAAGCTGGAAATTGAATATTAAAAAAATAATAAACATTAAACCTCAAAGTTTTTCCCCACGACCAAAAATCGATAGTACACTGCTATTATTTACTCCAAAAGAAAATTTCTTTGAATTAAAAGATGCTAAAAATCTTGAAATGATAACTCGGATTTTTTTTAGTCAAAGAAGAAAAATGCTTAAAAAACCTTTTAACCAAGTATTCAAAAATGCAAAAAAAGTTTCAGAAAAGTTTAATATTGATCTTAATCTCCGACCACAAAATCTAGATGCTGAAATGTATTTTAATCTTGTTAAAGAATATGAAAATTTAAGAAGTTAACTTATCAATATGTCTTCTAATATATTCTTTATCATAATCTTTTGAGCCATTATTAATTTCTGCATCTATTAAACTGCTAATTTTAGAGTAACATTCTTCAAGTTGATCATTTACGATTACGTAGTCATAATTAATCCAATGCAAAACATCTCTACTAAATTCTTTCATTCGCTCTTCTACAATTAGTTTGTCCTTCATGTCTCTATTGGATAGTCTTTCAAATAAAACTTTTTTACTCGGTGGAAGTATAAAGAAAGTTATCAACTTATAATTTAGTTGTTTATTTTTAATCTGGTCAGCACCTTGCCAATCAATATCAAATATTACATTTTTACCTTTTTCTAGTTTTTCTATAACTGGGGTTCTTGTTGTTCCATAGAAGTGATTGAAGACTTTTGCATATTCTAAAAATTCTTCATTCTTAATCAAGCCCTCAAATTTTTTACTATCTATAAAATAGTAGTCTTCATTTGAAATTTCATTGGGTCTTGGTTTTCTCGTGGTGTGGGAGATTGATATATTGAAATTCTTATTATTAGACAGTAGTTTAACTAGTGTAGTTTTACCTGCCCCAGATGGGGATGATAAAATTACCATTATCCCATCTTTGTTTAAGGACATTTTAAATTTTTAGTTTTTTTTGCCTTCAATAAATTTTACCACATCTCCAACAGTTAGAATCTTTTCTGCTTGGCTGTCCGAAATTTCTGACCCAAATTCTTCTTCAAAGGCCATTACTAACTCAACAGTATCTAAACTATCTGCACCTAGATCATCTATAAAACTTGAATCATCATGAACCTTAGCCTCTTCTATACCAAGGTGGTCTGCTACAATTTTTTTAACTTTGCTTGAAACATCATCTGACATATTCTTCCTTTTTAGTTTTATTTCGTTAATAGTTCAAAAAGTAGTTTTGTCAACCCAAATACATGCCTCCATTAACATGTAATGTTTCTCCATTAATGTAATCAGCTTGGTCCGAGCTTAAAAAAGTAACAGCATTTGCTATATCTTCTGGTTTACCTAGTCTATTAGAAGGAATTTTAGCTATTATTGATTCTTTATGTTTTTCATTTATTTTATCCGTCATCGCTGTGCTTATGAAGCCAGGTGATATGCAGTTTACATTTATATTTTTTTTAGCATACTCGATTGCCAAACTTTTGGACATAGCCACAATACCTGCTTTTGAGGCAGTATAGTTTGCTTGACCAGCATTTCCCGTGTGTCCTACCACTGAGGTAATATTAATGATTTTTCCAGATTTATTTTTAAGCATTTTTTTTATGGAATATTTACACATTAAAAATGTAGATGTTAAATTAATATCTATAACTTTTGTCCACTCTTCTAAACTCATTCTAATTGTTAAATTATCTTTAGTAATGCCAGCATTATTAATTATACAATCAAGTGATCCACCTAACTCTTCAGTTGAATTATTTATAAACTCTTCAATTTTTTCATGTTGAGAAATATCAAACTTAAGAATTTTAATATTATCAAATTTTGCTTTTAACTCTTCTAATTTTTCTATTCTTGTTCCGGTAGCCAGAATATTAGCTCCATTCTTGTGTAGTTTTTCAACTATCGAACTGCCAATACCTCCTGAGGCACCTGTGATTATAATGTTTTTATTTTTTAAACTATTCATTAATATTAATTAATTTTATATCTTCTTCTGTATTTATTGCACTAACTTTAACATTCTTATCAATTCTCTTTACTAAACCCGATAAGACCTTGCCAGGCCCTATTTCTATGAATTGATTCACTCCCTTATCAATCATTAGTAAAACGCTCTCTCTCCATCGAACTCTGTTTTCAATTTGCCTAACTAATAAATCTTTTAATTCATTTGTATTAGATATTTCTTTTCCAGTTACATTAGAAATCAAAATATTTTTAGGTTCATTAAAGTTTAATTTTTTGATCTCTTCATTCATTACACTTGTTGCTTTACTCATTAGTTTACAATGAAATGGAGCACTTACAGGAAGTTTAATATTTTTAATATTAGCAGACTTCAAGTCAATCATCATTTTTTCTAGATCTTTTATATTACCACTTAGTACTATTTGGCCCGTTGAATTATCATTTGCAATATAGCATTCATATTTAGTTTTATTTTCATTAATAAGATTTTCTATTATTTCAATTTCAGAGCCCAAAACTGCTACCATCCCACCCTCACCTTTTGGAACTGAGCTTTGCATGGCTTTGCCTCTACTTTTTAATATTTTCAACGTATCTGAAAACGATAGTACTCCAGCTGATGCTAGTGCTGAATATTCGCCTAAGGAATGTCCCGCAAAAAAATCTGCTTTGTTTAGGTTGATATTAAATTTTTCTTTAATTAGTCTAAATATCGAGTAGCTTACTAAAAATATGGCTGGCTGAGTATTTTCTGTTAAATCTAGATTTTCTTTAGGTCCATTTAGAACAAGACTTGATAACGAAAATCCAAGTGTATCGTCGGCTTCTTTGAATAGATCTTGGACTAAGCTATACTTATTATGAAGGTCTTTGCCCATTCCTACTAATTGAGAGCCTTGACCCGGGAAAATAACAGAAAACATTTAAATATCTAAAGTTTATTATGGTTTTAAGTGTTGTAATTCAATTATTATAATAGTATATCCTCACTTTTTATTAAAGAACAATTATGAATTTATACGAACATACAATAGTAGCCAGACAAGATACTAGTCCAGCTCAAATTAAATCATTAGCTGAAAAATATTCTAAAATTGTAGAAAAAAATGACGGTGAAGTAGTACAAACTGAAGATTGGGGTTTATTAGAACTTGCTTATGCCATTAAAAAAAATAAAAAAGGTATCTACATGCACTTTAAGATTAAAGGTTCTGGAAAAATTATTGATGAATTAGAGAAAAATGAAATTATAGATAAAAACCTACTAAGATATATGACTGTTAGGGTTAAAAAGTTTAACTTAGAAGCAAAATATTTTTTAAAAAAAGATGAATATGAAAAAAAAGATTATAAAAAAGATTATAACAGAGATTAATTATGCCATCAAAAAAAAGAGCAGGAAGTAAGAAAAAAGGTGGCCAAAGTAACTTTGCAAAATTAAGTATTTTCCAACCAAACAAATATAAATTCAAAAAATCCTGCCCACTATCAGTTAAAGGTGCACCAGAGGTTGATTATAAAAATATTAGATTATTAAAAAAATATATGTCTGAGAATGGTAAAATATTACCCTCAAGAATTACAAACGTTTCACAAAAAAAACAAAGAGAACTCTCTCTATCTATTAAGAGAGCTAGAAACTTGGCAC
>Ga0307986_10000525_pt1 | contig 28713 bp, 31 predicted proteins | sample EllFjometageno82_FD_203170 | JGI IMG/M metagenome (GOLD analysis project Ga0307986, IMG submission 203170) | Marine microbial communities from Ellis Fjord, Antarctic Ocean - #82 | ecosystem: Environmental > Aquatic > Marine > Unclassified | place: Southern Ocean | collected 2014-10-09 | reverse complement strand
TATGAATAAATTTTTTTATATTTCTCTATTATTAGGTTTAATAACTTATCTTATAGTTCTTACCTATATTTATCTTTTTCAAAGAAATTTACTCTATCATCCTTCTGTTAATGGTTATCAGGAAGATAAAATTAACTTTGATTACAAAGAAATATTTATTCAAAATAAAGAAGGAATCAAATTAAAAGCTTGGCTGCATGAAAAAGATTTAATTAACAAAAAAACTATAATTTTTTTTCATGGAAATGCTGGAAATCTAAAAAATCGGAACTACAAATTAAATGAGCTATCAAAGTTTGATGTTAATTTTTTAATTGTTGCTTATAGAGGATTTAGTGGTAACCAGGGCAAACCCAGCGAACAAGGCTTATACGAAGATGCAAGAAGTACGTTGAATTGGTTAAAAATAAAAGGTGTTAAAGAAAAAAATCTTATTTTATATGGTGAGTCTCTAGGTACAGCTGTAGCAATTGAAACTGCCCAAAATATAGATTTAGCAGGAATTATTTTGGAGTCTCCTTTTACCTCAATGGTAGAACTTGCACAAAAATATTATCCAGTTTTACCTGTTAAATACTTATTAAAAGATAAGTACGAAACAATAAAAAAATTACCAAATATTAGTTCACCACTTTTAATATTACATGGAAGATTAGATACTATCGTTCCTTTTGCTATGGGAAAAAAATTGTTTGAGCAAGCTAATGAGCCAAAATTTAAATATTTTATTGATAACGACAATCACATGATGCGTTATGATAAAAATTTACTTGACGAAATTAAAAAATTTATTTCTTTGTCGTATTAATAAAAGTTAATTTGTTTTAGTCCAATAACCATAAACACAACGTGTTCCATTTCTAGAACAATCATGTGTATCATATAAAATGCCGTCTTTTACGACTGTAATGTGTCTTGAACAAGATACTAATAAAGTGCCACTTGGCAGCTCTTCTTTTTTTAAATGTACTTTACATCCTTGACCCACAAACATTGTAGGTGTCCACTGAAAGCCCAATTGAGCAAGATACTTCTTTAATACCACTCTGTGCGTGCCTGATCTTGGACTATCATTTTTTTGTTTTAAGCTTCTTGCAAGTTTTGTTCTTGACGTATTTCTAAATTCTTCATTAGCTTTAAATAAATCCCCATAAACTTTTTGATATGGCATACCTGTTACAATAGCGATAGATCTAACTACACAATCACCAGCTTGACCCTTGTAACCTGCTGCTGCTCGCCCACCATCATCAACTTCTAATTTTAAATTACTTCTAGAAAATAATCTTTTAAAAAACATATCTCTTTACTTTATTTGATTTAAATTTTTTAACAAAATTGCAATTTCATTAAATTGTCGCAATAATGGATTAGATTTCCTCCACACTAGCCCTATAGTTCGTTTTGGTTTTTGTTGTTGAAATTTACTAATTGAAACTTTAGCTGACCTTGTCTCGAAAGGTACTGCTATTTCAGGAATTAATGTTACACCAATGCCTGAACTAACCATTTGAACTAATGTTGTTAGTGCGGTCCCTTCCATAATATTTTTTGGTGCAGAAGTTACTTTACAAAAAGACAGTGTCTGACTTCTTAAACAATGTCCTTCTTCAAGTAGTAATAATTTCATGTTTGTTAGTTCTTTATTGTTTGGCACGGGTTTCTTTGCATCATTTATATGACGAATTAATAAAAATTCTTCTTCAAAAAGAGGTACCTCTGTTAATAAAGGTTCGTAAGTTGGAAGAGCTAAAATAGCTAAGTCTATTTTTCCAGTAATTAAATAGGAAACCAATTTATCTGTAACAGCTTCTTTAGGTTCAATTATAATATCTTTGTATTGTTTAGAAATAGTTTTAATAATTTTAGGCAATAAATAAGGAGCGACTGTTGGAATTGCACCGATAGATAATTGATTAATGCCATCTCCTTTATTTGCAAGGTGCTTAAGGTCATCGAATGATTGGATAATATTTTCTGCTTTATTAACTAAAGCTTGTCCTGTTTGAGTTAAATAAAATTTCTTACTTCCCCTTTCAATAAGCTGTCCAAGTGTGCCTTCGAGCTCTTTGATTTTCATAGATAAGGCTGGTTGTGAAATTGCACATTCATCAGCTGCTTTTTGGAAATTTTTATGTTTTGAAACTGCAAGGAAGTATCTAAGTTGCTTTGCTGATATATTCATTATAAGTAAAAGTTATATTGTATATAATTAAATATAATTATATCTTATGTCAATATCGTGTTAATATTTAACATATAATTAACAAAAAGGTATAAAAATGAGTGTACAAGATAAAACAAATGGTTCAGGAAAATGTCCAGTTATGCACGGTGGAGTTACTAAAGCTGGTGAGTCAAATACTGCTCGACTTTGGCCGAATAGTATTAATTTAGATATTTTACACCAACACGATACAAAAACAAATCCACTTCCAGGATTTAATTACAAAAAAGAAGTTAAAAAATTAAATTTTAAAGCTTTAAAAAAAGATTTATTAAAATTAATGACTGACAGCCAAGAATGGTGGCCGGCAGATTTAGGAAATTATAATGGGCTAATGGTCAGATTAACTTGGCACCAAGTAGGAACTTACAGAGAATTTGATGGTCGACCTAACGTTGGATCACATAGATTTTCCCCTCAAGATTCTTGGCCGGACAATACAAACTTAGACAAAGCTAGACGTCTACTTTGGCCAATTAAAAAGAAATATGGAAATAAATTAAGTTGGTCAGATTTAATGTGTTTAGCTGGTACAATGGCCTACGAACAAGCTGGATTTAAAACATTTGGTTTTTCATTTGGAAGAGAAGACATATGGGAACCTGAAAAAGATGTATATTGGGGTTCAGAAACAGTTCCTTTAGCTGTAAATAGATATAGTGACCCGCAAGATCGTTCTTCTTTAGAATCTCCACTTGCAGCATCTCATTTTCAACTTGTTTATGTTAACCCTCAAGGAGTGGAAGGTAATCCAGATCCAGCAAGAACTGCAATGGATGTTCGCGAAACTTTTGGCCGAATGGGAATGAATGATGTAGAGACAGCTGCGCTTACAATTGGAGGTCACTCTATTGGAAGAGCTCACGGTAATGGTGACCCTGCTAATTTAGGACCCGAACCTGCAGGAGCTGATATTCATGAACAAGGCTTGGGATGGAACCAAAAAAATGGAACAGGTGTAAACCAAATAACTTCTGGTCTTGAAGGAGCTTGGACAACTAATCCTGATAAGTGGGATCATCAATATTTAGATCTTTTACTTAATTATGAGTGGGAAAGTAAAAAGAGTCCTGCTGGAGCTTGGCAATGGGAACCGATCAATCTTGAGGAGGAAAAAAAACCAGTTGATTTAGGTGACCCTAAAAAGAAAGCTAGATTAATGTTTACTGACGCTGACATGGCGATGGCGATGGATCCAGATTATAGAAAAATCTCAGAAAAATTCTATAAAGATCCAAAGTTTTTTGAAGACTCGTTCGCTCGTGCTTGGTTTAAACTGACACACAGAACAATGGGAAATAAGAAAAATTATATTGGGCCTTGGGCGCCTAAAGAAGATCTTCTTTGGCAAGGCAACGTTCAACCTGCAAAAAAGAAATATAATATAGAAAAAGTTAAAAAAATGATTGCAGCAACTAGTCTTAGTACTAGTGATTTAATCACTACTGCTTGGGATAGTGCTAGAACCTACAGAAGAACCGATAAAAGAGGAGGAGCTAATGGTGCAAGAATTCGTTTAGCACCTATGAAGGACTGGGAAAGCAATGAACCTAAGAGACTCTCAAAGGTTTTAAAAGTTCTTGAAAGTATCTCTAGAAAAACAGGCGCAACTATTGCCGACACAATTATTCTCGCTGGTAACGTAGGACTTGAAAAAGCAATTAAAAAAGCTGGTTCTAAAGTCAAAGTTCCATTTAGTCCTGGAAGAGGAGATTCTTCACAAGAACAAACTGAAATTAAAAGTTTCAAGTGGCTAGAACCTTACCATGATGGATTTAGAAATTACGTGAAAGCTGACTACTCTGTAATGCCGGAAGAATTATTATTAGAGCGTGCATCTTTAATGGGATTAACGGCAAAAGAAATGACTTGCCTTGTTGGAGGTATGAGAATGTTAGGAACAAATCATATATCTGCGAAAGATAAAGGTGTATTGACAGATAAAGTTGGTGCTTTAACAAACGATTTCTTTGTTAATCTTGTAGATATGAAATATATGTGGAAACCAACGGGCAAAAACTCATATGACATCATTGATCGTAAAACGAATAAAGTTAAGTTCACTGCTTCAAGAGCTGACTTAGTTCTTGGTTCTAATTCAATACTTCGATCTTATGCTGAGGTATATGCGCAGGATGATAACAAAGAAAAATTCGTAAAAGACTTTGTTTCAGTTTGGGTTAAAGTTATGAACGCAGATCGTTTACAAACTAATTAATTTATAAAATTAAATTAAGCGCTTCTTTTAATTTATTTAAAATTAGCGCTTAATAAAAATTTATTTTGTATTTAAAATTTTAATCTTTATATCACCAGACAATTTATCTGGAAAATAAATTAAACCACAGATTCGTCTCATTAGACTAGACTCATATTGATCTATACTTTGGTCGGAAATAATAATCTTCCATAAGTGTTCCATAACTTCTGTTTTTAATTCTAAAGATTCTTTTTTAACTAAGTTTGTAAAACCAAGTAGTTGTATTGAATCTGATTCCAGGTCTTCTGCTTCTTTTAAAACCTCTTCAGTTTCTATGTCGTTATATGAAAAAGAAGCAATGAAATTTTTTATAATTTTTTTTTCTTTATCAGTGTAAGTCTCATCTATATTAGCTACATGCACTAGTAGTGCTGTAATTCCTTTTAGACTTTCTTTGCTTATTTTTTGTTTAGTCATAAAATGATCATAAAATTTATATTATTTTCTAATCTAATATTTAATGTTATAATTACCTATATGTCAAAAATATATCAAGACGGCACATATCTGGCAAATAACGAAACTTGGCATGAAGAAGATTCTCCTTATAAAGCAAAATGGATACAAAAAATAATAAAAAAAAACTCTTTAAACCCAAAAAATATATGTGAGATAGGTTGTGGTAGTGGTGAAACTCTCAATCAATTATCCCAAGAATATGATAAAAAAATCAATTTTTTTGGATATGAAGTTTCTCCTCAAGCATTTGAAATATGTAAAAATAAAACAAAAGAAAATCTAACTTTTCATTTTAGGAATTTATTAGATGAAAAAGATAAAAAATTTGATATTGCAATGATTATTGATGTCATTGAGCATGTTGAGGATTATTTGGAATTTCTAAGAAAGGTAAAGAATAAAGCTAATTACAAAATATTTCATATACCTCTTGATTTATCAATACTAAATATTCTAAGGGTCACTCCAATAATTACAAAAAGAAATACAGTAGGGCACATCCATTACTTTACAAAAGAGACAGCGTTGAGGACACTAGAAGATATTGGTTATAACATTGTTGATTATTTTTATACTAGTGGATCTGTAGATTTGCCTAATCAAGGATGGAAGTCAAATATTTTAAGGATTCCTAGAAAAATTAGTTTTCTACTGAATGAAAATTTATGCGTTAGAGTTTTGGGTGGTTATTCATTAATGGTGTTAGCAAAATAATTATTATGAAAAATAATCTTCATGTATTCTTAGGTGCTACAGTTGCTGATGCCGCTGCACGGCCGCTGCATTGGGTTTATGATCAAAAAAAATTATTAACTTATATTAAAGGTAAAAAAGATTTTACTTTTTTAAAAAGAAATAAAAGTCCATTTTATGACATCAAAACCGGAAAAGTTTCAGGGTATAATGATGTTGGTCAAGTTATGTTTAAAACACTAATTGAAGGACATGAATACATAGAGGATAGATTTAAAAAAAATATTACTAAAAATTTTGGCCCCGGAAGTGTCTATTGGAAAAATCTCAAACTTAGAGCAAAATATAAAAAAATTAAAGACTGGCGTGGAGTAATTAAAGGGCCTTGGATTCATCAAAATATAGTTGAAACTATCAGTAATATTAAATCTAAAAAAAAGTTAACAGGTGGGCGTAAGGTGAATGAATCGGATGGATACTGTGCTGCACTTCCCTACTTTTTATATGGCTATGGTTTTAACAATTTAAAGAAAATAATCTCAATTGTAACTGTATCAAAAGTAAGTCTCAAGTATGCTTTGGCTAAATTTCATTTAATTGACCTTGCTCTAAAAGGTGCAAAAGATCCTGTTAGTTCATTTGTTAAAAAATATGAAAAAAACATATATTTTAAAAGTGTGATTAAAGGCATCAAACAAGTGAAAATCTTAAGAAGTAAACCTCATTCATTAGTTATTAAAAAATTGGGTATGGCTTGCAGTTACCCTGGGACATTTAATAGCTCAATACATGCAATTATTAATTCTACAAGTTACAAAGACGCTATTTTAAAAACAATCAAAGCTGGAGGGTGCAATTGCTCTAGGTCTAACTTTGTTGGTGCTTACTTTTCTGCTTTAAAAGGTGTTGATTCTATACCCAGATCTTGGATTTTAAAAACTGATGCAGCAAAACAAATTTTAAACTTAAAATAAGAATAAATTAAAAATTAATCTCTCTAAAATGATCTTTAGACAATTATTTGATAAAGTCTCGTCGACATACACATACTTAATTGCTTCACGACCTGAGGGTGAAGCTTTAATTATTGATCCTGTCCTAGAAAATGTAAATCGCTACATTAGACTTCTAGAAGAGTTAGATTTAAAACTTGTTAAAGTTATAGACACTCATATTCATGCTGATCACATATCAGGGATGGCAGAACTAAGAGACAGAACAAATTGTATTACTGTCATGGGAGATAAAACCCATGCAGATATTGTTTCAATGAAAGTCTCAGATAACGAATTTATTAGTATTGAAAAATTAAAGCTAAAAGCTATTTTTACACCAGGTCACACATCTGAAAGTTTTAGTTTTTTATTGGATGACCGTATTTTTACAGGAGATACACTTTTAATAAGAGGAACTGGAAGAACTGATTTTCAAAATGGGGACCCAGCTGATTCTTATGACTCAATCTTTAATAAAATTTTAACACTACCCAAGCAAACATTGGTTTATCCTGCTCATGACTATAAAGGTGATACTGTAAGCACAATAGGAGAGGAGAAAAAATTTAATCCTAGACTACAAGTAAAAACAAAACAGGAATATATAGATGTTATGAATAATTTAAATTTACCTGACCCCAAAATGATGGATGTTGCAGTACCGAGTAACCTAAGCTTAGGAATTAATATAAATAGACAAAAAATTACCAACGGACTCTCGGTGCATGAATTTAAAAAAGAATTGAATTTATCAACTTGCTTTTTAGTTGATCTAAGAGAGAAAAAAGAGATTGAAAAAGAAGGTAAAATTAAAAATTCTAAACATATCTCTTTTAACGAAGTTTCAAAATATTTTGAAAAAAATATTAATGAGATAAAAGATAAAAAAATATTATTTTATTGTGCGGTTGGGCACCGATCTACATTGGCTGTTCAAATTTCTAGATCTTACAATTTAAATAACAGTTATCATTTAGTCGGTGGACTTAAGGAATGGAAAAAAAATAAATTTGAGATAAACTAGTTTTTTTTAAGTAATAAATTTTTACTTTAAGATTGATAGCACTATTTAACTTCTTTAAAATATTTTTAATCCCACTACCCCTAAAAAAATTAATAAAATTGAAATAATTTTATAGATGTTAATTTTTTCTTTAAGATAAAAATAACCAATAAATATAGCGAATATAATACTGGATTCTCTTAATGCACTAACCATTGGTATTGGTGCTTTTGTAAATGCCCAAACTGTAATAACGTAAGCTATATATGAGAAGAATCCTCCAACCCAAAAAACAACTTTTCCTTCGGTTAGAGTTTTTTTTAAAATATTTTTTTGTTTTCTAATCTTTAAAACTATTGGAAAAATTAAAGCACTAATAATAAATACCCAACTCATGTAACTAATGGCTGACATACTCATTCTGGCACCATAGCCATCAACGACTGAATATATTCCAATAAAAAAACCAGTACCTAACGAGGTATAAAGTATTTTATAATTTTTAAGTACGGACTTACTGAAAAGACCGATAAAAATAACACCAGCTGATATAAGTAAAATTGATAAAAGAGTAAAAACTTTTAAATATACGCCAAAAAAAATAATTGAAATAATTGTTGCAACAAGCGGTCCAAATCCTCTTGCCACAGGATAAACTGTAGTAAATTTTCCCATTTGGTAAGCTGTTAATAAAAAATTTTGATACCCTTGGTGAATCAAAGCACTCAAAATTATATATGGAAAACTTTCAATGCTTGGCATTGGCAGAATAATGACAGCTACTAAACAAGCTGGTACATGACCGTAAACTATAGCTGGAATGGATACATTTTTATTTTTATATTTACTGGCCATACTATTCCAAACAGCATGTAAAACTGCAGAAAACAAAACTAAAAGAAAAACTGTATTGTTCATAAATGATTATATTCTATTAATTAATTTAAGTTATAATTGAGAGATAAAATTATACTTTATATATTATGAATAGTTTAATTGTTTTTTTTTCATTTTTAACTTATGAAATGTAAGTGAATAAATTTAATTTAAACGAAAGAACCGCTATTATTACCGGGGGAGCTCAGGGGTTTGGTCTAGCTATGACCGAGCGTTTTCTTGAATCTGGTGCAAATGTAATTATTTGGGATATAGACAAATCTGCGGTAACACAAACACTTAAAAAAATAAATAATTCAAAATTAAGTTCAGTAATAATTGATATAACAGATTTTGATCAAATTTTAACTGAAGTTGAAAAAGTGACTAAAAATAAAAAAATAGATATTTTTATTAATAACGCTGGTATAGCAGGAAAAAATGATACGGTTTGGAACTATCCTCTTGAAGAGTGGAAAAAAGTTTTAGATTTGAATCTGAATTCTGTTTTTTATTGTTTGAAAGCTATTACCCCACATATGATTAAAAATAATTATGGACGTATTGTAAATATTGCCTCGATTGCTGGTAAAGAGGGAAACCCTAACGCATCTGCATACTCTAGCTCCAAAGCAGGTGTAATAGGTTTAACAAAATCTTTAGGGAAAGAGTTAGCTGGTAAAAATATTTCTGTGAATACAGTTACACCAGCAGCAGCAAAAACTAGAATTTTTAATCAGATGACAAAAGAGCATATTGATTACATGCTGTCTAAAATTCCACGGAATCGGTTTATTAAAGTAGAAGAACTTGCTTCCTTAGTTACTTGGTTAGTGAGTGAAGAAAATTCTTTCACAACAGGTGCGGTATTTGACTTAAGTGGCGGAAGAGCTACTTACTGATTAAAATAATTTATATTTTATGGAAAAAATTTATTTTTACTTAATAACTGGAATTGCAATTGGCTTTTTTTTTTATCTTGCTGATAAATATTTTTTTTAATTATAAAAATGAATTCTAGATGAAAAATACTTTAGCACTAAAAGAAATCTTTCGATTTACACTTTTGCTAAACAAAAGAGATAAAGCTTAATACAATATGTCAAATTTAACACTGTTTATTTTAGCTCAACATGACCTTTTAATAATTAAAAAATTAGTGTAAACGGCAGATAATAAATAAAATGACTTATAAGGAATTTTTAGAATTGTTAGAAGAACTTGAGCTTGACATAGATTCAGCTTCGGAAGCATTGGATATTGAAATTTTAGAGATTGAAGCTTGGGAAGACGAAGATGAGATTCCAAAATCAGCTGAGAAATGGATTAAAAAAGAAAAAGTTGAATTTGTAGCTTTAAATAACACTAATGAGGATGAGAACTTTGAAGATGAAGAACCTAAAATTATAGACGACGATGAAGATCTAGATTTTCAAAATGAAGAAGAGGAAGAAGAAAGATAATTTTTTAAAAAATTATTTAAAATATCTACTAATTATTTTGTCATTAATTTTGTTTTTAATATTTTTTGTTAACTTATTCAATCTAATAAAAGATTTTAAATAAAAAAATATTTTCTTTACAAATTTAATATTTACCTCATTACCATCCCAAGTCATATCTTTTATTTTACTATCAATTCCTTTGTTAGTTAAGTTTTCGTTATAACTACATTTCTTTCTGTCTATTTTAAAAGCAACAATACTTTCAAATGTTTGGACTGAATAGATATAATTAGATAGAGAAAATTTAAATTGTTTAAAGTTTTTAGAATTTTTTAAATTAATATCGTCAATAATTTTTTTTGTAAATTCAATTAGAGAAAACTTTTTACTTGAATTATATACTTCAGCATAGCTTGTGTGTGTATCTTCAATCAGCAAAAGTCCTTCGTCATTAATTTTATCGATAGTTGAAACTATGGTAGTAATTTGGTCTAGATTTGTATGACCGCCATCATCTAAAATTATATCAACATTTCCTACTTTGTTAAAAAAATCATTCCAAAAATTTGGATCTGACTGGTTGCCTATAAATATCTCTACACCTTTTTGTTCAAATTTTTTACACTCAGGGTTTAAATCTATTCCAATTATTCTCGATTCTTCTGAAAAATAATTCCTCCATACTTCTAGCGAGCCCCCATTATGAACTCCTATTTCTACAAAAGTAACATTTTTATTTTTATAATTATTAAAAAGTTCTTCATAATTTGAAAAATATTTTTTCCATTTACGAGATTTATTTCCTGAGATGTTAAAAAGATTTTCTATTTCATTTGTCATAATATAAAAATATTTATTTTTTTTTATGTTTGTATAATAACCTTAGTCGATAATTAAATATATATTTTTCAAAGAATAGACTAAAGTTTTGGTAAATTTTTAACATCAACAACGAAATAAATAGACCAAAAAATATTCTTGCAAAGATAACTCCTGAGTAATGACCACCTACTGCAATCATTAATAAAGTATCTTCAATTACAGCGTGAACAAGGTTAAGCATTAGGATAGACAAAAAAACACTTTGTTTATCTATTTTGCCTGAGTTAACCTCTTTAATTAATATACCCCCTCCAAATTGAAGCCCCATTGTCATGCCCACAATGATAATATTCATTGCGGATTCGCTAATTCCAAAAAATTTTAGAGGAGGAACTAATATTTTTTTTAAAAGTTTTTCTATACCTATGGCTTTCAAAATTTCTAATAGAGTCATTAAAAAAACAATAATAATAAAGATATAAAATAAATATAATGCTTGATCTTTGAGCCAAAATAACAAACCTGGCTGCAAAGGTTCAATCGTATAAGAAGTTATAAAAGGTTCGTTTAAATAGTTAAAGCTCGTATAAATAAAATTTAAGATCCAGCAAGCAAAAAAAGCAGATATGATTCTGTAAATCACTGTAAATATAAATGAAATTCCAGCTGATCTTGATATTGCAGACTCTATAACAAGATTGTGACACAGTAACATAGCAACAGTTAAAATTGTAATTTGTGCAACACTTACATCAATCGACGGCAAAAGATTAACAAACAATATTAAGGCAGCATATATGTTGACGATAAATGCTGTAACCCAAATAATACCAAGTGAGGCGGGTAAACCGATCAGTCCCATTAGCGGCTCAAATACTTTAGTAATTAAATCTACAGCTCCTACAATTTCAAGAAATTTAATTATGAAGACAAATGGAATTAAAATTTTGTACAAGGGGACGGTAACATCTCTAATCTCTTGAAAAAGCTTTTTAAAAAACATACGTGTTTAATTATTAATATTTAATGATTGATGGTTGATGGGTTTATTTAATTTTTTTTATATTGCCTTTGAAATTTGCCGAAGTAAAAACGCCACCTTGAAAAAGTAATGCCATTTTATCTTTATATTCATTTTTAGTAAGCAAACTTATATTAAATCGATCAGCACTATCCTTGGGTTTATATCCAAGTTTATGAGCTCTAGAATTATTCCACCAAGATTTTTTGTTTCTAGACGCTCCATAAACAATTTCATTATGAATTGATTTGTGTTTAATGCCAATATTAACTAGTTGTGTAAGATCTCTATAGCTTATCCATGTTGATACATGCCTTCTGTCTTCTGGACTTTTTAAACATGATCCAATTCGAATACACATAGATTTAATGTTAAATTTATCAGCGTATAATCTTGAAAGATCTTCACCAAAAGCTTTGCTTAAACCGTAATGACTATCTGGTCTCTGTGTCGATAGCTCATTTAATCTAGTTGTTCTCCTGTGAAATCCAATAGCATGATTTGAACTTGCAAAAATTATTCGTTTTACTTTATTGATTTTTGCTGCCTCAAAGAGATTATATGTACCTATAATATTATTATGCAAAATATTTTGTTGTGTATCTTCGACAGGTATAGCACCAAAGTGAACAATAGCATGTACGTCTTTTGTCATCTTTACTATTTTTTTAAAGTTTTTAAGATTAGCCAATATAAATTTTTGTTTTTTTCTTATATTTTTTTTTTTTAAGTCTGTGCCTACAAGATTTTTATACCCAATGTTTGCTAAAGAATTGAAAAGCATTCCACCTAGATGGCCAGATGCTCCTGTTATTAAAATTTTTTTATTCATATATTTTATTTAAATTTTGCTCCTTTAATGTTTAAATTTGCCATATAAAAAGAAGTACTAGCAGTAATAAACAGTGTATTTCCTTCTGCCCCACCAAAATCAACATTAGATACTAATTCTGGTATTTTAATATACCCAATTTGTTCTCCACTAGAAGCATAACATGCAACTCCTTTTCCACAGCTAGTCCAAAGATTATTGTCAATATCAAATCTGAAACCATCAAACACATGCTCTGGATCTGATTTTGCAAACTCAATTGGTTTAGATATTTTTAAATCCTTGTCAATTTCATATCGCCTAATATATTTGGTATCACCAGTATTTGAGATAAATAATTGAGATTCATTTGAGGAAAGCGCTATACCATTAGGTCTTTCCATGTCTGTAACCAAGGCTTCTAACAATTTTGTTTTTGGTTCATATTTAAAAACGTTACATCCACCGTACATCATTTTTCCCGGAAACCCTTCCACTCTTTTAGGGTTAATAATTCCATAAGGAGGGTCTGTAAAAAAAATAGATCCACTTGAATGAACACACACATCGTTTGGTGAGTTTAGTCTCTTACCATTGTATTCATCTGCAATTAAAGTAATGACATTATTTTGATTTGTCGTAGTAACTCGTCGTGCTCCATGCTCACATGTAATAAGATTTCCTTGGTTATCAATTGTATTCCCATTGGAAAAATTTGAAGGTGACCTAAAAACTGTAACTTTATTAAAATCAAAACAGAGCATTCTGTTATTTGGGATATCACTCCAAATAACTTTGTTTGTTTTATTTAAATAGCAAGGGCCTTCTGTCCAGATACTGCCTGTATGAATTTTTTTTAGGTTTAAATTTTTTGTATATTTTTCAAATTGTTTTTTATTCATAAAATTTTATCTATCTCTTAAAATATAATCAATATCACTATCTATGCCTTGGACATTGTTGAGCCCTTTTTCTAAAGATACAGCAAGAACTCTATTTGAAGTATTAAAAGCAAAGTTTAATTTTTTTTTAAAAAACATAGAAAAAAAACTATTGGAATTTTTTAAACCAGTTGTTACGTGCCATATAAAATCTACTTGGTTCTCTATAGACCATTTGATAACTTTTTCAAATATATCTTTATCGCTATCAAGAATATTCGTATAAAGAATATTCAACCTTTTTAAATTATCTTGGTAAAATATATGTCCAATTATAAATTCACCATTATTTTCAAAGAAATAAATATTATTTTTGTAAGGCGTTTCGATTAATCTCCATCTGAACCAAACTATGTCTCTAACAATATTAGGTGTAGTTTTTTCACTTTTTTCTTGTGAATTTACTATATCTTGAATAAGCGTTTCTGAAATTTTTATAGGATTAATTAATTTTTGATTATTTAATTTTTTTTTTAAAAAATATCTTATTAGATTATTGCCAATATTAAGGCCAAAATTTTTAATCACAGGGGCTATGTTAAAATAATTGATTGGATAAATATTTCTAGAAGTTAAAAGATTACTCTTCCACTTTAATTTTTTAAAAACTTTCAAAGATGAGTTGTTACAAAAAGTAATCTGATGTGGGCAGATTTTCATCCATTCTTCAGTTAAAATTTTTCCATAACCTTTAGTTCTGTACTCTGGCAAAATAATAAAATCTGTAAACCAAATTGTTGGGTATATTTTGTTTTGACTCTCAATATCGCCTGGGATTAAACCCGCGTGTCCAATGATCTTGTTTTCAACTATTATTACTATTGGTTCAAAGTTGTTATAACCGATTCTATAGTACCATTTTAAATTTGTTATAAATGATTTGCTTATGTTGCTATAAACTTTTCTATAAAAGTCAAATAATTGACTTTTATCGGTCTCAGAAAGTTTTTTGATAATATAAGTTTTCACGATATAATCTAAATTATAAGCAAAAATGATTAATTCAATAAAAAATTTCCTCCGCCAACATACTGGTTTGTTAGTGCGTATTGACGATGTTGCTGCAAACATGAACTGGGTATTAATGGACAAGTGTGAAGCTTTGTTTGATAAATACAATATAAAACCTCTATTAGGTGTAATACCAAATAATCAAGATACAGAACTTTATGCCTATGAAAAAAATCAGGATTTTTGGAATCGTGTAAATGCTTGGCAAAAGAAGGGTTGGGAAATATCTATGCACGGATATTCACATGTTTACGATAAAGAAACTAATAAAAAAGATTACTTTGGTTACGGTGGTCGCTCGGAGTTTTGTGGTCACGATTATGAAACACAAAAACTAAGAATAGAAAAAGGACTTCAGGTGTTTAAAGAAAAGAAAATATATATTAGATCTTTTTTTGCACCAAACCATACTTATGATGAAAATACTTTTTTTGCTTTAAAAGATGCTGGAATTGAAAATATAATAGACGGTTATGGGTTAGTACCATATTCAGAAAAAAATTTAAATTTTATTCCACAATTGTTTTATAAAGAAATTATTTTACCATTTGGAATTCAATCGACTCAGATTCATCTTAATTATTGGAATGAAATTGATTATGGTAATTTTAAAGAGTTTATTTTATTAAATCATAATAAAGTAATAAATTTTGATCAATGCATCAATAAAGTAAATAATAATTATTTTAACAGATTAATTAATTTTGTAACAAAAAATACTATTAAAATAATTCGCCTGTTAAGATAATTATAAGTTATGTGTATTTTTTCTTCTCACTTTCAGTCCTGAGCTGACCGCAAGCGCCTAGAATATCTTGTCCGCGGGATCTACGGATTGTTGCAACATAGCCTGCATCTTGAATAATTTTTCCAAATTTTTCCATTTCTACTCTTTCTGTTGGTAGATATTGAACACCAGGCCAAGGGTTAAATTCGATAAGATTTACCTTGCAAGGAAACTGGCCCATAAGTTTAACTAATTGTTTTGCACACTTAATGCTGTCATTAATATCTCTAAGCATGACATACTCTAATGTTATTTTTTCTTTAACAACAGAGCTATAGTATTTACACTGTTCTATTAAATTTTTAATTTTAAATTTTTTATTTATAGGCATAATCATCTCTCTAATATCGTCTGTTGGAGCGTGGAGAGATAAAGCTAAATAAGTTCCTATCTCCTTAGCAGCATCTGGTATTTTATTGGCTATACCTGCGGTCGAAACAGTTATTTTCTTTGGTCCATAGTTTAAACCTTCTTTATCTTTTAATATCTCAATTGCAGTTTTAACATTATCATAGTTGTAAAAAGGTTCTCCCATACCCATAAGTACAATATTAGTTATTTTTTTTTGCTCACCCCAATCATTAATTTGTTCTTTTGCAATTATTACTTGATTTACTATTTCTGCAAAGCCTAAATTTTTAACTAATCGCTGTGTTCCTGTATGACAAAATCTGCAATTTAAAGTACATCCTACCTGTGAAGAAATACAAAGTGTTGCTCTAGTTTTTTCTGGAATATATACACACTCTACTTCATTGCCGTCGAAAAGTTTAACTAGCCATTTTATGGTTCCATCACTTGAGGTTTGTGTATTGATAATTTTTGGTCTTTGAAGGCTTATTAAATTATTAAGCTTATTCCTAAGTTCCAATGGAAATGTAGTTAAGTTATTTATCTTAAAAGAACCTTTTTTATAGACAGCTTGCCAAAGTTGTTTGCAACGCATGGAGACTTTTTTTTCTTCGATTTCCAAATCTTTAATTAAAAAGTTTTTTAAGCTTTTAAAATTAAGTTCAAAAAAATTTTTTTGGTTCATTTAGTTGTAGAATATAGATTAATATGTTGATTGTGTATACTTTGTACATTTGATAGACAGGCCAATGTTTTTGCAAATAAAAAAAATTCCTAGGTTATCCTGGAGTTCAAAATCACCAAGAAATCTCAAACCTTCTTTCAAAACACTATCCTTGTTATGTATTGGTCTAATATTGTTTGGATTAGGTGAGGGTCTGTTAATTATTTCAACTATTGGTGCATCTCCCTGGAATGTCTTGCACCAAGGTCTCGCTTTAAATTTGGGTTTATCAGTTGGTGCCTGGGCTTTTCTAATTAGTTTAATAGTTTTATTGTTGTGGTTTTTTTTAGACGAAAAAATAGGAATGGGCACAATATTAAATTTTATTATTATTGCGATTATGATTGATTTAGTAATTTTTTTTTTTGAGGTACCAGAACTCTGGATTAATCAATTTTTATTGTGTGTTATTTCAGTATTAATGGTTGGTTTAGGAAGTGGTATATATTTAATAGCACGGTTAGGCCCTGGGCCTAGAGATGGTTTAATGACTGGTTTACAAAAGAAGACGGGTTTCTCCATTGCCTTGATTAGGGGTTCCATTGAAATTTTTGTAGTTTCATGTGGATGGTTATTAGGAGGAACAATTGGTTTTGGCACTGTGCTTTACGCAATAGGTATTGGTCCAGCTGTAGCTTTTGGTATAATTATAATTAAGAAAACTATTAGGTAGTTTGAGATTTTATTAACGTATATTGTTAGGAAATTTTAGCTTTTTGTAGTTAAATAGGCACATAAAATAATACAGAATATAATCTATCTAGATTTATCTTTGTATAAATCTTCTCGTAGAATATTAAACTGCTTTTATATGAATAAGCAAAAAGAAAGAGAAGATAGAATATATTCTAAACTAAACTTAGAAAAAATTCCTTTTAAATTAAAACGAGAAAATTTCAAAGTTTTAGGAAATGCAGTTTCATTGGCATTTCATCATCTTTATAATAATAAAGTTGAAAGCGAAAAACTAAGTTGGGTTTTTTCAACCATAAAAAGATTTAAAATATTTCTTGAAATATTCTATGCAAACGAAAAAGGTAAAGAAATTTACAAAGAAGAAATTGCTAAAAAAATTCCAGAATATTCATACAAAACAATATCTAAAATTATTGACGATGGGCATTCAAAGGGAATCTATGTAGCCTTAAAACCAGATGGTGAAGGTGGTACGGACGCTAAAATAAAGAACATAAGACCATCAGAAGAGCTAATGATTGATTTTCTTAACTGGGCTATTAGTACTTTAGAATTGCTAAATAATACAGTCACAAAAAATAAATCTTCAGATTGAATTAATTTTTAATTTCTTATATCGTAATTTTTTACTGAGTAAATTTTATCTATTTGCTCTTTATAATATTTAGTTAAAATATAAAACTCATGAATTACAGCAAACCTTTAAAACTATTAAAAAATTTTCCTAGTAAGCTTAATAATTTTTATAATAAAAATTCTAAGTATTCTCTTAGGATTAATAATAAATCTAAAAATAAAAAAAATTTTGATCCTGTAACAAATTTAGATAAAAGTTTTGAGAAGTTTATAAGAAATATTATCGTCAAACAATTTCCTCAAGATGCTATTTTAGGTGAGGAATTTTTGGAAAAATACTCTGATAACTATTATAAATGGTTTGTTGATCCTATTGATGGAACGAGAGCTTTTATGATTGGAGCTCCAACGTGGTCAAATTTAATTGGATTAACTCATAGAAATAAACCTGTTCTAGGTTTAGCGAATTTTCCAGATTTAAATAAGTTTTATATCAATGATCAGAAAAAATCTTATTTAATCAATAATAAAAAAACTGTTTTAAAGACATCCAAAGAAAGTAATTTAAAGAAATGTAAAGTTATAGGACATTTGTTTGAAACGTTATTTCAAAAAAAAAAACAAATTAAAAAAGTTATTTCTTCAGTTGCTTATTTTGGTGTAGCAACATTTGATGCATTAAATTTTTGTTTTCTTGCAGAAGGAAAGGTGGAAGCGGTGATTGAGACTAATCTAAAACCTTTCGATATAGTTCCTCTAATTCCTATAGTTGAAAAAGCCGGGGGAATTGTTACTACTTGGAATAATAAGTCTCCAATAAACGGTGGAAATATATTGGCTTCTTCTAATAAAAAACTACACAATAAAATTTTAAAAATATTAAAATCTTCTATTTAAAATTCTAATATGTTAGTTTACTATTTTTAGATAAGTCAGCTCTAATTGATGAGAGAACAATTAAAATTAAAAAAGGTACAGCAATTAAATTCATTGTTTTCCAGCTTGTCATACTCAACACATATCCTGCTGATAAACTAGCTAAAGCTTGTGTTGAAAAAACCAGAATATCGTTAAATCCTTGAGCTTTAAATTTTTCTTCTTCTCTATAAGATAAAACAAGCAGACCAGTACCTGATAGATATAAAAAATTCCATCCTATTCCTAAAAAAACCAGAGAGAATAAATAATTAAAGAAAGAAGGTTGTAAAAAACTTAATAAAATTGTTAAGATAAAAAAAGTCACGCCAGCATATATTATTTTGCTGTGTCCATATTTTTTTAACAAATTTCCTGTAATCAAAGAAGGTAAGAACATGCTGACGATGTGTAACTGAATAACAATGCTAGTTTTATTTAAACTATAGTTTTCTATAACGTACATATTAATAGGTGTCGCAGTCATCAAAAAAGACATGACCGCATATGCAAAAGCAGCAGATACAACAGCTTGTAAAAATCTAGGGTGCAAAATGAGTTCAAAATAACTTCTTCCTTTGTATTCTTTAGCTCTAGCTAGCTCTGCTTTTGGACTATAAAAAATTAAAAATATGACAGGTATGAATGTTAAAACAGCTAAAGATAAATAAGATCCAACAAATAAGTGTCCATCTATTAAATTTTTATTGAAGTTAGCGATATTAGGACCAAGGAGTGCAGAAAAAATTGAAGCTAGCATTATAATTGAGAGTGCTTTTGGTATAAAAGATTTTTTAACACTTTCGGCTGCTGCAAAACGATACTGATGAGTAAAGGCCATTCCATTACCAATAAAAAAACAAGCAAGACAAAATAAATAGAAATTTTTATCCCACACTGCATAGGATGCCATTAAAACCGAAAGAGAGCTAAAAAGAGCTGCGTATAAAAATCCAGCTTTTCTTCCTATTCTGCTCATAATTTTAGCAGCAAAAAAAGAAAAGACGGCGATACCAACTATCATTAAAGAAGTTGGAACTGTTTGAAGAGATTTTATTGGACTCAATGTGCTACCGATAATTCCACTTAAAAAAACGTTTACAGGAGCTGGTGTAAAACTAAATATTTGACTTGCTGTAATAATCCAAAGGTTTTTATTCATTATAAGTTAGATAAGAATGTCGAACGTGATAGCATAATATGTATTAACAAACAAAATTAAATATGAATAAAAAAACAATAGGTATATCGATTGCTCTTTTTGGAGTTCTTATTTTTTTTTCAAATGAAGAAAATGCTTGGATAGCTTCTGCCATTTTTTTAGGGTTTGGTAGTGGAATTTTTTTCTGGAAAGATTAGTTTAACTTATCAAGGCGTATACAAAGAGATATCTGCTGATTTTTCCAACAGTGACTAGAACGAGAAATAGTAAAAAATTTATCTTTAAAATCCCCGCTATAAAAGTAAGTGGGTCACCGATGATTGGCACCCAAGCAAACAATAAAGAGCAAACACCTAACTTTCGAAACCTTTTATAAGCTACACTTATTTGATTTTCTTTTAAAGGAAACCATTTTTTATTAATATGCTTAAATAAATAAAAACCTAACAGCCAATTAAATATAGAACCTAAAATATTTCCTAAGCTTGCTGTAGCTATGAGAACAAATGAATTATATTCATTTGTTTTTAGTAAACTGGCCAGAGCTAGCTCACTTGATAGCGGAAGAATAGTAGCGGCTAAAAAAGATATTAGCAAAAGAGAAAAATGAGTTATCATTTTTTCTTATAACTAATGCAAATTAATTTATCGTGAAACATTAATTTTTTTTTATATTTTTTTTTGATTTCTTCTATTCCTGTATTTAATTCCTTGAATGAAAGATTTAAAAGACAAGAAGTAAATCTATTTTTAATCATTTGAAAATATGAATCTTGAGTTATTTTTACCTTAAAAATGAAATAATTAATTTTATATTTTTTAAAATTGAATTTAATAAGATTTAAAATTTTTTCATCTTTTTTTAAACTTTGTGTAAGCTTTGTCTTAAAAAGTTTAAATAAAGGCCAATAACTTTTTTTAGGATACAAAGCTAAAATTATAATTTTTCCATTTGGGTTTAAAATTTTTTTTGAGAAATTTAGTATTTTTTTAATTTCTGCAAATTTAAAAAAATGAATCGACTGCTTAAATAAAATAAGATCAAATTTTTTTTTTGTTTTACTTAAATATTTTGTTGCATTAACTTTAATAAAATTTATTTTTCTTACAGTATTCTTATAGTCAACAATATCAATACCCACGGGAAAGTTGATCATTTGATACTTTTTTGAAAAAGTGGAAATAATTTTACCACGTCCACAACCGATATCTAAAATTTTTATTTGTTTATTAAATTTAATTCTCTTTTCTAAAAAATTAATTATACTTGAAATGTACTTGGGTGAAGATAGCCAAGTTTTTTTGTCCCAATTTTTTAATTTTTTCATTATTCTAACTAATATAAAAATTGCTCTATTTAAGTGATAAAAGATTTATATATTAACGATTGAATAAGTTAAATAATGAGTTAATTTATGGATAAAATGAGCGCACATAGAACAAATATACCTAACTCTTTAAACGAACATTGGATGCCATTCTCTTCTAATCGCGACTTTAAGAAAAATCCAAGGTTAATTACAAGCGCAAAAGGCCTGTATTTAAAAACGCATGAAGGCAAAACCTTGATTGATGCTAGTTGCGGTTTATTTTGCAATCCTTTAGGTCATGGTAGAGAAGAAATTGCAGAAGCTGTTAGCAAACAACTAAGAGAATTAGATTTTGTTCTTCCCTTCAACCAAGGATTTGGTGGATCATTTGAATTAGCAACAAGAATTGCAAAACATACACCCGAAGATTTAAATAAAATTTTTTATACAATTTGTGGCTCAACAGCAGTGGATTCGGCTATTAAAATTGCTATGGCCTATCATGCTGCCAATGGTAACAAAAAAAAATTTAGATTTGTGGGTCGTGATAGAGGGTACCATGGAATGAACATTGGTGGCTTGTCTGTTGGTGGTTTCAATAATTATAAAGAAATGTGCACTAGTGTTTTAATGCCTGGTGTTCAGCATATGCGTCATACTCTTTTGCCAGAACATAAATTTGTAAAAGGACAGCCTGATACAGGAGCTGAACTAGCTGATGACTTAGAATTGATTGCAAATAAATTTGAGGGAGAGGTGGCAGCTTGTATTATAGAGCCAATTGCTGGGTCAACAGGAATTCTAGTTCCACCCAAAGGTTATCTAGATAGACTAAGAAAAATTTGTGACAAGCATGGTATACTTTTAATCTTTGATGAAGTTATTACAGGCTGGGGTAGAACAGGTTCTCCTTTTGCAGCTCAGGAATTTAATGTTACGCCAGATATCATGACATTAGCAAAGGCTACAACAAATGGAGTTGTGCCTATGGGTGTTGTAGCTGTTCGAGATGGAATATATGATGCTGTTATTAACTCTGCTCCAGAAGGAGCAATAGAATTATTTCATGGTTACACTTATTCAGGAATACCCGCTGCTGTTGCCGCTGCTTTAGCTGTGCAAGACATATTTGAAAAAGAAAATATATTTAATAGAGTAAAAAAAATTTCACCTTATTTTCAAGAAACTTTATATTCCTTAAAAGACTTGGAGTGTGTAGAAAATATTCGAGGTTATGGTTTACTAGGAGGCATAGATATTAAAATGAAAGATAAACCGGGTAAAGCAGGTTTTCAGGTCTATAAATTTTGTTATGAAAATGGAGTAAATCTTAAGGCAACAGGTGATGCTTTGGTTTTGGCACCTCCTTTTATTTCTGAAAAAAAACATATTGATGAGATATTTGAAAAAATTAGAAAAAGTATTAATCAATACATGAAGCAGTAGTTATAAATTTTCATACCATACCTAGTGTCTGTTTATGGGATACTAAGTACCTTAAAAAAAACTAGTATATAAATAATTGACTAAAAGCATGATTTATAATTGAATAATAATTATGAAAATTAAAGAACAAACATTATACGATATAAGCTCTAATAAATTCAAATATTTAAAAAAGGATGAAACTCAATTTACTCATAGGGTTGATATTAATGAACTGAATAAAAGATTAAATGAAAATAGGAAGTCTAATTTTTATACCACTACTTTATTTGTTATTTTTTGTTTGTCTTTATTAATTATTATATCTTTTATTGGTTTGAAATTTTAACATTTATTGCCCTCACACAAACAAAAAAAAAATAGCTAAAAAGTTTGACTGCTTCTTTTGTTAAATTATTTGAAATCAAACTGTCTGAAATAGCTTCAGGAATGATATAATATCTCTTTGAAATTTTATCTTTTGAAACTAATTTTAATTTTACTAAATGTTCCAGTTTTCGAATACAGGTTGCCCGTGGTATACCGGTTACATGTGCCACAGAAGTTGCGCTTATACTTGAACTTATAAAATCTTTAATTAAATTTGGGTTGCTGTATAAGCTTTGGGGGGATAATTTTTTTTTTTTTTCTTTATATGTAAATAAGTGTGCAACTTGCAAAAAAATAAGAATAAGTTCGCGATCATCAAATTGTTTACCCCACAATCTAAGATATTTAAGTTGCGTTTCTAAAAAGTGAAACCAATAAAAACTAAACTTCTCTTTTATCTCTTCTGTTGCTTCTTCTTTAGAAATAGGTAAATTTATTTTTTCACAAATAAAACTTATTAATCTTCCTATACCTTTAATTTCTTTGTCAACTACTACATTATAACTTTTTTTATATTGTTCACTAGGTAGCCATCCAATATTTTTATTTTTTGTACTTAGTACCTTTGTTTTTAAAAGTTGTAAAATTTTTCTTCTAACGGTCTCCTTAGGCAAAAAGATATCATGTGCAATTTTAATTATAGTTTTTTTCTTAGGTTTAATCAGTTGGTGGTTTTCCCAAAATTTATCATAGCTAAGATTAAAATTAAGATCGTAATCTCTTTGTCTTAAAATATCTTGATGTATTTGTTTTGCATAATATAAAACAAGATTTCCATTTTCTACACTTTGATATCTGGAATACAGACCTAATAAAAAATCAGACTGAAACTCAATAAACAAATGCTGGTATTCAATATAGTTTTCTAAAATTATTTTTTCTATATTTTTTTGTGATAATTTTTGCATAAACCTTTAATTTATTCCTAATACACAATTTGGGCAAGTTAAACCTAAATTAGTGATGAGTAATGAAGCGTGAAGATTAGCCTGCCTGTGTTTCTTTTGGTAGTTGGTAAAATAAACTAAAACTTAAATGAATTGAGATAAGTATACAAATTTTAATTGTTAAAAGATAACATCATTACCCCGATAACTAACAATATAATAAATACAAATATTAAAAGGTCTTTTTTTATTTTTTTTCTTTTCTCAACTAATATTCTTTTGATTAAATGATCAATATTAGGTCTTCCTTTTATGTGTGTTTTAAGGCCAGCTAAGTCTTTTTCAACCTCTGTTACTGAGGGAATTTCTTTGAGTTTTATCGACATGATCACAAACTATAACTATTAATAATTTGTTATAACCGTCATTTAGACCATAATGGGTCTTATAAGGTTTAAAATGTACCAATTCAGAGTTTTTAAGTAATACATTTTATGTAAAGTGATTTTTAAAAAATATATAAATAATTTTGAAAACATATAAAAATATAATTATTAATACCAATAAAAATCTAGGTCTTCTTACTCTTGACAGACAAGAGAAAAATAATTCATTAAATATAGAAACCTCTAAGGAAATCTACGAAGGTCTAAGAGAATTAGAAATGAATTCTTCTATTAGGGTTATATTAGTTCAGGGGAATCAAAAATTTTTTTCTCCTGGGGCTGACATAAAAGAACTTAATAACTTGAGCATAGATTCTGCAAAGTCAAAAAGTCTCTTTGAATATTTCGATAAAATAAAAAATATTAATATTCCAATTATTGCAGCAGTCGAAGGGTATGCACTAGGCGGGGGAATGGAGCTTGCTTTATTATGTGATATCATTATTGCATCTAAAGAATCTAAATTTGGTCAGCCTGAAATTAACTTAGGACTATTACCAGGAATAGGTGGAACACAAAGATTAAAATATTATCTGGGTAAACATAATGCTAACTTACTTTGTATGACAGGAGGAATTATTTCTGGTCAAAGAGCTTATGAACTTGGTTTTGTAAGTGTTTTATTAGACAAAAATAATTTTTCTATAGAGGCAATAAAAATTGCAAATGAAATAGCTCAAAAACCAAGATCGAGTCTAATTGAAATTAAGAAATTAATTAGTGATAATTTTAATGTTAATAATAATTTAGAAAGAGAAAGAAATTCTTTTTATAAACTATTAGACAGTGAAAATGGAAAAATAGGCATTAAAGCTTTTTTAAACAAATCAAAACCTGTTTGGAAAAATTAAACTTTTTTACTTAGTTCAAATTTGATAAACAAAACACCAAAAATTATTATTGCTACCATTCCTAATACTCTTGTTGGTTCAACAGGTGTTCCAAATATTAACAAGCCTAAAATAGATGACCATAAAAGTTGTGAATATTGAAAGTTTGCTACAAAGGAAAGGTTAGAAAGTTGTATTGCGTAGACAAGGATTAAATGAGAAATAAAACCAAAAACTCCAAGTGTAATGAGGCCAAGCCATATCCAGTTAGATTCTATGGTGTTCCAATGACTAAAACTATAAATAGATAAAATAATACTTCCAACCAAACCACTATAGAAAACAGCAACAAATGGTTCTCTATTGTTTGAAATTAATTTAGTAAAAAATTGATAAAGTGACCAACAGATTGGGATAAGAAAAGGAAATGCAACTTTAACTGACATAACTTTCATGCTGGGACCAAGTGTAAAAACAATTGCTATAAAGCTTAGAATCATAAGAATCCAGCCTACCAAACTCAAATTATCTTTTAAAAATATTGCTGATAGTAATGCTAAAATTAAAGGTGCGGTAAAAAAAAGAACATATATATCTACTAAAGTAAAAAGTTTTAAAGCATTAAACATTAAAAAAGTTGCAAAAACGAGAAGCATTGATCTTACTATCTGAATTTTAAAATTTTTTTTTAGGTCAAGTTTAGGTTTAAAAATAGCAAAATAAGTTAACATCGCTATTAGGTGAAAAAAATACCTACCCCAAATAAGCTGACTTACCTCAATATGTTGGGTCATATATTTGGATAAAGTATCCATAGCAACGAACAGGAAGTATGCAGATGATGCCAATAATATGATCGTAAATGTAGATACTTTTTTACTTAGCATTACATTACTACACCAACTTGCCATGGATTAAACTCTTCATCTCCATAGCCGTTGTTCTCACTTTTAGACTTATGTCCAGAGGCAGTTTTTAGAATTAATTCGAAAACTTTTTGGCCTACTTGCTCCACTGTTTCTTCACTGTCAATAACTGTTCCACAATTAATGTCCATATCTTCTTTCATTTTATTAAACATGGCAGTGTTTGTTGCTAACTTTAGGCTAGGAACTGGCTTGCATCCAAAGCAAGATCCTCTACCAGTTGTAAAACAAATAACATTAGCACCTGAAGCAACTTGTCCAGTTATTGAAACAGGATCATATCCAGGTGAGTCCATAAAATTAAAACCTTTATTTTTTAAAGGTTCCGCGTAACTTAGAACATCTTTTAGAATTGAATTGCCCCCTTTTGCAACAGCACCTAAAGATTTTTCAAGTATAGTTGTCAGACCACCTTTTTTATTTCCAGGTGCAGGGTTATTGTCCATCGTACTATTATTTATAGTTGTATAATGTTTCCACCATTCGATTTTTTTTATTAGTTTATCTGCTACTTCTTTATTAGTAGCTCTATTTATTAATAAATGTTCTGCTCCATAAATTTCTGGTGTCTCCGATAAAATTGAGCTTCCTCCATTTTTGACAAGAATATCTGCAGCAACACCCAAGGATGGGTTGGCAGAAATGCCCGAGTAACCATCTGACCCTCCACATTGTAATGCTAATGTTAAATGATGTGCGGCTTGAGGGGTTCTTTTAATATTGTTAGCTTCTTTTAGTAAGTCTTGAATTTGTCCAAAAACTTTATCAACAATTTTTTTAGTACCCCCTTCATCTTGAATAGTTAAAAAATTAATACGATTATGTCTTTTTACTGAATCTGAAAATAAATTTATTTGTGCACTTTCGCAGCCAAGGCCGATTACAAAAACATGTGAAAAATTAGGATGATTTTTAAATCCATCAATTGTTCTTTGAAATATTTGCATTCCTTCACTAGCAGTATTCATTCCACAGCCTGTTGAGTGAGTAATTGGAACAATACCGTCAATATTTGGGTAGTCTTTAAGGACGTTACTATATTTTATTTTTTCAGCAATCATTTTACTAACTGTTGCTGAGCAGTTAACCGTACTAATGATGCCAATATAATTTCTAGTTGCAACATCTCCATTGTCTCTAAGAATACCGTCAAAAAATAAATTACTTTTTTCAGTAGCTACGTTTTTTTTTTCAGTAATGGCAAATTCCCTACTAAATTCTTTAAATTCTAAATTGTGAGAATGAACGTGCTCACCGGGATTTATACTTTTTGATGCAAAGCCAATAATTTGATCGTACTTAATTACTGGATCTCCTTTTTTTATAGGTTTTAAACAAATTTTGTGTCCGAATGGGATTGAATCAACGCTGACAATTCCTTGTCCTTCTATTTTCATTTGTGGATCAATTATAAAAGGAGTAACAGCCACATTGTCATTTTTGTTTAGAATGATTAGATTATTCATGCTTTTATTATACAATTATTCCATTTATAAAGTTAATCAATATTTTAAATTACATTCTTACTTAATTAATAAATGCCAATAAAAATGACTAAAAAAAATTTAAGAAGTCGACAATGGTTTGACAACCCTAAAGATCCTGAGCAAACAGCTTTATATTTAGAGCGTTATTTAAACTACGGTTTAACTAGAAAAGAATTACAATCTGGTAGTCCAATCATTGGCATAGCTCAATCAGGTAGTGATCTCACTCCTTGCAATCGTCATTTTCAACAATTAAGTGCAAGAATAAAAGATGGTATTAGAAAAGCAGGAGGAATTCCCATGGAGTTTCCAACTCATCCTATTCAAGAAACGGGTAAACGACCGACAGCAGCTTTAGATAGAAACTTATCTTATCTTTCTCTTGTTGAAATTTTGTATGGTTACCCAATTGATGGTGTAGTTTTGACTACAGGTTGTGATAAAACAACTCCTGCAGCTTTAATGGCGGCAGCCACTGTAAACATTCCAGCAATTGTTTTATCTGGTGGGCCAATGTTAGATGGTTATCATGATGGAAAATTAGTTGGATCAGGAACTGTTGTTTGGGATGCTAGAAAACTTTTAGGTAAAGGAGAGATAAACTATGAACAATTTATGGACATGGTTGCTTCATCTGCTCCAAGTATTGGTCATTGCAATACAATGGGTACAGCTTCATCTATGAACTCTGTTGCTGAAGCATTAGGCATGTCTTTAACAGGCTGTGCTGTTATTCCTGCTCCCTACAGAGAGCGTAGTCAAATTTCTTTCGAAACTGGAAAAAGAATTGTTGAAATGGTTTTTGAAGATTTAACTCCATCAAAAATTATGACTAAAAAAGCTTTTGAAAATGCAATTGTGGTAGCAAGTGCTATAGGTGCTTCGAGTAATTGCCCTCCTCATTTATCAGCTATAGCAAAACATATGGGTGTAAAGATTAATTTAAATGACTGGCAAAAACTAGGGCATGACATTCCTTTGCTGGTAAACTGTAAACCTGCAGGAGAACACTTAATGGAAAGATTTTATAGAAGTGGAGGTATTCCTGCTGTTATGCAAGAATTGTTAAAACAAAAAAAATTGCACAAATCTGTCAAAACAGTCAGTGGGAAAACACTAGAACAGAATTTAAAGATTAAAATTAATATAGATACGGATGTTATAAAATCTTTTGATGATCCTGTAGTAGATAATGCTGGATTTATAGTAATGAAAAGTAATTTCTTTAATTCTGCCA